>Ga0302326_10000991_pt1 | contig 74753 bp, 68 predicted proteins | sample Palsa_T0_3_FD_202264 | JGI IMG/M metagenome (GOLD analysis project Ga0302326, IMG submission 202264) | Peat permafrost microbial communities from Stordalen Mire near Abisko, Sweden - Palsa_T0_3 | ecosystem: Environmental > Terrestrial > Soil > Palsa > Peat permafrost | place: Sweden: Abisko... | reverse complement strand
ACGAATCGCTCCTCGAGAGTGCGGATGGAAGCATGGCGACAGCGGCCACTCGGCGGGAGAACACAAACCTTGTTCAATGAAGCCAATGAAGAATCGACTTGACTCCGACCGGCCTTCTCATGGAAGGCCGTTACGCCCTTTGATCCGATCTTACCGCCCATCGAGCAGACGATTAGTGATCGGTGCATACGCGTCGATTCTGCGGTCGCGCAGGAACGGCCAGTTGCGGCGAATTTCTTCTAGAGCTTTCAGGTCGACTTCGCCGATCAGAATTTCTTCGCGGTCGTGCGAAGCTTCGGCGAGCACGCGTCCGAAGGGATCGCAGAAGAATGATCCGCCCCAGAATTCCAGTCCCTGGCCGGGAGCGGATTTGCCGCGCACGTTGCCGGTTTCGAAGCCGACGCGGTTCACCACGGCCACGTAGACTCCGTTGGCGATGGCGTGCGAGCGCTGAATCGTGCGCCAGGCGTCGTGCTGGGCGACTCCGAACTCAGCCTTCTCCGCGGGATGCCAGCCGATCGCCGTGGGATAGAACAGCGCAACCGCGCCCTGCAGTGCGGTGAGGCGCGCGCCTTCGGGATACCACTGGTCCCAGCACACGAGCGTGCCCAGACGTCCGGCGGCGGTGTCGAGAGCGCGGAACCCGAGGTCTCCGGGAGTGAAATAAAATTTTTCGTAATAGAGAGGATCGTCGGGGATATGCATCTTGCGGTAGAGCCCGCGCAGGGAACCGTCGGCGTCGAAGATGGCGGCAGTGTTATGGTAGACGCCGGCAGCGCGCTTCTCGAAAAGCGACGCGATGAGAACGACGCCGTGCTTGCGGGCGGCGGCGGATAATTTTTCCGTCGTGGGCCCGGGAATCGGTTCGGCCAGATCGAATAGTGAGTGGTCTTCGCGCTGGCAGAAATACTGCGTCTGAAAAAGTTCTGGCAGACAGACGACCTGAACGCCGCGTCCAGCAGCGTCGGCGACGCGCTCAAGAGCCTTGGCAAGATTCTGCTCAGGCTCAGGTCCGCACGACATCTGGATGAGCGCGACGCGAAATTTTTCAGGCGGCAAGAGTGTAAGCCTCGGAGATTAAATATAGCATTCGCGAAGCGGGCTTCGGGCTTCAGCTATCGGGCTTCGGCGAAGCCGCATCGACTATTGGGTGTCAGTTCATTGAAACCCATTTCACATAGCGCTTCTTACGACTAGGTCGGCTTGTTTGTCGCGAAGGCGCGGGCCAGGCGCTGGTTGCCGGCGACCAGTTTTTCCAATCGCTTCGTGATTTCCTCCGACGGCATCGAGCGCAGGATGGCTTCGATGGCCGCTTCGGCCTGCAGCGATTCAGAATTAACCAAATCGATAAGAAATTCCAGGGCGGCATCCTGCCGCGTGAGCGCGATGGCTGAAAGCAAAACGGAACGAAACCACGGGTCGGATTCTTCGGCAAACCGGTCGCGCAGGATGTTAAAGCCCTGAGCAGAATGCGTGCCGGCAATCGCCAGCGCGGCCTCGCCTGCGGGATCATCAGCAGAGACGAGAAAGCGACCGATCCAGGGAATAGCGCCCGCGCCCTCGATTCGAAGAATGCCGCTATAGCAAGCGCCGAGAACTTCCGGTTCATCGGCACCAAGAACGGCCCGCAATCGAAGCAAGAGCGCAGCCGACGGAGAGCCGACCTGCTCGACCGCGCGAGCCGCCTCCACGCGAACCGACTTGTCCTTGTCGGCGAAGAGTTCGACCAGATGCGCCAGCAAGTCAGGTTCGTGCAGGCTCCGGCATTGCACCAACGCCAAAGCGCAGGTGGCGCGCAGGGTTCCGGCGGTGTCGGAACTGCCTCCCCAGACCGGTTCGAGTTGGATGTGGCGCATGCCGCGAAGAAAAACAGCGGCGTCCTGATGCTCGAATGCAGCCAGAGTTCGGCTCAATGCATTCTTGGCCCAGCATTGCGGATCAGTCTTGACCGGGTTCTCGAAGAAGCGTTCGAAGGCCGTAAGCAGCGCAGGGATTAACTGCTGCAATTGGAAAACGCGGACCAGATCGGCAGCTTTGGCGACAACGAAGTTGTTGCGATGCTCAAGAGCTTTGCGCAGCGGTTCGATGCACTCTTCTGGAGGCTGCTGGCGCAGACCGTCGAGGGCGGCGATCTGTTCCTCGAAGCTGCGTTTGCCGGCCATAGAAGGGAAGTGTAACCCGGAGCGTACGGAGAGAGTGCGAGGAGCCGCACTTATTGACTATAGTGGGAGGCCAAGCCGGTTGGGGCAAAGCGGAGAATCCGATGCGAAGTCGAAACTTAGCCAGTTTGGTAGTGATCGTTTTATTCGGGCTGAGTGCCCCAAGAGTTGCGGTCGCCCAACTTCCCACTGAGACTCCAAAAGAAATGTGGAGCGCGGAATGGATCACTTCCCCGGATGGTCCGCAGCGCGACGTGGCTGTCTTGCACTTCCGCAAGGTCGTCGAGCTGGCGCAACCCCCGCAGCATTTTGTAGTGCACGTGAGCGCGGACAATCAATTCATTCTCTATGTCAACCAGCAGCGCGTGGGCTCCGGCCCGTCGCGGAGCGATCTGGCTCATTGGAAATACGAAAGTTACGACATCGCGCCGTTCCTGCATGCAGGAAAAAATCAGCTCACCGCCGTAGTCTGGAATTTTGGCGTGCTCACGCCGCTGGCCCAGATAAGCGATCGTACTGGTTTCGTTCTTCATGGAGACAGCGAGGCCGAGCGGATCGCCGACACCGGCGCGAGCTGGGAAGTGGAGGAAGAGAAAGGGATTCGAGTACCGTTCACCCCCGAGACAGTGGATGACGATTACTACGTTGCCGAGCCGGTCGAGCACATCGACGGCACGGTGCTCGACTGGGATTGGAACACCGCTAACTCGAACATCCGCGACTCGAACGCCGCCGATGCCGGCCTTTCGAACTCCAACCCAGGTGGACGCTGGAGAAAAGCAGACGTCATCGGCCACGCCACTCCGCTCGGCGCCATGATGCAGGACAATAACTGGCAGCTCGTGCCCGATCCGCTGCCTCCCATGCAGATGGACTTGACTTCTGCCGGTCAAGTCGTCCGGTCCACAGGCATCGACATGCCCGCCGGCTTTCCGGAGAAGGCATTTGCCGTGCCGCCTCATACTAGGGCCTCGGTTCTGCTCGACAATGCGCATCTGACTACGGCCTATCCCGAGCTTACGGTGAGCGGCGGACGCGGAGCCACTATCCGCCTGACCTACGCCGAAGCTTTGATCGATGGCAAGAACGCGAAGGGCAATCGCAATGAAATTGCGGGCAAGCATATTCTGGGAGTTTTCGACGAGTTCGTCGCGGACGGTGCGGCCAACCGCACATTCACACCGCTGGGTTGGAAAACCTGGCGTTACCTGCAACTCGACATCGAGACTGCCGATCAACCCCTGGAAGTGGAGAAACTGCGGACATGGTTCACGGCGTACCCGTTTGAACAGCTCGGGCACTTCGAGTCCGACGACGATTCGCTGAAGCCGATCTGGGAGATCGGCTGGCGCACGGCCCGGCTCGACGCGCACGACACCTACATGGACACGCCCTACTACGAGCGTCTGCAATATGTGGGCGACACGCGAATTCAGGCGCTGATTTCTTACACCGTCGGCGGCGACGACCGGCTGCCGCGTCAGGCCATCCAGGCCTTCAATAATTCACGCATCCCCGAAGGCCTCACGTTCAGCCGCTATCCGTCGTCCGTGAGGCAAATCATTCCGACGTTCTCGTTGCTCTGGGTCGGGATGGTGCACGATTTCTGGATGTACCGTTCGGATCCTGAGTTCGTGCGCGCCCAACTTCCCGGCACGCGCATGGTGCTGGATTGGTTTCTCGCTCGTCAGCGCGCCGACGGTTTGCTGATGAAGCTTCCGTGGTGGCCCTTCGTCGACTGGGGAAAAGATTTCGGGTTTGGGATGCCTCCGCAGGATGCCGATGGCGGATCCTCCGTGATGACATTACAGTTCGTCGAGGCGCTACGCTACGCGACAGAAATGGAATCGGCACTCGGAGACAAGGCCAGGGCCGAACTCTACCGCGGTGCGGCGGATCGCGCCGCGCAGGCCGTCTACAAGCTCTGCTGGAATCAGCAGTACGGTTTGCTGGCAGACACTCCTGCGCAAAAACATTACAGCCAGCACGCGAACATTCTCGGCGTCTGGCTCGACGTCATTCCACGCGAAAAGCAGAAGGCGGTGCTGACGAAGATTCTTTCCGCGAGTGACCCCGGCTACTCGGCCTCGGGGCCCGTGCCGCCCATGACCAACGCAACGTATTACTTCCGCTTCTACCTCGCCCGGGCACTGGACCACGCGGGAATGGGAAGCGAATACCTGCGGCTACTTGGCCCGTGGCGGCAGATGGCTTCGCTAGGGCTGACAACCTGGGCGGAGACGCCGGAGCCCACGCGCTCCGACTCTCACGCCTGGAGTGCGCATCCGAACTACGATTTCCTGACCATCGTGGCGGGCATTCGTCCGGGGACGCCGGGATTCGGGACCGTCACCGTGGCTCCTCATCTCGGATCGCTGAAACATGTTTCGGCCGCGGTGCCGAGTCCGAAAGGGATGATCGACGCGGAATACACGGTGGAGCAGTCGACGGTTAAAGCCGTCATCACTCTGCCCGCCGGCCTCTCCGGCGAGTTGCGATGGAACGGCAAGAGCATGAAGTTGCACGAAGGCAAACAGGAGCTGCGGCTGAAAGTGGAGTGAGGCGCATTCTGCCGCCTTCGGCCGCGTGGCGTCCGTTCCCATTTCTCCTGTAAAGTAATTTATCGGGAGATTTGTGAGTTGAGCTTGGAGGCGTGATTTTGAAACAAGGCATTCATAGCGAGCATCCTGCGGAAGAGTCTCACGGAAGTGGCTCGAGCGGTGGCGAGGGAAAAGATCGGCACCTGCATAATCCGATTGAAGACCGGCTGATTCCGCTGGAGCCGCTGGATCTTGGGAAGGTGAAGTCGATTGACGGCCTGGTCCGTGCCATGGCCAAGACCGCGTTCACCGGAAGGCAACTCGGCGAGGCGGCCGACGTGCTGGAAGCCATGGCGCGAGATGCCGACTGCTTTGTGGTGATGACTCTGGCTGGCGCCATGACCGTCGCCAAGCAGGGACTGATCGTCACGGAGTTGATCGACCGTGGCATTGTGAACGCCGTGGTCTCTACCGGCGCACTCATGGCGCACGGCCTGGTGGAGGCCACGGGCAAGTCGCATTTCCGCCACAATCCCGAGGTTTCCGACGAGGAACTCTACGAGCAGGGCTACAACCGCGTTTACGACACGCTGGAGCCCGAGCAGAATCTCGACGACGTGGAAGAAGTGATGTCGGCGGTGCTGGAGGCCTGGGATCATAACGAAGTGATGTGCTCCTACAAATTGAATCACGCCATCGGCGAGCATCTGTCGAAGCACGCGCAGGGGCGGGGAATCCTGAAGTCGGCGTATGACAAGGGAGTGCCGGTATTCGTCCCGGCCTTCACCGATTCGGAGCTGGGGCTGGATACGGCGCTGAACAACCGCCTGCGGGAATCGACGGGCAGGCACAAGATCCGGTTCGATCCGTTTGAAGATGTCGAGCATTTTGCCGCTACCCTGTTGCGGCAGAAGCGGTTAGGCATTTTCACCATCGGCGGCGGAGTCCCGCGAAACTGGTCGCAGCAGTTTGGACCATTCATCGAACTCAGGCATAGGCGGCTGGGCGAGAATCTGCCTTTGAAGCGCTATCACTACGGGTTGCGAATCTGCCCTGAGCCGGTCTATTGGGGCGGATTGTCGGGAAGTCCATATAGCGAGGCCGTCTCCTGGGGCAAGTTCGTTCCGCCGGCGGAAGGCGGGAAGTTTGGCGAAGTTTTCGTGGATGCGACCGTGGGCCTGCCCTTGATCGTCGCAGCCGTGCTCGAACGGCTGGATGCCGACAAGAAGAGCCACAGGGCTTCTAAGAGTAAGAACGGAAAGAACGTTAAGAAGGCCGCAAGGCGGAAATAGGCGGCAAATTTCGCTGACGAGGCCGGCGAAAGCTAGGCGGAAGTCTTGCTGCTCGACTCGGTCTCTTCCTGGGCGGATTGCGGATTTTCCACGCGAACCTTGCGATAAACGGGCGCAAGGATGCTGCTCTCGATCACTTCGGATTCGGCCTGAAACCAATCCTGCAAAGAAAACCCTTCCACCTGGCCGCGGGTGTCGTAGAGCTGGCGGGCGCGGCGGCGGATCTTCCGCTCCACCATGCCTGCCATGAGTTCCTGTTGCTTCTGCCTGCGAGTTGCGAAGTCCACTGCTGGGGTCCCCGATCTGAAATGAACGCGTATAAGTCCATCTCTATGATAACCGACCGGGGTTAACGGAGTGTTACATAGGGCAGGGTTGGGAGGTTACCAAAGTTCTAACCCCTCCTCTTAATTTAGCGTGACCGGAATGGTCAGAGTTGAGTCTGGATTTCCGGTTGAGCTCACTGTAAAGGCATTCACTGTAACGGTATAGCGGCTACCGCCTCCACCGTCACTTGAGCTGTTATTTCCACTCCCACAGGCAGGGTGCATCACCAAGGCGAGCATGAGCCCACTTCCGCCCAGGCCACGCCGTAGGCTGCGGTTCCAGCCTGGCATAAGGACAAAACTAGCTCCAACAAAGCCCGAAAGCACCAGTAAGTTGGCCATTAGAAGCCAGTTACGCTGTCTGGACTTCGGGATACCAGAGTTAGAAAGCACTGGGCTATGAGCTTTTTGCCTCCCTGCCGGTTCTCCACCCGCTGTGGTCACGCTCACGGTAGCAGTGCCGCTGGAGGAGTTGCTGAAGTCCACGGTGTTGGGGTTCAGGGCATCAGCTGATTTGATCGAGCAGCCGGCGTTGGGTGCAGTGGTGGTGCAGGAGAGATAAACCCGTCCGGTGCCGCTGGTTGAACTCAAGCTGACGGTGCTGCTGCCTGTGCCGGCGGTCAAGCTGAGGGGAGAAGCAGTCATTGTCGGTCCCATGAGCGTCGATGGCTTGTACCAGCGAACGTAATCCACCGTCATAACGGCCGGATTGGGCGTGCTGCCGTCCGGAGGCCCCGGCCAACTACCGGTTCCGCCGACAGCGAGATTCAGCAGAAGGAAAAATGGATGATTAAAATCCCAGCTCTGGCCGGACGGAACATCGCTGGCGGTGACCACGAAGAAAATTTTGGTGGGATCGTCCACATAAAACTGCACCATGTTCGGCGACCAGATTCCGCCATAAGTATGGAAAGTTGTGACGTCGGTGCCATTCGGGTCGTTGCTGGGAAAGGTGTAGGGCGCCCCGATACCGTTTCCCCCGCAGTAGCAACTACTTGCCGAATTTCCACCGTGAATGGTCGACCGGATCGCCGTAGGTCCGAGCCCGCCGGAGGCGGGAACGTTCTCCATGAAGTCGATTTCGCCGGACATGGGCCAGCCTACGCTGTTGATATTGTTGCCCAGAGCCCAGTATGCCGGCCAAATTCCCGGGCCCACCGGCAGCATCATGCTCGATTCGAGGCGTCCATATTGAAAGTTCTGCAGGTTGCCGCTCGTATTCAGGCGGGCTGAAGTCCAGCTATTGCTGTAGGGCGCGACGCTGGACGTGATCTTGGTGGCCTGGATGACAAGGTGTCCGCTGCCATCGATATACGCGTTCGGAGTGCCCGCAACGCAGGGCGGAGTGCTGCTGCCCGGGGCGCAGTAGTACTCGACTTCATCGTTGACCATCAGACTCCCGGTATCGTAGGTCCAGTTTGCCGGGTTGATCGGGCTGTTCGGCGCGCCGTTGAACTCATCGCTCCAGGAGAGATTCCAGGTCTGCGCGACGCTGATATTTCCGAATGCCGGCCAGAGCAAGCCAAGAGCGCACAACGCACGCACACATGCGCTTAAACGGAAGAACGGGGAATGCATAGCATTCATGCGGATCCTCGCGGGCGGCCTTCTTAGTTCATGATAGCGGAATTGGGGAACTCACCCAAGGTTTCCCGCAGAGACGTTGATTACCGCCGCGATGCCAGAACACAGTTTTCAGTTGTGGCCGGAGTGCCGCGAATAGGCTTTAGCAGTGTGGGGCGCGCTAGGGATCCTTCGACTGCGTAACTGGTTCGCGTTCGCGAACCAGTTACTTCGCTCAGGATGACAAAGCTTGCGATAGTTAGTTGGACCTCGCTCTTAATCGAAAATCAGCACTGCGGACGCGATCACCGTCGTCCATAGGCCGCGTTTGTCGCCTACGGCGGACTGCGTCACGTTGGCGGTGCGAACGATCTTGTTGGAGAGGCGGTAGATTTGCTTTTTCTCGTCCCAGGAGCGGTCGGGATCGAATTCGACGTTGAGCGTGGTGGCGAGCATCTCGGCGGCGAGTTCTTCGGCATACTCTCCGGCCGCGTCTTCGGTCTCGCCGAAGGAATGGTGCTCGCTGAGATATCCGTAGGTGGTGCGGTCGGCCGGGATGGCGACTCCAATCGACGACGCCAGCAGGCGATGGGCTTCCCGGGTCGAGTTTTCCGCGACCACGGCAAACACCACTTCCCCGGGACTGAGGTATTTCACGCCTTCTTTGCGGGCCGTGAGCTTGCAGTTGGGCGGAAAGATGGAGGAGACGCGTACCAGGTTCTGGGCAGCAATGCCGGCATCGCGCAGGGCCAGCTCGAAGGAAGTGAGGCGTTCGCGGTGTTTTCCGACTCCCTTGGTAAAGAAAATGCGCTTGGGAACCATGTCTTTGCCCAACGACTTTGTCCTCCGTGAGTGAAAAAATTTGAGCTTGGGAATGCACAATCTAACATAATGGTTTGTAAACATCGCATGAATTTCGCGGCGCCGCGAAAAAAATTTGCGGGAACAGAACAATTCTGTTCCCGCCGTGTGTTGAGAGCCGCGTCGACGAATGAGCCGGAGGCTCGCCGAAAGAAAATGTCGTCAGGGTGCAGCTACCACCGAGGTTACGGCGATGGTGTTGTCCTTCTCCGTTCCGGTGACTTTCACTTTAGCTCCGGCCTGTTTGTCGAGGGCGGCCAAAGCAGCCTTGTCGGCAGTGTCGAGGGTGTAGACCTTGTCGCCGACCACCAGAGCGTACTTGGAACCTTTGCCCACGCAATCGCGCGTGCAGGAAGCACCGTCACCCGGCATCATGTGTTTCGCGCCGCACATGGCATCGCTGACCGTGCCGGTGAAGGTCTTGTCCTTGGCTGCGAAAGCGGGGGAAACGGCCAACGCCGCGCCCAGGATCAGCAGTAGGGCATATCCCAGTTTTTGCGTGCGAGAATTCATCAGTTTCTTCTCCTTAGTGGATGATGAGACCATTCGTTACTAACCTGCTTGGGCCTGACAGGGACGACATCGTCATCAAGAATGCGCCACCCGGCGGCCAAGTGACAAGTCGCTACGATAGCGGGTCAGTCTGATTCCATGGTCTTACAGGATGTGAAGGTTCTCCAGTGGCGGCAGCCCTTTAGCTTTTCTCTCAGCCTGAATTTGCTTAATGACTTTGCGACGATAGTAGATAGTCAGAATCGGGCGAAGCGACTGAATTATCGGTCGCACGACGACCGGGCCGAACTTTCTTGCGGTCTTACGCAACAGATAGTGCGTGCCGACCAAGAAAGCCACGGAGAGCAGCGCGAAGAGAGGCACTTCTAATTGCTGAGACACGCGCAGATTTTACGCCGAATTGACGGCTTTCAGCACCAAAATTTCTATCAATCTGCTCTTCTTGAGGAATCAGACTGACCCGGCGAGGCGGCTTCTTCCCCAAGGCTGATCAGCGTTACGCTACCACGCGCGCTCATTTAGGCGCGCTTACGGTGTACTGAATATCCACATCGACGCTCTTGTCTCGAACATTAGCGGTGAGATGCACCGCGTGCTCCCAGTCGAAGTTTGAGGGGAGAAGTTTGTTTGCTTGCGGCCAGAATTCGTCGATGTAGCCGAGGTCGTAGACGTCTCCCGGCCGCAGCTTCCAGATCGCCCGCAGCTTGGCCATGAGGCTGTTGTCGAGCCCGCGGAATTGCAACTCACCCATGTGGTAGACGGATTCCTCCTTCACCTCCACGTGGAGCACCACCGTGTTGGTGTCGTTGTCAAAAGTGGCCTCGGTTTTGAACGTGGCCGTGATATATCCGCGGGATCCGTAGAGTTTCTTGATTTCCCCCAGATCGTCGGAGAGTTGCACGGTATTTGCCACCTGGCCAGGCCGGGCGTGCATCAGCGCCTGCAACTTGTCGGCAGGGAACTCGTGATTGCCCGACCACTCCATTGCGCTAATCTTGTACTCAGGGCCGGGAGTTACGGGAAAAGTAACATCGACGAAGGCTTCGTTCGGAACATCGGGGTGATTCTCCAGGCTGGGGTCGTCGGGCGCGAGCTTGACCACCTTCGGCGTGGGCGTACCAAAGGCGGCCTTGAGGTATCCGTGGGAGTGGTAAACCTGCAAAAGCTCGTGTTGCGCGAAGTTGGCCAGGCCGGTGCGCGTGTATTCATGATCGGGAAGCTTTTTTGCGGCCGCTTCGAGCAGCGGCAGTTCGTCGGCGCCGGCTCCGGAAAACTGGAGGTTGTGGACACGAATCAGCACGCCCGAAACGCTGTAGATGAATAAAGAAGTCGGTCCGCCCCGAGTGCTGGGCCGCAAGTACTGGACCAATCCCGGAATGTTGTTTTCGACCAGCATGGCCTGCAAAACGTCGGAAACAAGGTCTGGCAGACTGCCGCTGACCGGCAGGTCGCCATGAAAGAGCGGCAGGCGTTCGTGGAGGCGTTTTTCGATCTCCTCGTCAGAGAACCACACGAAGTCCTCGAAGTGCGCGGGCAGGAACTTGGCCGCGTCGGTCACCTGCAACTCGAGCTTGGTGCCTTCGGAGGAATAGGAAAACGTGTAGGCCACGTCGGTAAAGGCTCCCGTCTCGGCGAGGCGGCGGGCGGCTTTCTTGAAGTCTTCGTCGACGGCAATGAACCCGATCTGCAGACCGCTCGAGGCCGCGATGTCCGCCGAAGAGAAGCGCTTGCTGCCGGTCGCCGTGATCGCGATGAGCTTGCGTTCCGCCCCGGAAGCCTGGGGCAGCCCCACTCGCATGATTGGCGCGGCGTGGAGATCTCTGGAAGCGCACAGCGCGACGCCTGCGGAGAGAACTAGAAGTCCGACAACAGGAAGGGCTCGCCGCAGTCTCTGGATCTGTAAACGCTTCATCATCTACTTCAAGCCCGGAACCAGTTCGTCGGTGGATTTGTGCTTCACGGCGATATCGATGAAGGCCAGAGCGGCGCGGCTGAGAGCCTTGTCCTTGCGGAAGACCAGCGCCAGATCCCGGCGCACCTGGGCGTCGGCGATGGTGATGGCGGCAAGAGAACGCGCGCGCACGTCTTCCACCACATTGGAGCGCGCAATAAAGCCCACGCCCACGCCAGCGGCGACAAAACGCTTCAGGAGTTCGCTGGAATCCAGCTCCATCGTGTAGTTCGGTTTCAAACGCCGCTCGTGGAAAAGTTCCTCCAGCGAATCGCGCGTGTGGCCGACCTTGGGCACAACCAGCGGAAATCTGGCGGCTTCGGCAATTGGGGCGGACTTCATTTTACCCAGCGGATGCGACGGCGGCACGATGATCACCAGTTCATCCCGATGGATGAGCACCACGGTCAGGCGGTTGTCTGTAACCGGCAGGGAAACCACGCCGAAGTCGACCGAATTGTCGATCACCGACTCGAGAATGCCGGAGTAATCGGCGCGCTTGATGTTCACCGACACATCGGGATACTGCTTCTTGAAGTCGGCGAACACCTCGGGAAGAATGTGCAGGCAGGTGCCTTCGTTCGCTCCCACAATGATTTCGCCGCGCGGCACGCGCTCCATCTCGGCGATGGCGACCAGCATGGCTTTGCGGGCGTCGAGAGTTTCCTCGACATACTTCTGGAAGGCTTTGCCACCGGCGGTCAGCGAGACTTTGCCGCCGGAGCGGTCGAATAGCTTGGCTCCAACCTCTTCTTCCAAAGATCGAATCTGCGACGAAATGGCGGGCTGGGTGCGGAAACGCTTCTCCGCCGCGCGCGAAAAAGAAGCGTGCCGCGCCACTTCGAGGAAGGTTTCGAGCTGATCAAAGTCCATGGGGCAAGTGCCGGCGCCAACGATAATCCCAGTCTATAGGCTCCATAAAAACAATCGAATTGCCGGTGCCAACGGCAGGGCTTACACTCCTCCGTTTGCGCGTTGCGACCGATTGTAGCAGTCAGGCAGGCCGATGAGCGCCTTTCCGGGCTGGCTGCGTGCCGTGGTCGCGCGTGTGTCGACGAGGAACCTTATGGCTGATGCGAAGTCCGTGCTCGAATTCGCCCGGAAGCACGACGCGAAGATTCTTGATCTGCGGTTTACCGACCTGCTGGGACTGTGGCATCACATTTCTTATCCCATCGAACAGCTCACCGAGGCTTCGTTTGTGGAGGGTTTCGGCATTGACGGGTCGTCCATTCGCGGGTGGGCAGCGATTCACGAGAGCGACATGATGCTGATCCCCGACCCGGCTTTTCACCTGGTCGATCCATTCACCGATACGCCTATGCTCGTGCTCGTCTGCGATGTGGTCGATCCCGTGACCAAGCAGCGCTACGATCGCGATCCGCGTTACATTGCGCGCAAGGCCGAGCTTTATCTGAGCGCCACCGGAATCGCCGACACTGCCTACTTCGGAGCCGAGGCGGAATTTTTTATCTTCAACAACGTGCGCTTCGATCAGCGCGAGCAGTACGGCTTTTACTACGTTGACGCCGAAGAAGGACGCTGGAATTCCGGCCGCGAAGAGAACAACTTGGGATACCGCCCGCGCTACCGCGAGGGATATTTCCCGGTCCCGCCCACCGATCACTATCAGAACCTGCGCTCGGAGATGGTGCTGACCATGCAGAGCTGCGGTCTGGAAGTGGAATGCCATCACCACGAAGTAGCAACTGCCGGGCAAACGGAAATTGATTTGAAATTTGACTCGCTGGTGCGCTCGGCCGACAAGATGCTGCTCTTCAAATACATCGTGAAAAACGTCGCCAACCAGAGCGGAAAAACCGTCACCTTCATGCCCAAGCCGATTTTCGGCGACAACGGCAGCGGCATGCACACGCACCAATCGCTGTGGAAAGACGGCCAGCCGTTGTTCGCTGGCGATGGCTACGCAGGGGTCTCGCAGCTGGCCTTGTGGTATATCGGCGGCTTGATTAAGCACGGCCCGGCGCTCTCGGCGCTCATCGCGCCCACCACGAACTCTTATAAGCGGCTGGTTCCCGGTTTTGAAGCGCCGGTGAATCTGGCCTACTCGCGGCGCAACCGATCGGCAGCAGTTCGCATTCCCATGTATTCCGTTTCGCCCGAAGCCAAGCGTGTGGAGTTCCGCCCGCCCGACCCGAGCTGCAATCCCTATATGGCGTTCGCCGCCATGTTGATGGCCGGGCTCGACGGCATCGAGCAGAAAATGGATCCTGGCCAGCCCATGGACAAAGACACCTACGACCTCGGCCCCGACGAACTGGCGAGTCTGCCCTCCATGCCGGGTTCGCTGGAAGACGCGCTGGATGCCCTGCAGCGCGACTACGCCTTCCTGCTCAAGGGAGACGTCTTCACCGAAGAACTCCTGCGCACCTACGTGGAGTATAAGCGCTCGAAGGAAGTGGATGCGATCCGGCAGCGGCCGCACCCCTACGAGTTTGCGCTTTACTACGACATCTGAGGAATCGCTTCGATCCCTCCATTCATGTCATCGGTAAGTGCAATCGGCGGTTAGCGACAATTGAGGTCTGTGCAATAAGCCGCAGCGCGTATGACGGGGCCCTTTTGCTTTTTTCCGCTCCGTGCTTTCCCATGTTGAGTGCATGGAGCCGCGCGGTGAAGACGCGACAAGCAGCTCCAAAGCCCGATTGGAACACGATTCAGTCGGGTTTCCGTGTCTCCTTTGGCGGCTCCTTCTTGGCCGGGTGAGGCGGAGTTTTTGGCTTAGCCGCCGGCGCCGGATGTTGCGCCGGCTTTGCGGCTGGCGGCGCGGTGGCGGGCTTGTGAGCCGGCGGCGGGGTTACCGGCCTCGCTGGTTGGGGATGCGGAGCCGGTGCTGATGGCTGAGTGCGCCGCTCGGCAGGCGCCGGAGCGGGCTTCGTCCGGGCTGCCGGTGGTGCAGGCTTTGCTGCCGATGGTGCGGGCTCAACTGTTTTCCGCATGGGTTCAGCCGGTTTTGCAGGAGTCGGCGCGTGGGCCGGAGGCGCAGCGGCCCTGGATGCCGGAGCCGGTTCAGAACGATTCGGTTGCGTGGCCGACGATGCCGGCCGCGCGGCCGCCGCCGGGCGAGCGGGAATCACGGGAGCAATTGGTTTGCCCTCCGGGATGGGCTTTGCCGCTGCCAGAACCGCAGGCCGGCCATGATTCACGGAGGCAAACTGCTGGCGGTTCTGTGCCGCTGCCTGCCGCTGCTGCAACTGCGTATTCATCGGAGGAATGCGCTGCTCATGAACGGCGGCGATTTCCGTCGGCAGTGGCCGGCGCGTTATTCCTCCAGGCCCGTTGTAGCTGGAGCGGTTATTGGTAATGTTGACGGTGGTGTTGTTAATGATCACGGTGTTCGTTACGGCACGGTTGTAAACCTGAACGTTGGTGATCGTTACATTGTTTACGGAGCGGTTATAGTTGAAACGGTTGCCGTTCCAGTACCCGCCCTGATACCCGACTCCGACATAGCCGAATCCGTAGTTAACCCCACCGTAGTAGCCAATGTGCCGGCCCCAAAAACCGTAGTTGTAGCGGTACCTGCCGCCGACAAATCCCCAATATCCCGGCGTCCACAGGAAGCCGACTTCAGGCGGCCGCGCCCAGGCGCCGGGCACCCAGTAGTAGCCCTGGGGAGCATAGCTCCAATACCCGGGGGTCCATAGATATCCATCGCCCGGGCAATCCGGCTGCGAATATTCAGGGAGCTCAGGCGGAGGTTGCTGGGCTTCGAGCACGGGTTGGCCGTAGCTGGAATCGTCATCGCCGGCGTCGTAATCGGCACTGGAATCGTTGTCGTTGGCCGGGGCAGCCTGGGTGGCGCTTACCGGGGCCAAATTGTCCCCAGCTGCTTGAGCCTGCGGCTGATCGGACTGCGCCGGCTGGTTGCCGGCGTCTGGGGCTTGGGCTGGGGTTTGGTTGTTATTGCAAGCTGCGACTCCAAACATCAGGGTGAGGGATGCGGCTGTCAGAAGGAGCAGCGAAGGTGCTGGGCTGTGTTGGCTCATAAGGATGGTTTTCCGCGAAGTGAATATGCAGGATTCATGATCAAGCGTTGGCACGATCGCCGACAGCTTTAGTGTCTCGAGCGACTGATTAGGTTGCCTTTGCCGCTGCCGCCTGGTCCTGCGCTACGACTCGGGCAACGGACACCCTGTTCCTGTCTAGAAATAACTTCTTGGACTTCATGGCTCTCGATGATGCGGCAATCCGCGGAAGAAAAATGTTCAATTTTGCACAGGCACCCTCGGATGGTTGTTGCCAAACCTCTAACTCCACTCACCAGCGTCGGGCTATGTCACCCCTTGCGTCGGCCTTAAGGAAGGCAGTGATGTTGTCCTCTCACCCCGCCCTGCGGACTGGTCATCGTATCTAGCCGACGCTCCGATGGCCTCGGCGGATTTCATGGAGGGCATCGAGGACCTTCCCGTCCAGAAGCGCAAGCCCTAATGCCGCGCTACATGCTCGACACCTACACCTGTTCCTCCATCATCAAGCGATCGAGCGATGCAGTCGTGAAACAGCTGCGGAAGGTTCCAGTCAGCGACGTGTGCATCTCGGTCATCACGAAATCGGAACTGCTATACGGGGTCGAAGTGTCTCGCGACGACAGCAGGACGAAGCCGCTCTGATCGCATTCCTGAGTTGCGTCGAGGTTCTGGAATTCCCCGACGAGGCGTCGTTTCACTCCGCCAGGATTCGGGCGGAGCTAAAGGTTCAGGGCGCAATGATCGGTGCCAACGATCTACTAATCGCGGCGCATGCCCGCAGCCCGGGTTTGACGCTGGTCACGAACGATACGCGGGAGTTCGGCCGCGTCCGCAATCTGGCGATTGCAAACTGGACCAGCCGCACCTGAGCTCACTTCAACTGCTTCTCAATCGCTTCCACCACTTCCTTCGAATCGGGCGTGACCGCGGGTTCAAAGCGCTGCACAACCTTCCCGTTGCGATCGATCAGGAACTTGGTGAAATTCCACTTGATGTCGCCCGTAAGGCCCGGTCCGGTCTCTTTGGTCAGGTAGGCGTAGAGCGGCGCCTGATCCGCTCCCTTCACCGAAATCTTCGCGTACATGGGGAACGTCACGCTGTATTTGCGGGTGCAGAAGGTCTTGATCTCTTCGTTGGTGCCCGGTTCCTGCGCGCCGAAGTTGTTGGCCGGGAAGCCGAGAATGACGAAGCCCTGGTCTTTGTACTTCTCGTAAGTGGCTTCGAGCGCGCTGTATTGCGGCGTGTAGCCGCACTGGCTGGCCACGTTCACCACCAGCACCACTTTGCCCTTATAGTCGGCCAGCGGCGCGGGTTTGCCATCGATGGAGTTGAGAGTGAAGCTGTAAATCCCGGACGCGGCAAGCAGGGAAGTAGCCATGATGAGCAACGCTCCGAAAGGAAGTGCGAAGGTAAGATAGCCGAGAATCCGGCGACGCAAGCTGCGGGGAGAATTCATTTGTGCTCCTGAAGGAATTTCAAAGGGTCGGCATCGACAAAAACCCGTCTGCGCGGCGCACATTGAAGCTGCACGCACACACCGCACACCTACAAAGATACGTGCCACGCCGGGTAACCGGCAACCCCTGCAATTGTAAAATTTTTGTCGCTTGAGGCAAGCGAGCGCCAGGCGAGAAAGGCAAGAATACTAATACGCGCTAGACGGCGGTGCGCACCGCAGCTTCCTTGATCATTCTTTCCATCACCTTCAGCTGTCTGGCGGGAAGATGCGCATACGCGTGTTCGGAGCCGGCCACCGAACCCAGACCCTCGGAGATCGCGTCCAGAGCCGACCCGGAGCGCGTCAGCACCGCCATCAGATATTTCTGGGCGATGGGCCGGTCGGCCGGATGGATAAGGTCCCACCACCGCCGGATCGAGTCCTGCACCTCCGCCTCAGTCTTTTCACCCACCACAAGTGCGTCGATCAGGCGGTAGACCTTGCTCTTGATAGCTTGATACGAGACGGATATTTCCTGGGGCATTGGTTTTCCGGGGCCTCTGTTGCACTATTGGAGCAATCGACCAGCCAAACGCTGAATGCTTGAACTGACTGCGTTTACCGCAGATTTCCATTCCACGAACTGGATAAATCAGCTTTTCAATATGAATTCTGGAAGAAGTTTGAGGACCGCATAGGGCGGACATTCCTATCCGGCACCGTGGAGTTTGATCTTGATTTTGATTCTCAAGGTGGAACCTGGAACGATACTCCCGCGGCGGAATGGTTCTACTGAGACGTTTGGAAATCCATGTTCTCGTCGACAGAAAGCTGCGCGGGCGTGCCGGAAGCGTCATCGCCGGAGCGGGTAGCGACCACGCGAAAGCCGCTGGCACTGGTCTGCACCTCGTAGGTGTAAGGAAGACGCTGCCGGGCAATCGTAATGTAGTTGCTCGAAATCAGTTCGTCGAGGGAGGCGTATTTTCCTTCCGTGGCGTAGTAGCGGCGCTCGGTGGTCGCGATGCTGATCAGGTCGCTCCTCACGCCCGTGATGTTGATGGCCGCCTTCGGATTGTTCGCTCCGGCCTGCGCAGATGAGCTCTGCGCCTGCTTGGAATAGATATACATTCCAACGCCCAGCACGATGACGACGCTGATAAAGCCGAATAGGCGGCCCATGGTTTCTCCGTTTCTCCGTCAAGCTAATTCCACAGCGAAATGGCGTCACTGGCAAGTAACCAGAGGGCAACGGCCTGCCCTGCGGTTCAGACGGGTTACAATGTTCCGCTCTTGCAACCGGATCACGGTTGGCGACGCCGGGAAGGCTCCGAGGTGCCGTAATCGTTTACGGTCGATTCGTTTTCTCAGCAACCAGAAATTTCGAGGGGAGCAATTTCTGAAAGTGACAACTCTGGAGGAAGAATGAAGAAGCTGGCGTGGATTCTGGCGGTTCCCGTACTCATGGCAGTGCTGTGCCGGGCGCAGGCGTCACCGCCGGCAAGCGCCTCCGAAGGCGATGCAAGCCAGGATCGTATGTTCTTTCCACGCGACATGCTCTACGGCTGGGCGCAATTCGAGCTCGCTCCCCCGCACAACGAGATTGATCCCAACCTGTGCGCCGCCACCGCCGGACAATATGGCGGCGTGAACGCGCCCTGCAGCATGTTCGCCCGCTACATGCTCTCCGGAACTCTGGAAGTGCGGCCCTTTGGTCGCGGCCAGCTCCGCCGGTTCATGCTCTTCGGCTCGCCGGCATTCCTGTTCGGAAGAAATCTTCCGCAGACGCTCTACACCTGGTCGTTCGACGCCATCGGCATCGAGCATTCGTGGGGAGCCTCGATCTATGCCGGGAAGGGATTCGAGGTGCGTGTCACGCAGCATTTTTTATTCGACCGCCTGGGCGCCCGCGACACCAATCTCGGGGTCGCCGACCTGGGCAACAACGGCCCCTGGGGCAGATATGCGACGGTAGGAGTCCGCAAGACGTTTGGAACGCGGCGATGGTGAGCGCGAACAGGGAGCAACTTGGTTTACGCCGCGAAATCTCAACCCCTCACGGTTTGCGGTGCGAGACACTCAAAGGATAGGAAGCGATCAGATACTTGGCCTGGTCGCTGTCGATCGGATCAAGATCGAATAGTGGTTGACCCCCGCCCAAAAGACCTCGCGTGCGGAAATAGTAGACCTTACCCGCTTCCGCCGTAAAATGCGCCAGAGCCACTTGTCGACTTACCCACCCCACGTGCGACTGCGGGTTCGCACACACATGATGCTCACCCGGCTCTACCGACACGGAGAAATAGGAGTTGTGCTGGCTGACGCCCACCCATGCTCCGTCGAGCCCGATCTTCGTCGTCATGCAGCCGCCGAGGCAGTTGACCACCCCGAGGTCCTGGACGAAGTAAACCAACGCCTTGCCGGCCTCGGGCAGCGCAAGCGTGTGCTGGGATTCGTCGAGCTTCACGTTGAAGCTGGTACTTTTCGGACCGCAGGCCGCGGCCAGAGCACCGGACTCCTGCTGTCCAAATGCGGATGCTGCCAGGAGCATCACGACGAGTGCGCTTTTCATGGCTTCCTCGGGCTGCATGATTCACTTGCTGCACCTGACTATAGCCCCTTTGATGTCTCTGTCGCAGCTCTCACTGGCATTCGGGTGTGCGCGACACTCGGGATCCGACGAGTCAGGAATGCCGCTATCGGCTTCTTCGCGAATTCTCTATAATTGTTGGTTTCATCCCAGGCATCAGGCGTTGATCCTATTGGAGGACGAAAGATGGCGGGCACTTATAACGGTGTGGCAATACCGGCAGACGGCAAAAAGATCGGTTATGCCGCAGGGAAGTACGAGGTTCCGGATAATCCGATCATCCCTTTCATCGAGGGCGACGGCACCGGGCGCGACATCTGGAAGGCTTCGCTGCGCGTCTTCAACGCAGCGGTAGAAAAAGCCTACAAAGGCAAGCGCCGCGTGGCATGGTACGAAGTTTTTGCGGGCGAAAAAGCCAAGTCAAAGTTCGATAACTGGCTGCCGGACGATACCGTCGATGCGATTCGCGAATTTCGGGTCGCCATCAAAGGCCCGCTGACCACGCCGGTAGGCGGCGGAATTCGCTCGCTGAACGTCGCGCTGCGACAGATTCTGGATCTCTACTGTTGCGTGCGCCCGGTCAAGTATTACAAGGGCGTGCCTTCGCCGGTGAAGCATCCCGAACGCATGGACGTAGTCATCTTCCGCGAGAATACCGAAGACGTCTACGCCGGCATCGAGTGGGAGGAGGGAACTCCCGAGTGCGCCAAGCTGATCGAGTTCCTGAACAAAGACATGCTCAAGGGCGGCAAGAAACAGGTTCGGCTGGATTCCGGCGTGGGCGTCAAGCCGATTTCAGTCACTGGAACCAAGCGCCTGGTGCGCATGGCCATCAAGCACGCGCTGGAATCGGGACGCAAGACTGTAACCCTGATGCACAAGGGCAACATCCAGAAGTTTACCGAGGGCGCATTCCGCAAGTGGGGATACGAGGTGGCGATAGCAGAATTTCGCGGCGATATCGTGACCGAGCGCGAGAGCTGGATCCTCGACAATAAAGACAAGAACTCTAATCTCACCGTCGCAGAGAATGCGGAACTGGTCGAGCCCGGGATGGAATTCGCGCCGCCGGCCTTTCGCCAATCGGTGGAAAAAGAAGTGCAGCAAGTGCTCGACAGCATCTATGCCACGCACGGCAAAGGCGCGTGGAAAAAGAAAATCATGATCAACGACCGCATCGCTGATTCGATCTTCCAGCAGGTGGTGACGCGGGCGGACGAATATTCAGTGCTGGCATGCCCCAACCTGAACGGCGACTACATTTCCGACGCCTGCGCGGCGCAGGTGGGCGGCCTCGGGATCGCGCCGGGTGCGAATATTGGGGACGGCTACGCCATCTTCGAAGCCACCCACGGCACGGCGCCGAAATATGCGGACAAAGACGTCATCAATCCCGGCTCAGTGATCTTGTCAGGCGTGATGATGTTCCGCCACCTGGGCTGGAACGAAGCCGCCGATCTGATCGAGCAAAGTATGGAGCGAACCATCGAGCAGAAAAAAGTGACCTACGACTTCGAACGCCTGATGCCCGGCGCCACCAAAGTAAAAACCAGCGAGTTCGCGGGATTCATGATCGAGAACATGGAGTCAGGAGTGCTGGCGGGAGCAAGATAGACCCTCAACCACAGAAGACACGAATAACACGGAAGTAGAGTTTTGTGTTCGGGCCTTTTCTCTGTGGGACTCTGTGTCCTCTGTGGTTAAGACTTTTCATTCATTTCTACTAAAGAGGAAATCATGCGTAAGAAAGTCACCATCGTAGGTTCCGGCAACGTGGGTGCAACCGCCGCTCACTGGATCGCTTCCAAAGAACTCGCCGACGTAGTGCTCATCGACATCATCGAAGGCGTGCCCCAAGGCAAGGGCCTCGATTTACTCGAAGCTATGCCCATTGAGAAGCGGGATTCCTACATCACTGGCACCAACGACTACAAAGACACCGCTAATTCGGACATCGTCGTAATCACCGCGGGCATCCCGCGCAAACCTGGGATGAGTCGCGACGATTTGCTCAACACGAATTACGGCATCATGAAAGCGGTCGTCGGCGAAGTCGTCAAGCATTCACCCAACTGCATCCTGATCATCGTCTCGAACCCGCTGGATGCCATGGCACAAGCGGCCTACAAGCTGAGCGGATTCCCTCGCGAACGCGTAATTGGCATGGCCGGAGTGCTCGACTCCGCACGCTTCCGCGCCTTCATCGCCGACGAATTGAAAGTCAGCGTGGAGAATGTCACGGCCTTCGTGCTCGGCGGCCACGGCGATACCATGGTTCCGCTGCCGCGCTATTCCACGGTCGCCGGCATCCCGATCACCGAGTTGATCGAGAAATCGCGGCTCGAAGCTTTGGTGCAGCGCACGCGCGATGGTGGCGCAGAAATCGTGAAGTACCTGAAAACCGGCTCCGCATACTACGCGCCCTCGGCGGCAGCCACCGAGATGGTCGAAGCTATTCTCAAAGATAAGAAAAAAATCCTGCCCTGTGCCGCGTATTTGCAAGGTGAGTATGGCATCACCGGCCTTTATGTCGGTGTGCCGGTAAAGCTGGGAACAAAGGGAATCGAGCAGATCATCGAAATCAAGCTGACCGCGGAAGAGAAAGCGGGACTCGACAAGAGCGCCGCTGCGGTGAAGGAACTGTGCGGCGTCATCAATGTGTAAGGGGAGGAGAATCGCGAATTCATTTGCTGGGTTCCGACTAGAACACCCACTTTATTTCGCCAACCGTCGGGTTAATTTTCTGCATGATGGCATTTTGAGAGGAGAAATCGCCGTCGGGGGCCACCGCAGACCCTTCTTCCTTCGTCACGGGGTTGCCGGAACAGGTTAGCCTCAGGATAACGTGGCCTTGCGCTCCGCTGAGATCAGGCGCGAGGATCCCGTCCGCCCAGGACAGGACTGTTCCCGCATAGTCCCAACCGAGACCAGAGAGATGGAACGGTTTACCGTTAAGGCCCTCCAGCCGTTTGAGGGACATTCCCAGGGAGATATTGTGCTCCGTTTTCCATCGGCTCGCACATCCGCGAATCGTCAAAGAGTCAGGCGCAGTTTTCTTGTCCGGATCCTTCCACAAGATGTCAATCGAACGCTTCGGGTCCCTGGGAAAAACAGTAGTTACGGTTTCCATGTCTCCCTCGCCTACGTCTGCCTCCTCATCAACCACGTTCGCCGCGCCATACATGCGGACCAGATCCGCTCGCGTTGTGTGCGCGTTAATGGCGCTTTTCTCGCCGCTGGCAAGAATCAGCCAGGGATCGGGCGCGGCTTGGCTAAGGCCGAGCATCGACCCCAGTAAAAAGGACCCGGCAAGGAACTCGGGCGATCGTTTTTGCAGGATCTAGGGAAGAATCGTAGATTGACCATGGTCATTGACCATGGTACAAATGATGCATGAAGGAAATCGCCATCTCGGTGTTCAAAGCCAAGTGCCTCGGCATCCTGGAAGAAGTTCGCAAGACGCGCAAGCCGATTCGGGTCACCCGCTTCGGCAAGCCGGTGGCGGAAGTGATTCCTCCATCTCCGGTGGAGGGAACGGGAAGGCGGCTCGGCTCCATGGCCGGAACGATGAAGATTGTTGGCGACATTGTGGGCCCGACCGGCAGCTTCGATGATTGGGACGCATGGCGAAAATGAAATTACTTCTGGATACCCACATCTGGCTTTGGAGTATCGGTGAACCTCACCGACTTTCGCGGCGTGTCGCCAAAGAGTTGGACTCTCCAGAGAATCAACTTTGGCTTTCCGCCGTCAGCATCTGGGAAGCGCTCCTGCTGTGCCGCAAAGGCCGGATTACGCTATCGAAAGATTTCCCGAGCTGGCTCGTTGACGCGCTGAAAGCTATCCCGCTCAATGATGCGCCTCTGACCTTTGAGGTTGGAAAGGCCCTTTCAACCGTCCAATTGTCACATGCCGATCCGGCCGATCTATTCCTCGCGGCAACGGCGAAGGCCTTCGGACTGACGCTGGTGACGTCGGACCGAAATCTGATCCGGGCAGAGGGAATCTCGGTTATCGCGAATTGATAGTGCTCCCGATTCCCGCTACACCTTCTCGATCGTCACTTTCTTCAGCACCACGTCCTTGTTCGGTTTGTTCTGGCGGTTCTGCGGAACTCGTGTGATCTTTTCCGCGACGTCCTGGCCCTCGACGACCTCGCCAAAAATCGTGTGCTTGCCGGTCAGCCACGTGGTGGGCACGGTGGTGATGAAAAACTGCGATCCGTTCGTGTTCGGGCCGGCGTTCGCCATGGCGAGCTTGCCCGGCTTGTCGAACTTGTGCGGTGAACCCTGGGTTTCGTCCTCAAATTGATAGCCGGGGCCGCCTGTGCCGGTGCCTTGCGGATCGCCGCCCTGCACCATGAAGTCGGGAATCACGCGGTGAAAAATCGTCCCGTCATAGAGGCGGTCTTTCGATTTTTTGCGCGTCGCAGGATGCGTCCACTCACGCTTGCCCTCGGCGAGTTCCACGAAGTTGGCTACAGTTTTCGGCGCGTCTTTCTCGAATAAGCGGCAAACAATGTTTCCTTCCGATGTTTCAAAAATGGCGTAAGTTCCCGCAGGTCGGCTCATGGATATATTTTTCTCCTTTAGTGAATGGCTTCTGATTCTATCAGGGTGCGCGGAAAAAACCGGCTGCGGAGGATCGTGAACTACTTGAGATCGCCCGGCCGCAAGTACTGTGTGAAGAAGGCCTGTGTCTCCAGAGCCAGGCGTCGGCGCGCTTCCGGCGTTCGGAAAGTATGAACATCTTCGACCGTCACAAACTTTACGGAAGCTCCCGCCTGCTGCAGTTTGTCGGCGAGTTCCTGCGATTGCGCAATCGGCACGTTCGCATCCTGCGTGCCGTGCATGATAAGAAACGGCGAAACATTCTTCGAGACGTGAAATGCGGGCGAGGCGTCCTGCCAGACTTTAGAATGCTGGGCATAGTCACCGCCGAAGAATGTGGCGAGAAATGCGTCGTCATCGGCATCGCGATGAGTCGTGAAGTCGCTGGGTCCGCTGACCTCGACCACGGCCTGTACCCTGCTGGAGTATTTGGCCAGCGCTGCATCAGAATTGTCGCGAGTGTCTTCCATCCCCAGCAGAGAAGCCAGCTGCGCGCCCGCCGAATGCCCAAATGCGCCAATATGATCGGGATCGACCCGATATTTTGCAGCGTTGGCGCGAACCCAGCGCACCGCGCGCTGCACGTCGTCCAGCTGTGCGGGCCAGATATTTTCGCTTCCATGCATGAGCCGGTAGTCGACCGCGAACGCAACAAAGCCGCAACGGGCAAGAAACATTCCCATAGTGTGCATGGTCGATTTGTCAAAACTCGTCCAGCCCCCTCCATGGATCAGGACTACTGCCGGGCGCAGAGCGGAAGACTGTTCACTCGGCTGGTAAATGTCCAGCAGCAGCGGATGGCCGCCGGCTGTGCCATAGGGAATGTCCTGCTGAACCGAACTTAGAGAATTCGCCGGAGCGTCCGTCGGCGTCTGAGCAGGCGTATCGCGTGGCGGCACAGGAAGTGTCTGCGCACAAACGCCAGGAGCCATGCCCAACATCACAACGGTCAAAACGAAAGCCCACTTGGTCATGCCAAAAGCCATTCTGGATCTCGGAGAATCTCTCTATGATGCCGTGGAAAAGCTAGTTTGGATTGCCCGGCGCTGCGGCCGCCGGTTTTTTTACATTCGCGCCCGCTGGTTTGGCTGGCGTGGCCGAACTGCCACGCACAATCCTGATGTGGATGATCTTCACCGTGCGGAATGGCTTGTCATTGCTGGGGTCGCGGGCCATGTGCGCGATCTGCTTCACCAACTCAACCGCGGCATCGTCGCATTGACCAAAGATGGTGTAGCCACCATTTAGGTGCGGCGTGGCTACCTCGGTAATGAAAAATTGCGAGCCGTTGGTGTTGGGACCCGAGTTTGCGTAGGCCAGTCGGCCGGGCTTGTCGAACAACAGGTCGGGAGATGCTTCGTTCCTGAACTCGTAGCCAGGAGTGCCGCTTCCATTGCCCGCCGGATCGCCGCCCTGGATCATGAACCCAGGAATCACGCGATGGAAAATTGTGCCGTCGTAGAGCGGGACGCCATGCTTGGTCGCGCCGCTGACTGGATTCTTCCAGTCTTTCGTACCATTGGCCAGCCCAATGAAATTCGCGACGCCAAGGGGAGCTTTGTCGGGGAAGAGCGTGCAATTCAAGTTGCCTACCGAGGTTTCGATCACAGCGGTGGTCACAGCCGCGGCGTGATGAACCGCCGGCTTGGTCGCCGCGCCCGATTGGGCCGCAGTGGTGGGTTTGGTAGCCGGCGCGGTTTGCGCGCTCGATCCCGACTGCGCCCATCCGAGCGCGGCCATAAAGACGAAAGCTATGAGTGCCAAAGTTTTCCGCATGGATGCTCCTCGAAATCTATGAATCTCATGGCCGGCAAGCTGGAACCGCCTCTGAAACCGACGTTGCATTGTACGACACCTGGGCTGGCGTTTCCTGTGCCACCAACTTCCGTCGCGAAACAATTTCGCCGTCAGGACGCAACCTGGTACGCGGCAACTTTGAACATACCGCCTTCCGCCTTGCACTAGATTTCGCGATCTTCGAAAGATCAATGAAAAAGGCTTTTGATTGCAAAGTACAACATGATTGCCCCGAACGCGAGCAAGGGCAGACCGGTTGCCCGGTGCTGCAAGCGTGAGCAGCGCTCAAGAGTGAATCGCTGCTCAAAGCCGGATTTGCGAAAGTGCCAGTTGCGAATATCCACGTAAAGGGACGGGCTGAAGAGTATAAGGTAGCCGAAGCCGAGAAACATTACGGCCACGATGCAGATAGAAGTAAGCACGTACACGCTCTCGGCAAACATGGTTAAGGTGCCTAAGTACATTCGAATGCGCAATGCACATCGAGACGGGAAATGTCGCCCCGAATCAACGGGTGGTTTTCGGTTGTGCCGCCTGCATCTCGTGGCTCACGCGCTCCACTTCACGAAACACGCGCAGAATATTCCCGCCGAGAATCTTCTTGATGTCGCCAGCGCTGTAGCCGCGATCGAGCAGAGCCTGCGTAATCTTCGGCAGATCAGCGGCGGAGTCAATCCCCTGCGGCGTGGCTCCGCTCACGCCATCGAAATCCGACCCCAGGCCGACGTGATCGATTCCCGCAACTTTCGCAACGTGATCAATGTGATCGATGAGCGCCTTCAGAGGCGGCCGCGGAATCTTGGCCATCCACTCACGCTCGATGCGATCGACTTCGATGTAGTTGACTTCCTTGCCTTCAGCTTTGCGCTGCGCCATGTAGGCGTTCACGGCGGCGGCCTGGTCGTTGGCCTGCGCCTTCTCGGCATCGAGAAAGTTCTGGTCAATGAAGCCATTGAAAAAATTGACCTGCACAACTCCGCCGTTCTTGGCCACCGCTTGCAGCATTTCGTCGGTCATGTTGCGAGGCGCGTTAGTAAGCGCCCGCGCGGATGAATGCGACGCGATCACCGGGGCTTTCGTGGTAGCAATCGCGTCCCAGAAAGTCTTATCGGCAACGTGAGAAATGTCTACCATCATTCCAAGCCGGTTCATCTCGATCACAACCTGTTTGCCGAAGTCGGTCAAACCGTTGTGGTGCTGCACCTTGGAATCATTGATGTCGCCCGAAGAGTCCGCCCACTCGTTGGTGTTCGACCAGCTCAGCGTCATGTAGCGCACACCCAGACGGTAGTAGTCGTGCAGCAGGTGCATGTCGTTTTCGATCGAGTGCCCGCCCTCGATGCCCATCAGCGCAGCCAGCTTGTGTTCCTTATGCGCGCGCTCAATATCGTCCACGGAAAACGCCATCATCATGCGGTCGGGATGCCGCGCCGCCTGCTCGTAGACGGAGTCGATCAGATCAAAAGTGTGCCGGGCGAAATGCCCCTGATTTGTTTCGGGATCAACCCAGATGGAAAAGAATTCCGCGCCCAGATTGCCCCGCCGCGCCTTGTCGAGGCTGATGTGCCCAATGTCCTTCGGGTCAGTCGAGCCCAGATCAAAGTTCTCGTCAAGAAAGCGCTGCGGCGTGTCGGCATGCGTATCCACGACGAGAGCGGAGTCGTGAATCGCTCGCGCCCGCGCCGTGACCACCACGTCGCCGGAGGTTGTCGGCGCGGCCGGAGTCTGGGCAGAGAGGAAGAGAAGCGGAGCGGACAAAATCAGGATCGAAACCAGAAGCGTTCGGAGTCGAATCATAGGAAGCTTGCCGTAATCGGCTAAGTCACCGATTGTATAAGCAGAGGCGACGGAAAGGATAGAGTTCAGCGCGGGCGGGGTGGTGGTTCAATTTGAGTTTCTCCGCGCACTTTGCAGTTTTTCTTTGCGTACTTCGCGGCTTTTCCTTTGAGAATTTTGCGGTTAAAGGGTTTTGCTCTTGTCCGAATCAAGGGACTTTAACCGCCAAGTTCGCAAAGGAAAAGCCGCAAAGGACGCAAAGAAATTCATGTTGAGCCATTTCGGGGCGGGAGTGTTCTGAGGGCAGTCGTTGGACGCTACCGGACCCGGGGCTACGCCGCATCGGCGGCTGCGGGCTGCGTGGTCTTGCGTGCCTGGCGCTGCGTTCCGTGACGAGTTACGTCCCCGGGCTTAGGCGCGAGTTTGTGCGGAGTCTGCACTGCTTGCAGGGTAGAGAGCGCCGTCACCGCGTTGCGGAACTTCGCTCCGGTTACATTGTGGAGCGCGGCCACCAGCGAAGACTCATGCACGTCACCGAGGCGCTTGGCCGCGGTGTGGGTCAAGGTGAACCAATCGTGCCAGTCGCCCGCCGCGTCCTGCATCCGTTTGAGCTGGGCTACGAATTCCGTGGCCTCGGCAGACGGCGGAGCCAACTCGGCAATATAGCGCGCCCGCTTGCCGATAATGCGGTAATGGTGGAGCAAATCTTCGGTCAGGGTGCCTCGGGAATCGGGGTGCGGTGGTTGGCCAAGCATTTTTCTGGCGACGGAGAGTGGATCGCCGACTGTTGCTGATCGCAGGTCCTTCGCGGCGCGTTTCAGGCGCCTTCGAATCTCACGAACGGCCTCTTTATTCAACGCTTTACGGAGCTTTTTCTCGTGCTCCGCGCGAAGCTCAATCAGGCTATTCATCAGCTGACTTTTGCGGCGCGGTTCTTGTGGAATCTTCAGGCTACGCAATGCCGCGAGTTGCACGTCCAGGTCGCGCAGTCTGCCGGCTCGTTTGCGAATTCGTCCCAATGCCTTCAGCAGCTTGTGCTGGGCACGCTCTTGTTTCGGGAGTAGTTCTTCCAGCAGAGTTTCAAGCCGGCGAGCAGCGCTGCGGAAGCGGTGCACACTTTCGGCATTCTGCTTGGAGGAAACTTTCACCAGGTCCCGTTCAAGCTTGTGAAAAACAGACTGGATAGGGTCTTTCGCCATTCGAAATTTGACTCAGTCCGATGTTGGGAGACGAACTATAGAACTTTGCGAAAAAAAACAATCCTAAGGAGGTGCCGCCTTACTTCTTTCGTTATCCCACTTTTTCGTTGAACCACGACGTGACCCGTGCGCCTTCACGCCGTGACTCGTACCCAGCGCAAGAGAATCCGAGAAAGCAGCGCAATTTTAACACTTTTGTAACAACCATCTGCTACGGTAAGGTTGCGAATGGCCAATCCCGCATTCCATCGGCCTGATATGCCCGGACTGCAACCCATTGCAGAGACAAAGGTTAACACCACTTCTGTTCTCCGGCCGGAGCCCCTGCTGCGGGTTTCCGACGGGGAAACCCCCGACCGCATTTTCAAGTACGCCATGGTGGTCTGCGGAATGGCGGTTCTGGGGCTGCTGGCGCTTATCATCTACGAACTGGTGGTGCGCTCGAATCTTTCCTGGCACGCCTTTGGATTCAAGTTCTTCGGAACCAGCAACTGGGACCCTGTAAACGAGCAGTTTGGCGCGTTTCCGTTTATCTATGGGACATTGGTTTCGTCGATTCTGGCGCTGATCATCGCGGTTCCGCTGGCGGTTGGAGTCGCGGTCTTTACCACCGAAATGTGCCCGCGCGCCCTGCGCGGACCGCTTTCGTTCTTTGTGGAGTTGCTGGCGGCAATTCCCAGCGTAATTTACGGGTTGTGGGCGATCTTCGTGCTCCTTCCGCTCTTGAGCGACTACGTCGAGCCGTTTCTCGCAAAAACCCTCGGCCTGCCAAAAATTCTGGGCTGGACTGGACTGTTCGCCGGACCGTCGCTAGGCGCGGGCATGCTCGCGGCTGGGATTATTCTTGCGGTCATGATCATCCCCATCATTTCGTCGATTGCTCGCGAAGTGCTGATGGTTGTGCCGCAGCATCAGCGCGAAGCGGTGCTGGCGTTGGGCGCCACGCGCTGGGAGATGATCCGCATCGGGGTGCTGCGCAACGCGCGCGCCGGAATCGTAGGCGGCATCATTCTGGGGCTGGGGCGCGCTCTCGGGGAAACCATGGCCGTGACCATGGTGATCGGAAACAGCCCGGATATTTCGCGCTCGCTTTTCGCGCCGGGATACACCATGGCGAGCGTCCTGGCAAACGAATTTGCCGAGGCTACGAGCAACATACACTTGTCGGCGCTGGTTGAAATTGGACTGGCTCTGTTTCTGGTGACGATTGTGGTGAATACGCTGGCGCGACTGCTGGTCTGGACGGTGACGCGCGGCCAACCTGCGAGCACGCATGTCTAACTCTCTTGTCTAACTCTCATGTCTAGCGCTGCCGACATTGCCGGAATGCAACACAAGGTGCCGCCGATCAGCCTGCGGCGCCGGGTGACCGACCATGCCATGACGGGGATCGCGATTCTTACGGTGATCGTGGTTCTGGTACCGCTGGTCGCTATTTTCGGGTACCTGTTGTATCGCGGCCTGGCTTCGCTGAATTGGGCTTTTCTGACACAGACTCCGAAGCCGCCGGGCGAAGTCGGCGGCGGCGTGGCCAACGGCATCATCGGTTCGGCGATGATTCTCGGGGTCGCCAGCCTGCTGGGCGTTCCGCTCGGAATCGGAGCAGGCATCTACCTCGCGGAGTATGGACGCAACCGTCTTGGCGATACAGTCCGCTTCACCGCCGACGTGCTGAACGGAGTGCCCTCGATCGTGATTGGCATTGTGGCCTACGCCATAGTGGTTTTGCGCTGGCATTTCTCGGCGCTGGCCGGCGGGGTGGCGCTGGCGATCATGATGGTCCCCACCATCAGCCGCACCACCGAAGAAATGCTGCTGCTGGTGCCACAGGCGCTGCGGGAAGCGGCTTATGGCTTGGGCATCCCGCGCTGGCGGACTACGCTTTCAATCACCTTGCGGAGCGCGACTTCGGGGGTAATTACCGGAGTGATGCTGGCCTTTGCGCGAGTCGCGGGGGAGACGGCTCCGCTGTTGTTCACTACGCTGGGTAACGAATTCTGGAATCTGAACTTGCTCCAGCCCACGGCGGCTTTACCGCTTCAGGTGTTCAACTATGCGAAGTCGCCCTATGATGACTGGCATCGTCAGGCCTGGGCTGGAGCACTGGTGCTGATTCTTCTCATTGTGGGTTCGATCGCAGCGGTACGATACGCGGTGCGGCGCGGCACTTTCGGAGCGGCATAATTTATGGGTGTTGGAATCCAGGTCGAGACACTGAATGCCTGGTACGGCAAGGCCCAAGCGCTGTACGACATCAACCTGGTGGTTGCGGCCAACCACGCCACTGCGTTAATCGGTCCTTCGGGATGCGGCAAGTCGACTTTTATCCGCTGCCTGAACCGCATGCATGAGACGATCCCCGACGCGCGGGTGACCGGCCGCGTGCGAATTGGCGAGATCGACGCGTACAACGGCACTTCCGCGACGCAACTGCGCCGCCGCGTGGGCATGGTGTTCCAGAAAGCGAATCCATTTCCGACGATGTCGATTTACGACAACGTGGCTTCAGGATTGAAGCTCAACGGGTTTCACGACCGCCGCAAACTGGATGAAATCGTGGAACGCTCGCTCGATGCGGCCGCGCTTTGGGGTGAAGTAAAAGATCAGATTCATAAGAAATCGGGAGCGAGCCTTTCGGGAGGTCAGCAGCAGCGGCTGTGCATTGCGCGGGCGCTGGCGGTCGAGCCGGAAGTGCTGCTCATGGACGAGCCCTGCTCGGCGCTCGACCCGATCTCCACTGGAAAAATTGAAGAGTTGATCTTTCAACTCAAAGAGCGGTATACCATCGTGATTGTGACCCACAACATGCAGCAGGCGGCGCGGGTGGCCGAGTTTACGGGGTTCTTCCTGCTGGGCAAGTTGATCGAATTCGACAAAACGGAAAAGATTTTCACCAAACCGTCAGACAAGAAGACGGAGGATTACATCACTGGTCGTTTCGGATAAGCCCGGCTCGAATAAGGCTGGTCGGATAAGAATTAAGAAAGGTTCGGATCATGCGTACGCGTTTTCAACACGGTCTCGACGAGTTGCGCGAGAAACTGCTCCGCATGGGCGGATTGGCGGAGCAGGCGGTGGACCGCGCCCGCCAGGCATATGTGGAGCGCGACCTCACTCGCTGCCAGATGGTGCTCGAGGGCGAAGGCCTGATCAACACGGTCGAGCGCGAGATCGACGAAGCTGCGTTCGACTTGCTGGCGATGCAGCAGCCCATGGCCGTAGACCTGCGCTTCATTCTCGCAGTGACGAAAATTAATTCTGATCTCGAGCGCGTGGGCGACCAGGCCGTCAACATTGCCGAGCGCGTGATGGATATGACTGAGTTGCCGGCGGTGGAATTGCCCGTAGATATCGCACGCATGGGATCCGCGGTGAGTGCGATGGTTCGGCGCTCGCTGGAATCGTTTATCGAAGCCAAGGTCGAACTGGCGCAGGCCGTGCTTGAAATGGACAGCGTGATTGACCGCATGCGCGACGACGCCTTCATCCAGCTGGTGAAGACCATGAACGAGCGTCCGGAAGTAGTGCGCCAGGCTCTGGACGCGCTGCTGGTGGCCCGCAACCTGGAGCGCGTCGCCGACCACGCTACCAACATTGCTGAAGACGTAATCTTCTGGGTGCAGGGCGCCGACGTGCGTCACAACGTGGGCGTGGAGCCTTCGGAGTCGTCCGACCCCACGCGACGGACTCCTCGGGTGTCGGGGCTATAGCACCGCGGGGAATGGGCGATGCTCATGTGGGGACAGCCGCCCCTTCGACGTCGCTCAGGGCAGGCTCCCGGCCGTCCATCGAGCGGAGCTCGACTGGTTTTTTGGTTGTCACCGTCCGCGAATTTTACGAGCCGTCACACTTCCGGCTTTGACCGCCCGGTCTGACTTGCATTAGGCTCATCTCGATTTCATTCTGAACCTGTTCTCCGCCCGGAGGCACCGTGATCCGCTCCGCCCGCCGTGAGTTTATTTGCATCGCGTTATTTTTTCTCGGAACGCTTGGAATCGCCTCCGCGCAATCTGCGGCGCCCGCCGATCGTCCACCCGTCAATCTGCCGAGCAGTAAACTGCTGACTGTCCCGTCCCCGGGGAAGATCGGCAGCACGAACAGTTTTCCCGCCACGATTGCGCTCAGCCCTGATGGCCGCTACGCCGCGCTGCTCAACGACGGCTACGGAACCCAGGAGAGCCTGGCCCACCAGTCGATCGCCATCCTCGATCTCACGAATAATCATCTTGTCGATTATCCCGACGCGCGGCTGAGCGACGAGTCGTACCAAAGTTATTTTCTTGGGTTGGTTTTTGGTTCGGACGGCAAGCACCTATACGCCTCGGTGGGATCGGTGACCGACCCTACCGGCGAGAAAGCGGGCAACACGGGAAACGGCATTGCGGTCTACTCGTTTTCGGCACAAGGGAAAGTTGCGCCCGAGCGTTTCATCCCGATTGCTCCGCAGAGGCTGGCAGCGGGGAAGAAAGTTGCCATCGGCCTGCAGAAGACGCCCGCGGGTACGGCGATTCCGTATCCTGCGGGCTTGGCTCTGGTGGTTGCGGCGGGGCGCGACACGCTGCTGGTCGCGAACAATCTTTCGGACAACGTGGTGCAGATCGACGCGGCGACGGGCAAGGTTCTGAAGACGTTCAATTTTCGCGGGGACGACTTGGTGCCGTCGTTATTCCCCTATACCTGCGTGGCGACAAAGGACGGAAAGCGGGCGTGGTGCAGCTTGTGGAATGCTTCGCAAGTGGCGGAGCTGGATCTGGCGAACGGAAAGGTTGTGGTGCCGCGCATAAACCTGCGGAAGCCCCGGGATCCTTTAGCTCCCGGAACACATCCGACAGCCATGGTCCTCAGCCCGGATGAGCGCTGGCTCTATGTGGCGCTCTCGAACGACGACAAGATAGCGCTAATTCCGACTGGCTCTGACGATGTATTTACGCAGTCGTTGGTCACCGCCGAAGGAAAGTTCGCCGGAATATATCCGACCGCGCTCGCGCGATCAGAGGATGGAAGTAAGCTCTTTGTGGCTTGCTCATCCATGAATGCAATTGCCGTGATCGACAATGTTTTTGCGCGCGGCGAACTAACGAAAGCAGATGAGATCGGAAAGGTCATCGGTTTCATTCCCACTGACTGGTATCCGAGCGCCCTGGCCGTTCACGGCGATGACCTGCTGATCGCGACTGCTAAAGGGGAAGGCGCCGGCCCCAACAAAGGCATGGGGAAAACTTCCTACGAAAAGCGGCACCGCGATCATCCGTACATTCCTACTCTGCTGAAGGGATCGATTGCGCGCCTCAACATTTCATCGACGCTCACGAAGCTTCCTGAACTCACGCGCATTGTTGAGCACGACAACCTCCTGCACTCCGATCCCGGAACCATTTCGTTTGCGCAGGGCTCGAATCCGATCAAGCATGTGATCTACGTCATCAAGGAAAATCGCACGTACGATCAGATTCTGGGCGACTTGAAAGTGGGCGATGGCGATCCTTCGCTCACCATGTACGGGGAGGAAATCACGCCCAACGAGCACAAACTGGCTCTGCAGTTTGGCGTGCTGGATAATTTTTATGATAGCGGAGAAGTTTCCGGCGATGGTCACTTGTGGTCGACGGCGGCGATCACCAGCGATTACAACGAGAAAACGTGGCAAATCGCTTATCGCGGCAAGGAACGCACTTACGATTTTCAGGGGCAAGTGGCCGACGAGTATCCGCTGGAACATAATCAGCCGGATGTGGACGATCCCGGAACCGGATTTCTCTGGGACAATCTCGCGCGCAACCACGTCAGTTTCCGCGACTACGGCGAGTTTGTGAATGCCGAGTGGTGCAACGAAAAGAAAAAAGCGGCGTCGCCAAAGCAGGGAACTCCTTCGGGTCAGGAAGCGCGCTGCCCGCGGACAGCGGTTCACAAGGGGGAGTTGCTGCCTCAGAACGTGGGAGATCCGCATGCGGGGCCGAGTCCGTGGCCGTGGTCTGTGCCGTTGTTCAGTGGCGTGAAGCCAACCAAGGCGGCGCTGCGCGATCATTTCGATCCGCTGTTTCCGGATTTCAATACGGAGTACCCCGACCAGTTGCGGGCGGATGAATTCTTGAACGAGTTCTCGGCGTTCGTGCGGGCACGGAAAGAAAACGAAGCACCGGATTTTCAGTTGCCGGCGTTCGTCTTGTTATATCTGCCCGACGATCACACAGGTGGCACGCGGCCCGATCTGCCGCGTCCGGCCGCCTCGGAGGCGGACAACGATCTGGCGCTCGGCCGCGTGGTGGATGCGGTTTCGCACAGTCCTTACTGGGATGACACTGCCGTCTTTGTGCTGGAAGATGATGCTCAGGACGGCGCCGACCATGTGGACGCGCACCGGTCGATTGCTTTTGTAGTGAGCAAATATGGTCCGGGATCGGCCGCGCAACCTTATCTCGAGCATCGTTTCTACACTACGGTGAACGTGATTCACACGCTGGAGACGCTGCTGGGTTTGCCTCCGATGAATCAGAACGACGCCTATGCACCGCTGATGGGATCATTGTTTACGGGAGCCGGCGATCAGCCTGCGTATACGGTAGACAACAGGAATCTGAAGAATGGCTTGATTTACGAAGTCAACAAGCGCACGGCGCCGGGCGCGAAGATTTCGTCCAAGATGGATTTCTCACGGCCGGACGCGGCCGGAGCAACTCGGTTGAATCGCGTGCTGTGGCGTGATCAGAAGGGCGACGCTCCTATGCCTGCGCCGCAGCACACGGTTTTTCCAGCGGACAAAGACGACGACTGAGGCTGCGCGCCGAGTGACACTGCGATTGACGCCCGCTCCGGTGGTCGCTCCGACTTACGATCACCTGACTTGGATTCAATGAACGCCAATGTTTGTTCACCAAATTCCGGAATAATTTCCGGCAATCGCCCAAGGCCGCTCTCCTTCTGCGCCCTGAAATTCGCGGCCGATCGATGGCTGCCGATCGTGGCAATTTCCATGGCGGTACTCTTGCCTTGTTTCTGGCACCAGCACATCGAAGCTGGCGACCTCGCCAGCCACACCTATAACGCGTGGCTGGCGCAGTTGATTGCGCGGGGAGATGCGCCCGGGCTCTATCTGGTGCGGCAGTGGAACAACGTTCTTGTCGATGTCGCCTTGGCCAAGCTGGGCGGCTCCGTGGGATTCGCTGCCGCGGATAAAATTGTTGTGTCGGCGTGCGTGTTGATTTTCTTCTGGGGAGCGTTTGCGTTCATCGCGGCGGCTACGTGGCGTCCCCCGTGGTTTCTGATTCCTGCCGTCGCCATGATCGCCTACGGCTGGACTTTCCAGATGGGCTTCATGAATTACTACCTATCGCTGGGCTTCGCCTTCTTTGCAACGGCGCTCTTCTGGAGGGGCCAGGCGGTTGACTGGCTCGCTGCACTTGCTTTGAGCGGCCTCGCGCTGATGGCCCACCCCATGGGCTTCTTCAGTCTGGTGGCAATGGTGGTGTACATCCAACTCGCCGAAAAGGGCAGCGGTTGGTACCGTTGGATGGTGTTTGCATCGGCGTTGCTGGCGGTGCTGGCGTTGCATTGGTACATCGTCCGACATTTTCGCGTCGCCTACTGGGACACCGCGTTCTTCTATTTGCTGAACGGAGCCGACCAGTTGATACTGTACGGAAACCGCTATTTAATTCCGACATGGATCGCGCTCATTTTCGGCAGTGTCTGCTTTATCCATGGCCGGGTACAGCAACGGAAGCGCAGCGAACCGGTGTGGTCATTCCGCATCGCGCTGGAGTTGTGGGCGATCCTTCTTTTCGTGGCGGCGATGATTCCGGAACTGATTTACTTGCCGTGGTATGCCGCGCCGATCGGATTTCCAGTCGCGCGATTGACTGCGGTGACCGGAATTCTCGGCCTGTGCATTCTCGGATCGGTCCAACCCCGCAGTTGGCACCTTATTGGCCTTGGAGTGTGCGCGGCTATTTTTTTCTCGTTCCTGTACGGAGACACCGGCACGCTAAACAGAATGGAAGATCAGGTCGGGGAGATGACGAAGACTTTGCCCTACGGACGTCGCGTGATCGAAACCATCGCTGCGCCGCGGGATTCGCGGGTCCCATTCATCAATCACATCGTGGATCGTGCTTGTATTGGACGATGTTTCACGTATTCCAACTACGAGCCTGCCTCGGGGCAGTTTCGGATTCGTGTGCGACCGGACAGCCCTGTAGCCACCGACTCGGCCGATTCCGCTCAAGCCATGGAAGACGGCAAGTATGTGGTTCGTCCGCAAGACCTGCCCATGACGCAGATCGAGCAGTGCGGCGGGAACGATCTAACGCGGCTCTGCATGCGCGATCTTTCCGCTGGTGAAAAAAACGGCAGCCACGGCTCCCGTTCTTCGTTTCCGCAGTGAAGCGCGCGGTTCGTTTATTTTCCGGTCGTTACCTCACTCCGCTATTTCAGGCTGACCGAATCCTTCAGCGGCAGGCTCTGCGAAGAACCGCCGACCAGAATCGTGTAGTCGCCCGGGAGCAACTGCCAGGTGTTCTTGTCGACGTTAAAGATCGAAAGATATTTCGGGTCGACCACTACCGAAGCTTCTTTACTCTCTCCCGCGTTAAGTTTGATCTTGCTCCACCCCACCAGACGCTTCGGCGGCTCGCCAGCAGCGGCTGGCAGAGAAGCATAGACCTCCGCGATTTCCGCGCCCGGCCGCGCGCCCGTGTTGGTTACGGTGAAGCTCACGTGCACGTCGCCTTTGCCTCGCGTGACGGCGAGATTCGAGTAGGAGTACGAGGTATAAGAAAGTCCGTAGCCGAAGGGGAACAGAACCGGTTTATTCTCGGCGTCGTACCACTTGTATCCGACTTTCACGCCCTCATTGTAGGTGACCTGGAATGCCGGCAGGCCGGCCGCAATCCTCTTCCAGCCTCCGCCCTGGGACTGTCGCGGGGGCTTCACGATCTCCGGATGCGGCAAGTCGGCAACACTCCTGGGAAAGGTCATCGGCAATTTCGCGCTCGGGTTCACATCGCCGAACAGGAGATTGGCGACGGCTTCGGCGCCGCGGCTGCCGGCGAACCAGGCTTCCAGAATGCCGCCGACCTGATCCGCCCACGGCATAGTCACGGCCGTGCCGGTCTCGAGCACCACCACCGTTCGCGGATTCGCGGCTGCGACCTGTGCGATCAGTGCGTCCTGATTTTCTGGAAGTGTAAGGCTATCCAGGTCCATGCCCTCGCTCTCCCACTGATATGCGAATACCACGGCCACGTCCGCCGATTTCGCCAAAGCGGCGGCGGACGCAGGATCAGCGCCCGAATCATACTGAACGTTGGCCGACGGAGCCTTGGCGCGAATCGCCCTCAGCGGCGACGTCGGAAACCAGATATGGTCCTGCCAGTGCGTTTGACCCTTGCCCGGCGGCATAATCGCGTTTCCGCCCGGCGGGTCCACCTGTGCCGAACCTCCGCCGGAGATCATTCCGACATCGGCATGTGGGCCGATCACCGCGATGCTGTGAATTGTGGAAGCATCGAGGGGAAGGATGGCCCGGTCATTTTTGAGCAGATCATTTTTGAGCAGTACAATGCTTTGCTCCGCGATCTTCTGCGCGACCTCCAGGCCGCCCATCACGTCGACCACGCCCCTTACCGGCGGATCATCGACCACGCCGCAGGCAAACATGGAGCGCAGGATACGGTGCACGTGTTCGTCGAGTTCGGCCACCGGCACCTTGCCTGACTCCACAGCTTTTTTCATCCTATCGCCGTAGAAAACTTCGCCCGGCTCTTCGTGATCGAGTCCCGCGGCTGAAGCTTTCGCATCGCTGTGCGTCGCTTGCCAGTCCGACACAACAAATCCGGGAAACTTCCAGTCGTTCTTCAGCACATCAGTCAACAAATATTTGTTCTCGCATGCATAATCGCCCCAGACGCGGTTGTAGGAACACATCACGGCGCCCGCATTCGATTCGTGCACTCCAATTTCAAAAGCCAGCAAATCGCTTTCGCGCGCGGCGCGCTTATCGATGTTCACGTTGACTGCATTGCGGCCGCTCTCCTGATCGTTGAGCGCGTAATGCTTGATGTCGCCGATGACGTGTTGTGCCTGCAGGCCCTTCATTACCGAGCCCACCATCTTCCCGGCCAGCACCGGATCTTCGCCCAGGTATTCAAACGTGCGGCCATCGCGGGGTTCGCGGGTCAGGTTGATGCCGCCGCCCAGCGTCATGTTGTAGCCCTGAGCGCGCAACTCGCGGCCGATCAGCGCGCCGTATTCATAAGCGGCATCGAGATCCCAACTCGCCGCGCTCGCCACATCGGCCGGCAGAGCCGTGGAGTAGCGGCCATTCTCGCCGCTGCTTCGCACGCCATAGGCCGCGTCCGACATTTGAATCGCCGGGATGCCTAGGCGTGGAATTCCAGGAACGTATCCCGCGCCGCCGTTCGAGTGCACGGCCAGGGGACTCATGGGGCTCAGGCCCTGCATCCCGGTGCCGTGCAGCAGCGTGATCTTTTCGTCGATCGTCATTTCCTTCAGCACCATGGCGGCGCGTTCGTCGGGCGAAAGCGAGCTGTTCATCCAGGGATGCGGGGAAAGCTTGCCTTGCGGGTGCGATTGCAGCCGCGACGGAAAGAGAACACACGCGAGAACGATGTTAGCGAGAACAACAATCGCGGACAGCAAGCGCCTAGCGCAGGGGGGGCCAGCCGGCAAAATCATGAATTCTCCTCTTTCGAGAAATGGTCAAAAAGCCTCTACCAAATCGTTAATGTTAACGCTTTTTGTCGATTTCTGCCGCATTCTTCATCGCGCACCTGACATGCTAACAGCGCCGTCAAGTCTCTGCGACTTGGCCCTGGACCGCGGCGGGCTTTACACTTGAAGTGTGAAGATTGCGCTGGGACAGATCAACCCTACGGTTGGAGATTTTGCCGGGAACGCGGCCAAGATCATCCAGTTTTCGCGCCGCGCTCAGGCCGACGGCGCGGGATTGATTCTTTTTCCGGAGCTTTCGGTGTGTGGATATCCGCCGCGTGATCTTGTCGAGCGTCCCTCATTTGTTGCGCGTAACCGTGAAACGCTCGACCGGATTGCGGGTGAAACTCACGGCATTGCTGTGATTTGCGGTGTGGTGACGCCAGCCGACTCGGAAACGGGTAAGGCGGTGCGGAACTCCGCCGCGCTGCTGATGGATGGCAAAGTGGCGTTCGTACAGTCGAAAATGCTGCTGCCCACCTACGATGTCTTCGACGAGATGCGGAACTTCGCTCCTGCCAAAGCACAGGAGTTATTTTCCTTCTGCGGTAACCGCATGGCGCTGACGATTTGCGAAGATGCCTGGAACGACAAACAGTTCTGGCTGAAGCGGCTCTACCCGCTCGATCCCATCGATGCGCTGATTCGCGCCGGTGGCAACTTTGTACTGAATATTTCGGCTTCGCCTTTCTGGATCGGCAAACGGCAGCTTCGCTGCGACATGCTGGCCAGCATTGCCCGCCAGCACAAAGTTCCCGTGGTGATGGTCAATCAGGTCGGCGGCAACGACAGCCTGGTATTTGACGGCTCCAGCCTGGTGCTGAATTCCGAGGGTAATGTTATTGCCCAGGGGCGATCGTTTGAAGAAGACCTGATCACCTTCGACTCGAAGACGCTGACCGGGGATATGCACGAACAAGTCGCCGGCGATGAGGCCAGCGTTTACGGCGCTCTGGTGCTGGGGACGCGCGACTATATTCAGAAGTGCGGCTTTCAGAAGGCGATTATCGGACTGAGTGGCGGCATTGATTCAGCGCTCACTGCGGTGATCGCTGCCGACGCCGTTGGTCCCGAGCATGTGATCGGCGTCGGAATGCCTGGACCGTATTCTTCACAGGGTTCCATCGACGATGCCCGTACTTTGGCCAAGAATCTCGGCATCCGGTTTGAACTGCTTTCGATCAACCAGGCTTACGAGGCTTATCGAGAAACGCTGCGGGGCGTGTTCAGCGGATACAAGGAAGATGTGACGGAAGAGAATCTTCAGTCGCGCGCCCGCGGCATGATCCTGATGGCGCTTTCGAACAAGTTCGGCGCCATCGTCCTCTCCACCGGCAACAAGAGCGAGCTTGGCGTGGGATACTGCACGCTTTACGGAGACATGGTGGGCGGCCTCGCGGTGATTTCCGACGTCCCAAAAACACTGGTCTACCGGGTGAGTGAGTATGTAAACTCGCGCCGCGAGGTGATTCCACGGGCCACTCTCGAGAAGCCGCCTTCGGCCGAGCTGCGCGCCAATCAGAAAGACAGCGATTCGCTGCCGCCCTATGACATTCTCGATGCCGTGCTCGAGGACTACGTGGAGGATTCGCATCCGGCCGAGCGCATCGCCGCGGAGCGGGGCATCGAGATTGAAGTGGTGCGGCGCGTGATTCGCTTGGTGGATCGCGCCGAATACAAGCGTCAGCAGGCGGCTCCCGGGCTCAAGATTTCGCCCAAGGCTTTCGGCTACGGCCGCCGTTTTCCGATCGCGGCGAAGAGCGAGGTCTAAACAGTTCTCGGTTCGCGTTATATATTTCATAGTTCACAAGCTTCAACTTGAAAGGAAATCATGCGGAGCTCTACTAAATCAGCTCGGATTCTCATTCCGGCCTTGTTTTCGGTTCTAGCTTTTTTCTCCTTGGCGGCGGCGCAGACTGCCCCGTCGCTAAATGCTCCCGCCAAGCCTGCGGCTAAAACCGCGGAGAAATCAGCGGCTAACGACCCAGCGACCAACCTTCCGTCGGAAGCCACAGTCGATTCGTTTCTGCACGCAACTTTCGGCTACGACCCGCAACTCACATGGAAGATTTCCTCCATCGTGCCCGCGCCGGTGCCGGGACTCGCTGAAGTGTCGGTGGTTCTCGCCAGTCCGCAAGGTCAGCAGCTTAGCCGCTTCTTCGTCACCGCGGATGGAGCACATGCATTGACCGGCGACATTATTCCATTCGGGGCGCAGCCGTTTACGCCTGCGCGGAGGGCGCTGGAAAAAGGAATCACCGGACCCTCTCGCGGCCCCAAGGATGCGCCCGCAACCATTGTGGAATTCGGTGATCTGCAGTGTCCCGCCTGCAAAGCGGCGCAGCCCGCGATCGAAGCGCTGATGGCTGCCGAGCCCAACGCGCGCCTCGTATTTCAGAATTTCCCGCTGGAGATGCACAACTGGGCGGCCAAGGGCGCTGCTTACGCGGACTGCGTGGGTCGCGCGTCGAACGAGGCTTTCTGGAAGTTTGTCGCCAAGACCTACGAAACACAAGCCGACATCACGGCCGAAAACGCCGATGAGAAACTCACCGCGATTGCCGACGGAGCCGGTGTCAAGGGGACCGATATTGCCGCCTGTGCCGCCGCGCCCGATACGAAAGCTCGCGTCGATGCTTCCGTGGCGTTCGGCAAGTCCATGGAAGTGACCAGCACGCCGACGCTCTTTATCAACGGCCGCAGGATTGGCAACGTCAGCAATATTCCTGCCGAGGTGTTAAAGCAACTGGTGGAGTTCGCTGCGAAACAGTGAGTAGGGGCACGGCAGGTGGCGCAGCGGACCGGTTCGTACTGGTTAACTAGTCCCCAGCCACCGATCTTCACTTGCCGCTCAGCCAGATTTCGCTCGAGACCCGCTCGTTATTAGCGAGCACGTGAGGCGTTACCACGATGATGAGTTCATCCTGTTCGTCGTCGCGGGTATTCTCGGCCGCGATTTGATTCAAGCCCGGAAGAAATCCAAAACCCGGGATGCCGGCGAGCGAACGCTGTTCCGTTAGCGTTACCTCTCCGGCGACAGCCGCGGGTTCCCCATCTTTCAAGTTAATGCTGCCTTTGTATTCCTGATTGGAAATCACAGGCACACCATTGGAGCTTTGCCCGGTAAGCGAGCGCACCTGCAACTCAAGTTGCAGGCTCACTTCACCATTGCCATGAATGGCCGGCTTGACCTGCACATTCAGCCCCAAATCTTCATAGCTGACCGAAGGAAACGGCGCCTGGTAGCTATTGTTGCCGATGACCGAGGCAATCGCCGGCGAATTGTAGATGGGAGCGTAGGAAGCGTTGAGGATGGGGTAACGAGTTCCCAGGTGGAACTTGGCGGTGTCCCCGCCATCGGCGGCGCGCATGGTCAGATGCTCCAGACTGCGCACCCACGATTCATTCACGGAAAGATTCGCGGCCAGCTGATCGAGGCTGAGTCCCATGAAAGTAAGGCCGCCGCCGAATGTAGCCAGCGGGTTGCTGAAGATGGAATTTCCCTGGCTGCCCAACTGCGCCAGCAGCGATGAAATTGCGGTGCCGTTGGCCTGGTTGATGCCTCCGGAAGAAATCAGCTGGTTGATGAGCTGCGAAATATTTTGTCCGCCCAGTCCCGCCAGGGCGGCTGCGGGAATGTTGTACAGATTGAACGTGTTGGGCACGTGCACGCCGATATTTTGTGTCAGCTGGTGACTGATCGCATAGACGTCAATGTCGAGCATGACCTGGGGATGGTCGCCGGTGAGTTGCGCCATCAGTTTGGCGCAGGCTGCGAGAATGGGCTGCGGAGCGCGCACTTCGATAATGTCGGCAGTCTGTCCGGAAGTGACAAAGCGCGCCTCCAGCACGTTCTTCAAGGTGTTTACGATGTCTTGCACGTCGGCGGTCGCGCTGTGGGGCGGAAGAATAAACGTCTGCAACGACATGCGGTCAAACTGCTTGTGGTTCTCCGTAGTATCTTTTGCTACGAAGAACTGGCGCGCGCCGAGCGCAGTCCACATGGTCTTGCTTACCTCGCAAGCCAGCTTCAACGCAGTTTCGAAGTCCACATCGTCGACGTAGAAACGCACCTGCTGCGATGTCACCGAGTCGTCAAATTCCACGGTCATGCCATAGGACGACGCCAGCTGGGCGAACATCGCCCGCACATCTCCGCGAAACTGAAAGCTGGCGCGCTCCTTCGTCGGTTGCAGGTGGATTTCTTCGGAGTCTCCCACGCTCGCGGCCGCTCGCAAAAGGTCGCTACGAGGAGCCTGAGAGGTCGCTCCAAGTCGCTCGCGAGCGAACTGATCCGCAGGATCGAGGTCGAGCGCCGCCTGAAATTCCTCAGCGGCACGGGTTCGTTGGTCCCCATATAGCAACTGGTTGCCGCGTTCCACGTGCTCATAGACCAGCCCCGCCTTCGCCAGTTCGCGGGTCTGGAAGAATTGCGGGTTCCGCGGATCCAGGCGGACCGCGCGGTCAAATTGCTCAAAAGCTTCGTTGAAGTGTTGTTGCTTTTCCAGCTTCAGCCCGCGGGAATAGGCGTTGCGGGCCTCTTTCGCATCCTTCTTGGAGTGGACACAGTTAACACCTCCAGGAATACCGTTGCCGCATGCAACGGGAGCGGCCGCCTTCGGGTCGTCCGCAGCGGCGCCAGCCGGAATCGAAAGCCCAGCCGCGAGAAGTCCCGCTGACACAATAAATGCAGCACGTCGTGTCTTCATGGTTTTACCTGATGATTTTACCCTGCGTGCGGGAGGTTTGGTTTAGCACGTTGGTCCTTCTGGCGGAAGAACGCAGTATTTAGGAGTTCTTGCAACCGGCGATCAAAGTTTGCGGATTCACCGCAACTCGGTTCAGGTCAGCATCAGCCGTTCAATGTGGCGTGCCTTGCCGGTGTTGTCGTCGCATTCGATCACCACCGCGCACAGGCGCACGTCGCCCGTGGCTGGCTCAAAGCGCACCGGCATGCCGTTCAGGAACTTTCCCACGACCAGCTCTTTTTTTACTCCAATCACGCCGTCGTAGGGTCCCGTCATGCCAACGTCCGTGATGTAGGCGGTGCCATTCGGCAGAACCCGCTCATCTGCCGTAGGAACGTGCGTGTGCGTGCCGACGACCGCGGTCACGCGACCGTCAAGATACCAACCCAGCGAAATTTTTTCAGAAGTCGCTTCCGCGTGGATATCCACCAGAATCACTTTGGCCGTTACTTTCTGCAAGAGCTGGTCGGCGACGCGAAAGGGATCGTCATTCGATGCCATAAAAATGCGCCCTTGCAGATTGATCACCGCGTAAGGCACCTGACCTTTGCGGCCTTGATACAGGCCCCACCCCGGCATGTCCGAAGGATAATTCGCCGGACGCAGAAGTCGCCGCGCCGGCCCGTGCCCGTTGCCCTCGACCATCTGGAAGTAATCGACGATCTCACGCTTGTCCCAGACGTGGTTGCCAGTCGTGATGACATCAATGTTCAGTTCAAAGAGCTCTTCGGCGAGCGCCGGAGTAATGCCAAATCCAGCCGCGGAGTTCTCTCCGTTAGCAACAATCAGATTGATCGCGTGGTCGCGTACGATGCCGGGCAGCCGGTCTTTGACAATCACGCGTCCCGGCCTGCCAAAGATGTCGCCGATAAAAAGAATTCGCATGTTGAGTTACAGAATTCGATGGTAACACGCGGCATTTTCGGCTCGTTGAGCCGGATCGCCCCCTTGTCGGTAGAGACGTTGCTTGCAACGTCTCTACCGCCATCATTCGAAACGCCACACACAAGGAACATAGCAAGCTGCGTCTCAACAGATTCGTTAATTATTCAGCGGCGCCAACTCCGCCGTGCGCAGAAAATCATAATTTCCGGCCGGGTTCATCTTTATATTCCGCACCCGCCGCGTGTGCACCAACACGTTGTCCAGATACCAGAGATCGATGTAGGGCAACTCTTCAGCCAGAATGCGCTGCACCTCGGCGTAAAGCTGCTTGCGCACCGCCGGATTGACCTCGCGGCGCGCACGGTCAATCAGCGCATCCACTTTCGGATTCGAGTAGTAGCCGCGGTTGGCTCCATTCGGCGGAAACTTCGCAGAGTGGAACACATATTCGAATATGTCAGGATCTTCGTTGCCCCCGATCCAGCGCAGGCTGTAAAGCTGAAACGCTCCGTGGATCACGTCGGAAAGAAAAGTCGCCGGCTCGAAGCTGCGAATATCGAGCGCGATCCCAACCTCCCGTAATTGTTGTTGCAGCACCGCCACAATCAGCCGCGTGCCTTCGTTGGTCGATGTTTTCATTGTGAGATGAAACCGCACTCCATTGACGGACGGATAACCTGCCTCGTCGAGTAATTGTCGCGCCTTCGCCGGGTCGTGCTCGTAAGCCGGCACGTCGCGGTTGTAGGCCCAACTCTGCGGCGGCAAAACGCTGCGTGCCTCCTGCGCCTGTCCTCGCCATAAATAGTCGATCATGGGCTTGCGGTCGAGTGCATAGGCCACCGCCTGCCGAACCCGCACGTCCCTCAAAACAGGATCGCGCAAATTAAATCCCAGGTACTGCACTTCTGTTCCGCGGTCGCGTTCCACAACCAGGTTCGGCTCGTGGGACAGCGTGAGCACCATATCGGGCGTCAGCGAGTTAATGCCAACATCGCCGCTGCCTTTGCGCAATTCAAGAGCCTCTGTGGTCGCCTCGGGTACCACGGCAAAGCGCACGCGCGTCAGTTTCGGTTCCTCGCCCCAGTAATCGTCGTTGCGTTCAACGATGACTTCTTTGTCGGTTTCTGCACTGACAAACTTAAACGGTCCGGACCCGATGGGATGCCGCGTCATCTCATCGCCGCTGCCCGCGGGCACGATGCCAATCGCGCCGTCGGAAAGATTCCACAGCAGTGGCGCCTCCGGTTCCTTCAAGTGGAAAATCACGGTGAAATCATCCGGCGCATCAATGCGATCGACAAAGCGGTAGTTGGCCGTCTTCGTGCTGCGAATTCTTCCAGTGAGCAGGGAATCAAACGTCCACTTCACATCGCGCGAAGTCAGCGAACGCCCGTCATGAAACCTAACGCCGCGATGCAAATGAAAAATATAGGTCAGGGGATCTGGAATCTCCCAGTGCTCGGCCAGGCCCGGAGCCACGTTCAGGTCATCGCCCCGGCTCAGCAGATCGTCGAAAATCAGGTTGTCGATGCGCTCCGATTGCGCGTCCAGTCCCACTCGCGGATCAAGATTTGTGGGGCTCGATTCGATAATCATCACCAGCGTATTGGGATCAGGATGGCCAGAACAGGAAAGCAGAGTGACGAGAGCCGCGAAACAAACGAGCGCGAGGAAGAGCGGCGCAATAATTCGTTGAGCGTTAATTCGCTGGGCAGTAATTCGCGGACGTGGCGCCCCTTTCACGTTCATTCGCAATCCAGGCAGATCTGGTAAATATTGTTCACCGTCCGCCAATTGCGGGTCGTCGCTTGGCCCAGGAATTTTCGCTCAATGGGATTGTTCATCATGCTGCTACGGGAAACTCCGTTCGGCAAGTGAAGATAAATTTCCTGACCAAGGCAACAGGATTCGTCGGGCGCTTTGGTGAGGACTTCCAGTTGTTTCAGAACGTCAGTTTCCGGACTCTCAGAGAGAAAAATGACGTGGACCTTCTCGGGACTGACGCCAGGCTGCTTGAGGAATGGGTTCATTTTGACGATCTTGCAGAGTTCGTCCTGCGATCGCAAAATCGCCAGCGAGGAAAATCCGAAATCGCTGGTGATTTGCTCTTCGATCTTCTTGCGCAAAGAGGAATTAGAGATTGTTCCGGCCTTGAAAACCACGTTGCCGCTTTGGATGTAAGTCTGCACTTTCTTGAGTCCCAGTGACTCGAACGATTTTCTCAGCGCCTCCATCCTGACCCGTTTGTGAGGGCCGAGGTTGATTCCCCGCAGCATCGCGACGTAAGTAGGCATCGAGTGGAATTATCGGTGGAAGCTTATCGTTGAACTACTCAAGGATACGAGATTTTACCCAACACTGCCGGTCGCTTCGCGCCCGTCGCCGACGGCATATTCGAGGGCCGGCGGTGCCAGGTTTCATGTGCCAGGATCGCGAATGCCACAGCTTCCTTGGCCTCCGAGGGCAACCCAAATTCGTCGGAAAAGTTCAACCGCAACCCCATCTTACTCATCTCGCCCGATAGTATCGCCATCAGCCGTGCATTCTTCGCACCGCCGCCCGACACGGCCATCTCACTAAATGCAGGCTTCCGTGCATTTGGACGTCGTGGCAGCAACCGGCGCACGGCGTACGCAATCGACCGCGCAGTCAGAGCCGTTGCAGTGGCCACTACGTCGCGCTCGCGGGCGTTCCCGCACAGTCGCAGAAAGTTCTCCACGAACTCGCGGCCGAATTCTTCGCGTCCAGCGGTTTTGGGTGGCTTCCTCCGGAAAAAATCGCTCCGCAATACCTTCGCGATGACGGGCTCGATCCAAGCCCCAGACGCTGCGATCTCCCCTTTCCGATCGAACGGCTGGCCAAACAACTGCTGCGTAACCGCGTCGATCACCATGTTTCCCGGACCAGTATCGAAGGCAATCACATTGCCAGGAGAGGCGCCCGCCGGAATCGCGGTGAGGTTGGCGATGCCGCCAATGTTCTGAACGATCCTCCCGACGCGCGCGTCGCGAAACAGTAAGTAATCGAGAAACGGAACCAGAGGCGCACCCTTGCCGCCCGCAGCCATATCCGCGGGACGAAAATCGGAAACCACCGGAACACCCAAACGCGCAGCCACAATCGCCCCCTCGCCCGTCTGCCAGGTCGCCGCCATCTTGCGCCCAAGGTACGGCGCGGCTTCGCCCTGATGGTAAAGCGTTTGCCCGTGGCAGCCCACCAGAGCAGCCTTGATTCGAAACTTCCGCTGCGTCGCCAACAGCGCATCCGCATAAAGTTCCCCCAGCAGAAAGTTGAGCCGTGCCAGGTCCGCCACGCAAGCCTGCGCCGCATTCATCGCAGCCAGCACAGCCGCGCGAACCTTCTTCGGATACGAATACTCCGCGTGCCCCAGCAACTCAAAGTTTGCGTGGGCACCACTCGTGTGGACCCGGGCGACGCGCCCGCGTCTGCCGGCAGATTCGCGGGACGCGGAGCGTAAGCCCGACCCGCCCGGCTCCGCAATCCGCACCAACGCAACATTAATTCCATCCGCCGAAGTACCACTCATCACGCCGGCCACAATCGTGCTTTTCTTTGTCATCCGCGCAATCGCGCATTCTCTTCGCGATTCATATTCTCCAGCCGTACCTGCTCGCCAAATTCCCACAACTTGCGCGACAACTTTCCCACGCTCGCGGCGGAAGGCGGCTTACCCACCCGCATCATTTTCCTCGACTTCTTCTTGAATGCCAGCACGCGTGCGGCCGCGTCTTCAACCTGCCGCGCAAACTTCACATCGCGTTCCGCCGCCCTTACCAATTCCTCGTAGGCTTGCGTGATGTAATCTTCCCGATGGCAGATCAGGCACAGATCTCCGCCCGCACGAATGTGTTCCACTGCAGCCTGCCCAACCGGCGCAGCCGAGAGTACACCACCCATCTCCAGGTCATCCGACACGATCAGGTTGCGAAAGCCAGTGCGCTTGCGCAGGATATCCGTAATCCAGATCTTCGAGAGAGACGCCGGAGTCCGATCGTGCGTCACCTGCGGATAGGCCGCATGTGAAATCATCACAAGTGGCAGCTGTCGACGCAGCGTGCGATACGGAACCAAATCTTCAGCCCAAAGCTTTTTCAAAGTCTTCTCGATCACCGGCAGTTCGTGGTGACTGTCGAGCTTGCCTTCGCCGAGGCCCGGAAAGTGCTTCCCGCATCCCAGTACGTTCGCCGCGCGTAATCCGGCGATGAACTCGTGTGCATACGCCGCCACCTCCCGCGGATTCGCCGAAACGGCTCGCGAGCCCATCACGCTGCTTGAGGCCTCAAACGCGAGGTCGAGCACCGGAGCGAAATCGATGTTGAAGCCGAAGGCGCGGCAGTTCTCACCAATCAGTCGACCATGCGCGCGGAAAAGTTTGCGGTCTCCAGTCGCGAACACCTCCGCCGCCGAGGGCGCAGGTCCGAGCACATCGCGAAAACGATCGACGCTTCCGCCTTCCAGATCGACGCAAGTGAACAGAGGCGTGGAAACGCACCTCTGGCATTCCCGCAGCAGCCCCCAGGTCTGCTCCGCGCTCTTGATATTGCGCGCAAACAGAATCACCCCCGCCGGCTGCAACCGCGTAAGCAGGGAACTGACCCGCGCCGTCATCTCCGTGCCGTTGAAACCGACAATGAGAAGCTGGCCGATCGTCTGGAGGCCTGAAGGCTTGGTCTTAGCGGGCATTCGAGATAGCGAACGATTCGTCGGGATCGTCTCCCTCAGCGTACTCTTTGTCTAGATTTCCTTCTTCAACTCCGCCAGCAGATTCAACGCCTCTAGCGGCGTGAGCCGGTTCAAATCCACTTCCCGCAACTTCTCCAGCACCGGCTGCGAAATCGGAGTAAAAATCGTGAGCTGCGTCGGCGCAGGCGTTGCCCCAGGAGAAAGATGCCCCGTCACCTCGCGCTCGGCAGACTCATGTTCGGCCAGCACCTCGCGCGCCCGCACGACCACTTCATTCGGTAACCCCGCCAGCTTCGCGACTTCAATGCCATAGCTGCGATCCGCAGCCCCCGGCTCAACCTTGCGCAGAAAAACAATCCCGCCACCAGTTTCCTTCACCGACACGTGATAGTTCTTCACTCCCGAAAGCTGCTGCGCCAGTTCCGTCAATTCGAAATAATGCGTGGCGAACAAAGTCTTGGCCCGCACCCGCGCATGCAGATATTCAATCGCAGCCCATGCAATCGCAAGTCCGTCGTAAGTAGAAGTGCCGCGTCCAACTTCGTCCAGTAAAATCAGCGACCGCGCCGTCGCCGTGTGCAGGATTGCCGCCGTCTCTGTCATTTCCACCATAAATGTCGAGCGGCCCCGGGCGAGATTATCGCTGGCCCCGATGCGCGTAAACACGCGATCCACTACGCCCAGCCGCGCCGAGCGCGCCGGAACGAACGAGCCCATCTGCGCCAGAATCACAATCAGCGCCGTCTGCCGCAGATACGTCGACTTGCCACCCATGTTGGGCCCAGTCAGCAACACAATGGTGTGAGAGTTGGCGTTGAGGTAAAGATCATTGGGCACAAACCGGTCGCTGCCGCCCGCCAACTCCTGCTGCTCGATCACCGGATGCCGGCCCTCAATAATTTCCAGAACACCAGACTCCCCGGCTTTGTCAGCAACATCCGGCTCGAACCGCGGCCGGCAATAATTTCGTAAGGCGGCGACGTGGGCCAGAGAAGCCAGCACATCGACTTCAGCCAGCGCCAGCGCGGTTTGTCGAATCCGCTTGGCCTCGCCTGCAATCGCCGTGCGCAACGTGGCAAACAACCGCCGTTCGATTTCGACGATCTTTTCCTGCGCGTCAAGAATCTTGGCCTCATACTCCTTCAGCTCCGGAGTAGTAAACCGTTCAGCGTTCACCAGGGTCTGCTTGCGGTCGTAATCCTGCGGCACCAGATGCAGATTCGCCTTCGAAATCTCGATGTAATACCCAAAAATCGAATTAAACTTAACTTTAAGCGAAGCAATGCCGGTACGCCCGCGTTCGCGCTGCTCGATCTGCGCCAGCACCTGCTTGCTGTTGCGCGAAAGTTCCCGCAAATCGTCGAGTTCGCGGTCCACGCTCGCGGCGATCACGCCACCATCCGTGAAGGTGAGCGGAGGCTCCGGCACAATCGTCTTCTCAACGTGTTCGCGCAGGTCGTTTAAGTCATCGAGTGATTCGTGCAGCGCGTTGAGCCGCTGTGACGCCACGCGTCCCGCTGCTGCCTTGATCGCCGGAAGTTTCCCCAACGAATTCCCCAGCGCCAAAACGTCGCGCGGATTCGCAGTCTCCAGTGCCACCCGGCTCAGGAGCCGCTCCAGGTCAAGCACTCCATCGAGAGCACGGCGCAGCTCTTCCCGCACCACCGTCGCCTTCACGCCCGCTTCCACCGCATCCAGCCGCGCGTTAATCTCGCTCAGATCGAGCGCCGGCCGCAGCATCCACGACCGCAGCAAACGCTTGCCCATGGGTGTGCCCGTGGAATCGATCGCGCGAAATAACGTGACGCCCGCATCCGTCCCCGCAAACAGCGGCTCGATCAATTCGAGATTTCGCACCGTAACCGCATCCAGCACCAGGCAGTTTTGCCGCTCGTACCAGCCAATGCGGTCCACATGATCGAGCGATCCACGCTGCGTGGAACGCACGTAATAAAGAATCGCTCCAGCCGCCGACGCGGCAGCCGCGCGTCCAGAAAGCCCAAATCCCTCCAGCGACAAAACCCCAAAATGGTTTTCCAGCAAAGGAATCGCATGATCCGGCGCGAACACCCAGTCATCTAGCGGAGTCTCCGTGCAAGTCGCCCCAGCCGCTCGAGGCTGAGGCCCATGCGGCGCGACTGCTTGCGTGGGGACGGGCGCTTCACCGGTTCGCCCCAGCAGAGCTCGGCTGCTCTTCGTCTCAAACAACGGCGCCGCCGACCCATAGAGCAGTTCCTTCGGCCGCAACTGTTCCAGCTCTTCCTGCACCCGCCGCAATGCCCCTTCGCCAGAGAATTCTGTGGCCCGGAACTCTCCCGTCGAAACGTCGAGCGCCGCAAATCCCACACGCTCGCCGACCTGAGCGATGGCCGCCAGGAAATTGTTATCCTCCGCCCCCAGCGAAGAATCCGCCGCCGTCCCCGGCGTGACCACCCGCGTCACTTCGCGTCGCACCAGCTTCTTCGCCAGCCGCGCGTCTTCCACCTGCTCGCAAATCGCCACCTTGAAGCCCTTGCGAATAAGTTTCCCGATGTAGTTCTCGGCCGCGTGATGCGGCACGCCGCACATCGGCACCGCAATGCCTTTTTCCTTGTTGCGCGAAGTTAGCGTGATCTGCAATTCCTTGGCCGCCACAATCGCGTCATCGAAAAAAAGTTCGTAGAAATCTCCCAGCCGAAAAAACAGCAACGCCGTGGGATGCTCTTTCTTAACTGCGGCATACTGCCGCATTAGCGGAGTGGACGGCTCGGTCATCGGCAGAGTCATGAGCTCGATAAAGACAAAGAGGCGGGGCTTGGCGCGGATTATAACAAAGCTCGATGCCCGGCATCTGCGTCATTTCTCATTGCGCTGGGCAGGAAATCACAGTTGACTCCACTTCGATCCCAGTGTTCTCTTATCGCATGGAGCTGCGCAAGGATCCCATCACGCGCTCGTGGGTCATCACCGGCGACGATCCCACGGAGGCCGGTCCGCGGCAGGAAGCCGGCTGCCGCTTTTGTGCCGATTCGAAAGATACGCCGCAAGTCATCTCTGCCGTTCCCAGCGCAGTCGGCGCTCGCTGGTCGGCCCGCGCCGTGGTGCATCCCACTCCTCTCTATCACATCGAAGGCGAGCCCGGACGCCGTGGTGACGGCCTCTACGACCGCATGCGCTCCGTGGGCGCTCACGAAGTGATCGTCGAGAATCCGCAGCACGACCGCCATCTCTGGAATGCCAGCGACGGAGAGATTGAACAGTTCCTGCGCGTCGCCGCCGAGCGCATCTTCGACCTCAAGCGCGACCCGCGCATCAAATACGTCAGTCTTTTCAAAGATTACGGTCCCAGCGCCGGGCAGGAGTTCAGCCATCCCACTTCGCAAATCACCGCAACGCTGTTTGTTCCGCGCCGCGTGCTTTACGAACTGCGCGCCGGACGCGAATATTTCGTCGCCAAAGAACGCTGCGTATTCTGCGACATCCTCAACCAGGAAGAACGCCAGGCCCTGCGCGTGCTCGAAGCTCGCGGCGACTACGTTGCCCTGTGTCCCTATGCTCCGCGCGTTCCCTACGAAACCTGGATTCTCCCTCGCACCCACGAAGCTTCTTTCGAACGCACGGCCCTGGCTCGAGGAGCAGTGCTCACCAACCTCGCAGCGCTGCTTCGCCGCACTCTGCAGCGGGTGCGAACCATCACCGAAAATTTCCACCTGGTGCTGCACACTTCGCCCAACAGCATGCACCCCTCAAAGAATCTCGGCTATTGGAAGACGCTCGACGAGGACTACCACTGGCACATCGAAATCCTTCCGGTCGTGACCTCGAAAGCGCGCTCCTATACGTTCAAGGAAGTGTATTATTCGCCAGTCAGCAGCGAGAGCGCCGTAAAACAATTGCGCGAAGCGAAGATTGACGGCTAAAAGAAGTAATCACTCGCCAGTATCCCTGGCCACCGATCCCTGGCCCCTGGCCACTGAATTTCAGGAGACCTTGCGTGAAACATCTGCTCTGCTGCCTCGTTCTTGTATCATCATGCCTCGCCCAGTCGCCGAATTCTCAAACAGCGCACCCTCCGTCTGGCACGCGAGAAAAGCAGCAAGCTCTCTGGCAGAAGCTCGAAGCGAACATCCACGAAATCGATCAGCATCTCGACGGCGTAATGGGCGTCGCCATCGAAGATCTCAACACAGGAGACCAGTTCTTCCTCCACGAAAACGAAGTCTTCGCCCAGGCCAGTTCCATCAAGATCGCTGTCCTCGCCGAGCTTTACCGGCAGGCGCAGCAGGGCAAGCTCAAACTCACCGATCTCTACACCGTGCAGGCGTCCGACTTGGTGGCCGACAGCAACATCATGGGCGGCCTCACTCCCGGCGTCACCCGCCTCACGCTGCAGGACCTTGCCACCATGACAGTCGCCGTCAGCGACAACTCCGCCACCAACGTGCTCATCGATCGCATCGGCATGGAGAACGTCAACGCCATGCTTGACTCGCAAGGCCTCTCGCACACCCGCCTGCGCCGCAAAATGATGGACCTGGACGCCGCCAAGCAGGGCCGCGAAAACATTTCCACGCCCCGCGAAATGATGACCCTGCTCACCGCCCTGTACCGCGGCAAAGTTCTCAACAAAGAAATGGAAAATGATTTTTTCACCATGCTCAGCACCGGGAAGGATTCCTGGATTCCTCGCGACCTGCCCGCGGATCTGAAGATCGCAGACAAGCCCGGCGCGCTCGAAGCCGTGCGCAACGATTCGGGCGTCGTGTTCGTCGAAGGCCGCCCCTATGTGCTCTGCGTGATGACTGCCTATCTTGAGAATGAACGCGACGGCGAAGAGGCCATCAGCAAAGTGTCGCTATCTGCCTGGCGCATGTTCGATCGCCTGAGCCGTGCCACGGAATATGGCCGCGTGGTGTCCCCGGGAAACGGTGCCCGGTAAGGCTCCCGGTACTACTGCGCCGCCGCTCCACTTGCCTGCGGCGCCGTGAATTGCCGGGACAAAAGCTTTTCTGCGCTGCTGGCCTCCACCGGCGGCGAGAAAAAATGGCCTTGGCCCGACTGGCAGCCCAGTTCCTGCAGCCGTTCCAGATGCTTGGCCGTCTCGACCCCGTCCGCGATCACGCGCACCTTCATTTTCTGCGCCAACGCAATGATCAGCTCCACAACATCGCAGGTGCCGCAGTCTGCCAGCAACTCGTGCACCAGCGGCCGGTCGATCTTCATCGCTTCCACGGGAAAATTGCGCAGCTCGATGAGCGAAGAATGCCCGCTGCCAAACTCCTGCAGAGTTACCCGCACTCCCACGCTCTGAAGTTGCGAAAGCACGCTGGAAGTCAACTTAGGGTTCGCCATCGCAAGTCTTTCTGACATCTCCACCTGCACGCTGCCGGACCCCACGCCGCTGGCCTGGATCGCATCCCGAAGATCGCTTACCAGATCCTTGTACGCCAACTGCCGCGCTGAAAGATTAATCGCCAGGCTCAGCGGCCCGGCGGCTCCATATTTCAACTGCCACCTTCGCATCTGCCGGCACGCTTCCATCATCATCCACTGCCCGATCGTAATCATCAGGCCCGTGTCCTCCGCGGCCTCCAGGAATTGATCCGCCGCGATCACTCCCTGCTGCGGATGCGTCCAGCGCAGCAGCGCTTCAAACCCCGTGATCTGCCGGGTCTTCAGCGTGACCACCGGCTGGTAGTAAACCTGGAATTGCCCTTCCTCTTCGGCCGTCCGCAATTCCGATTCCAGTTTCAGCCGGTTCACCGCCTCGGTCTGCATCGCCTCGTCGAACAATTCGCATCGCGACCCGCCCAGCGTCTTAGCCCTGCGCATGGCAGTGTCCGCATCCAGCAACAGGTCCTCAGCTTGAAGGTGGGTGGAAGTGCTCAACGCAATCCCGATACTCGCCGAGATGCACACCGCTCGTCCTTCGATCAGAATCGGAATCGTCACCGCTACCTTCAGTCGATTCGCAATCCGCATGGCATCGCTGGGATCGGCGATTCCCTCGAGCAGAATCGTAAAATCGTCCCCTCCCAGCCGGGATAGCACTGCATCGATCCGTGTCCCCGGATTCCGCGGTCGCGATACCGTGTCCTCTGCCCGCAGTGCCGCCTCAATTCGCTTTCCTATTTCCACGATCACCTGATCGCCGGCGCCCGCGCCCATCGTCTCGTTAAAGCTCTTGAAACCGTCCACATCCACCAGCAACACCGCGTAGTGCGAACCCGGGTTGCGATGCGCCCGAATAAATGAAAGTCCCAGCCGGTCGATAAAAAGCCGCCGATTGGGCAGCCCGGTCAACTCATCGTGAAACGAATTGTGTTCCAGTTGCTCTTCCGCCAGCCTCCGTTCCGTGATGTCGCGGTTCACGATCACGAGCTTTACCACTTCGCCTTTCTCGTCCCGCACCGCACTCGCCGACGATTCCAGAACTATCCAGGAACCATTCTTATGCCGCATGCGATATTGCAGCTTCTTGCCCACGCCGCTTTGCCGCGCCTCTCGCCCAGCCTCCATCACCTTGAACCGATCCTCAGGATGAATCTGCTCGAACGACGATGTTTCTCCCAGCTCCGCCGGGGAATACCCCAGAATTTTCTTGTAGGCGGGGCTGTTGTAGAGCCGCCGCCCTTTCATATCCACCAGCGCAATCATGTCCGCGGCATTCTCCGCCACAAGCTGAAACAGTTCTTCGCGTTTTTTCGATTGCTGCTGAATCTCGTTGAACCGCCAGCGCTGGTATCCCACGAGAACTACGAGCGCGCCGACAACCAGCCAAATCCATCCCTGAATCATCGATCACCTTGTGAGCAGATCGCCACCCTCTCACCCTGCGAGGCGATGCGGGCAGTCCATCTCCCAAGAAAGATATCGGCAACTTACCAATCGAGATGAGTGACGTAATTCGTATTTAAATTTTCTAAGGATTAATCGCCCCACAACTCATGTGAAGAACGCCACAGCTCATGTGGAACGAGCTCGTGTGGGGACGGTCGCCTGCCCGTCCGAGCGAAGCGCAGCTTCGCAATCGAAGCGCGTGCCCCATTTCTCGCGCACTATGAGAGAAAGCCTGCCTCCGTGGTGAACAACGGCGTCGCAGGCGCATAATACCCGCATGCCCCCCGAGAAGCCCGTCCGCCGCCTGAAGACCTACACCGGCGCCCAGGGCTACGTCTACCAGTACTATTTCGTCGGCAAGCGTCCCGCCTTGCCCGACGACCCCGCTGCCCCAGCCACTGAATTCATCTTCGACGTAACCTCCGACCGCAAACTAACCTACGCGGTCAGCATCTTCCTGACGGCATCAGCAATGACCGCCTGGAGCGACACCCACAACCGCTCCCTCAGCGACGCCGAACAATACGCCGCCGCCAAACTCCGCCTCTTCCGCGCCTTCGACGAACTCGAAGACGTAAAAAACCAGGGCCGCCGCCTGCAAATCGACATTGCCCAACTGGAAGAAGCCCTCACCACCCTCGGCGTGGAATGACCGCCGCAACTCCCTAAACCCCCTGTCATCCTGAGCGCAGTCTGGCGATACGCGAAGCGAATCGCCAGACGAAGTCGAAGGATCCCTATAAGCTTCTACGGCTGCCGGGAAATGTGAGGAGTTCTCCCGATGTTGCTCGGTTTCGCAGAGCCGGGAAGGGCACGAGTTCCACTCGTGCCGCAGCACGCCCGTACCACTCGCGGCTTCCAGCCGCTGAGGTTTGCTTTCGCCGGCCAACTCCCCTTATATTCTGCGCGGGGCCTTCGAATGGCATAGGTCAGAGGGGCTGTGATTGCGATCACAGGAGGGCGATGCTCACAGCATAAGAAGTTCCAAGCCCTTGTCGCTTGCATTGTCGCTTGCATTAAACTCTCCGGACTCTGATACTTACCTGTCCTATGGCTCTGCTCTGGCTACGTTTCGCGCTGGCCTGCTATTTCGTCGGGCTGATCTACGCCTTCGTGGCGCTCGCCCGTCCCAGCGACCTTTTCAGCCGCATCGCGCTGCACGCCGTGAGCGTAGGCATGGTCTTCCACTTCGTTTCGCTGACCGAAGTTTTCCTCTCCGGTCGCTTCATTTGGGCGTCCGTGCACGACGCGGAATCCCTGCTCGCCTTTATCTCGATGACATTCTTCATGATCGCCTACGCCATCTACCAGACCACTTCCCCCGGCGTCGTCGTATTCCCCATTGTTTTTTTCCTGACCTTCGTGGCCGCCGTCGGCCAGCAGCCGTCCGCATTCGCCTCCTCCGCCCAAAAGGGATGGCTCATCCCCGTGCATATCGCTTTCATCTTTACCGGATACGCCGCGCTGCTATTCAGCTTCGGCGCCAGCCTGCTTTACCTGGTGCAGGAGCGCCGCCTCAAATCCAAGAACCCCAGCAGCCTCGCCAGTTTTCTCCCCGCGCTCGAAGTCATCGACCAGATCGGCTACCGCTCGCTCCTGCTCGGGTTTCCGTTCATGACCCTCGGCCTGCTGATCGGATCGTTCGTAGCCGTCACCACCTACGGCCGCATGGATTTCCTCGATCCCAAAATCTTGCTGTCGATCCTCATGTGGGCCGTCTACATGGTGATGGTCGTCACCCGCTGGAGCTCCGGATGGCGCGGCCGCCGCGCCGCCGTGCTCGCCACCTGCGCCTTCGTGGCCGCCATCGTGGCCTGGGCCGCCAACTATTTCTCCGCCGTCCACAGGTTCGCCGCCTCATGAGGCTCGGAATATGAGATATCAGCTCATCGGCGTGAATCACAAAAGCGCTCCGCTCGATGTCCGCGAGCGCCTCGCCATCCCCGAATCTCGCCTGCCCGACGCTTGCCGCGATCTCACAGCCCACCCCGGAATCGAAGAGGGCATGATCCTCTCCACCTGCAACCGCGTGGAGTTGATCACCCACACCACCAACGGATTTGCCGACCTGCGCGAATTCCTCCACCACCAATTTCATCTCACCGCCGAAGAACTCGACTCGCATCTGTACGAGTTTCGAGAAACAGAAGCCGTACGCCACATCTTCCGCGTAGCCTCCAGCCTCGATTCCATGGTGGTCGGCGAGGCCCAGATCCTCGGCCAGGTGAAGGAAGCCTACGCCACCGCCCGCGCCATCGGTGCCGTTCGCGGCCAGCTCGATCAGCTCTTCACCCGCGCCTTTGCCGTAGCCAAACGTGTGCGCACCGAAACCGAAGTCGGATCGTCGTCGGTCTCGATCGCGAGCGTCGCAGTAGAGTTGGCGAAGAAGATATTCGGTAGCCTGCAAGGCAAAAACGTCTTCATCGTCGGCGCCGGAAAAATGAGCGAACTCGCCGCTCGCCACCTGATGGCCCACGGCTGCGCCAGCATCTTTGTCTCGAACCGCACCTACGACCGCGCCGTCGGCCTCGCGCAAAAATTCAACGGACAGGCCATCAGGTTTGACGACCTTTACTCCACCTGCGACCGCGCCGACATCGTCATCACCTCCACCGGCGCCCCTCACGCCATTTTCCGCCGCGAGCACGGAGAGCAATTCCTCTCCCGCCGCAAAAACAAGCCCATGTTCTTCATCGATATCGCCGTCCCCCGCGACGTTTCGCCGGAAATGGCCAAGCTCGACGGCATCTTCACCTACGACATCGACGACTTGCAGCAAGCCGTCACCACCCACGTCGCCGATCGCCACAAAGAAGCCGAACGCGCCGAAGCCATCATCGCCAGCGAAGTCGAAAACTTCAAAGCCCGCCTCGAAGCCCGCCAACACACGCGTGACGTCGTCCCCCTGATCGTGTCATTGCAAGATCATCTCGAAACCATCCGCCAGGCCGAAATCGACCGCGTCCGCGGCCGCCTCGGCCACATGACCCCCGACCAGGAAATCGCCGTAGAAGCTCTAACCCGCGGCATCATCAACAAAGTCATGCACACCCCCATCACCACCCTGAAAACCGCCGCCAAAGATTCCGAAGTCACGACGGTAATCGACGTAGTCCGCCGCCTCTTCAACCTGCAAGGCAAAGAATCCGGCCCCGCCTCGCAAGCGAACCGGCATCCATCGAAGGAAGCGTCGAACAGAGAAGCGCCGAACAAAGCAGCGGAGCCGCGCCAGTGATGTCGCCCCGCCCCAACACCCCGACCCCTGTCATCCTGAGCGCAGTCTGGCGACGAGCGAAGCGAATCGCCAGACGAAGTCGAAGGATCCCTATCAGCTCGTACTGCCCCCGGCATTGAGAGGAGTTTCCCCCCGTGTAGCAGGACAATGCCATCACAATGAGCGATGACCACCCTCTGGAGCAGCCTCGATAAAAATTGGCGCGACATTATCGCCGTCGAGTTCGACCGGTCCAAGATGGAGCGGCTGGAACAGTTTTTGCAGCGGGAGAACGCTAGACACACCATCTATCCCAAGGACTCGGAAATTTTCAACGCGCTCAACTCAACTGCATTTAAGAATATTAAAGTGGTGATCATCGGTCAGGATCCGTATCACGGCAAGAGGAAGGCGCATGGCCTTTGCTTCTCGGTTCCCAAGAGCATTAAGAAAATCCCACCGAGCCTTCGCAATATCTACAAGGAGATCGAAAAAGAGTACTGCCCTATGAAGATGCCCAGCCATGGCGACCTGACCGGGTGGGCAAAGCAAGGGGTACTGCTGCTGAACGCGACGCTGACCGTGCGGGAGGCTGAGCCCCGCTCGCATGAGGGCCAAGGCTGGGAGGACTTCACCGACGCCATAATCCGCGCCGTCAGCGGAAAGCGCGAGCCCGTCGTTTTTCTGCTCTGGGGTGCCTCAGCGCAGAAAAAACGCAAGCTGATCGTCGGTGAAAAACATCTGGTGCTGGAAGCATCGCACCCGTCGCCCCGTTCAGCGTACCGCAGCTTCCTCCGCCGCGGCTCTATCGGCTGCGGCCATTTCAAAAAAGCCAACGACTACCTGACAAAACACGGACTTGAACCCGTTGAGTGGCAGAAGATTTAGAGTGCGCAAGTCGTCGTTGACTCGCCCCTCGTGGGATGCCACTCTTAAGTTGGTTCTCAAGCGCGGTACAGCGCCATCTTTAGGCGGCCTAACCAGCCGCCTTTCGCTTTTCTGCGATATCCTGCCACAGGTCTTCTACCATGCCTAACCTCCGCATCGGCTCCCGCGGCTCGCAACTCGCCCTGTGGCAAGCCAACCACATCTCCGCCCTTCTCCGCGCCCGCGGCTACGAAGTAGAAATCGAAATCATCCACACCACCGGCGACAAAATCACCGACGTCCCTCTCGCCATGGTCGGCACGAAAGGGGGACTCGGCAAAGGAATTTTCACCAAAGAAATCGAAGAAGCCCTCGCCGCCGGCCGCGTCGATCTCGCCGTGCATTCCTTAAAAGACCTGCCCACCGAACTCCCGCCAGGATTCGAAATCGCCGCCATCACCGAGCGCGAAGACCCGCGCGACGCCTTCTGCTCGCGTAATTACTCAAAGATCGAAGACTTGCCGCAGCGAGCCCGCGTCGGCACCAGCAGCCTGCGCCGCCAGGCACAGCTTAGAGCTATACGCCCCGACCTCGACATTCATCCCCTGCGCGGTAACGTCGATACGCGCCTGCGCAAGCTCGAACAAGGCGAATATGACGCCATCATCTTGGCCGCCGCCGGCCTGAAGCGCCTCGGTAAAACGGAACTGGTCAAGCAAATTATCCCCGCCGAAATCATGTGCCCCGCCGCAGGACAAGGCGCTCTCGCAATCGAAATCCGCGCCGGCGACGCCGCCACGCGCCAGCATCTGGAATTTCTAAACGACCCCGCCGCCCGCGCCGCCACCACCTGCGAACGCGCCCTCCTCAACCGCCTGGGCGGAGGCTGCCAGGTCCCCATCGGCGCCTTCGCAGAGGTTCGCTCAGCAGGACGGGGAGAAGGATCGCGGTCAGGAAACCGGGAAGGGCACGACTTCAGTCGTGCCGATACGACGCCACGGACCCGATCGGCTTCAGCCGCTGGGGTTCGCCTTCATCTCGAATCCATCGTGGCCGATCCCGACGGCTCCAAAGTCCTCCGCGACTCCCGCGACGGAGACGATCCCGAAAAGCTCGGCAACGATGCCGGCGCCGCCCTCCTCAGCCGCGGTGGCGACGCCATCCTCGCCGCCGTCTACAGCCGCGGCCTCGCCATCCCGCCCCAACCATGATCGACCGATCGCTCGCAATGTAAACTGAGTGCTGCAGAGAAACCGAACCGAGAAAGAACTCGATCCGTGTACATACCCGAACATTTCGTAGTCCGTGACCATGCCGCAGCCATTGCGTTCATGCAAGCGAATCCCTTTGTCATCCTGGTGTCCGCTCACGAAGACGGCCCCTTCGCCAGCCACGTTCCCGTGGTCATCCGCGAATCCGGTGACCAACTCATCATTCGCGGCCATGTCGCCAAGGCGAATCCGCACTGGCGTTATCTCGAACAGAATCCGCAATGCCTCACCATTTTCCACGGCCCGCACTCCTACATCTCGCCGAGCAACTACACCACGCGCGAGAACGTTCCCACGTGGAACTACGGCGCCGTGCATCTCTACGGAACCGCGCGCGTGTTCGCGTCGCCGGAAGCGTTGCAAGAAGTGCTGCATGAACTGATCGCTACCTTCGAGGCCGCCTACGCCCAGCAATGGGACAGTCTCGACCAGAAATACCGCGATAGCATGCTCAAACACATCGTGGGATTCGAAATCACCGCAACGAAACTCGAAGCCAAATTCAAGCTGGGCCAGAACCGCAGCAAACAAGAGCAGGCAAATATGCTGGCGTCCCTGAGCAAAGCCGAAGACACGGTCGTCACCGGCGTGGCCCGCCTGATGGAAAAGCAAGGCGTGGGAAAGCCTCCAGAAAAATAGTGTAGGGCGGGCACTCTTCCCCGCCACTCTAACCATGAGCAGGAAAGTTTCCGCATCGACGAACCGCCCACTGAGAAAAGTGCGCGTACTGGTCGGCCGCGCCCGCCATCAAGCCAGCGCTCTCTCCAGTGAACTGAAAAAGCTGGGCGCCCATGTGCTCGAAATTCCATTCATCGAAATTCGCAAGCCGCGTTCCTACCAGCCGCTGGATTCGGCGCTAAAAGCTTTAGGCGACTACGACTGGTTGATCCTGACCAGCGTGAATGGCGTCGAAGCCATGTGGGATCGGATGGAGAAGCTGAAACTTGACAACAGAGATCTTTGGGAAGGGCGCGAGTTTACTCGTGCCGCTATGCGCACAAAATCGACCCCGGCTTTAGCCGCTGGGGTCGGCCGTCTGCAAATCGCCGCCATTGGCCCGGCAACGAAGAGGGCCATCGAGCAGCGTGGCGCGAAAGTCGACGTTGTTCCCAAAGAGTACGTGGCAGAGTCCGTGGTGCGCAGCCTGCGTCATCGCGTGAAAGGGAAGCGCGTGCTGCTGGTGCGCGCCAAAGTTGCCCGCGACGTGATTCCGCGAGAACTGCGCAGGGCTGGAGCCCGCGTCGAGGTCGCGGAAGCCTATGAAACCGTGGTGCCGCAATCTTCGCGCACGCGTTTGCGCGCGGCGCTCAAGAATCCGCGGCAGCGTCCGCAGGTGATCACGTTCACGAGTTCGTCTACGGTACGCAACTTCGTGAAGTTGCTCGGTGGCTCGCGCGCCCACGTGAGTCTTGAGAGAATCCTTACAGCTTCGATTGGTCCCGTTACATCTTCGACATTGCGTGAGCTTGGGGTGGGAGTAGACATCGAGGCGAAGGAGTTCACCATACCTGGCTTGGTCGAGGCAATCGTGCGCGTAATTAGCGCTCGTGCAAAATCAACGACTTAGCGCCAAGTTATTGAGAACATTGGCCGAATAGTTTGAGGGAGAAATGTTCGATCACGGTCACGGTCGCCCACCAGGATGCCATTTGCTGAGCCTCCAGCAGCCCTAGAATCGACGATCGCGTCTCGGGTGGACCCGAAGGTCGTTCGGCGAGCTGCGGCTCTGGAATCGCCACTTACAATAACGTTCTGCTAAATGGAATCAATCGCTTAGCCGTAAGTTATTGAATCAGAACGGGGAGATTTTGTGACGAGAGATGAAGCTCGGGATTTGGCTAGCCATTGGGTCGAGGCCTGGAACACCCACGATCTGGAGTCGATCATGACTCACTACGATGAGGGAATAGAGTTAACGTCGCCGGTCGCGGCCCAGTTGTTGGGGGCGCCGGATGGCAAGATACGGGGAAAGGCAAACTTGAGAGCTTACTTTCGGCGAGGGTTGGAAGCCTACCCTGACTTGCGCTTTGATCTGGAGGACGTCCTCTGCGGCGTAAACAGCGTGGTGCTCTATTACAAAAATCAAAAGGGAACGCGCACTGCCGAGTTCATGGAGTTGTCCGCCACTGGGAAAGTCGCGCGGGTGGTGGCGAACTATAGCGCGTAGCCGGTACGACGACGCACACCTGGAAACGCTACTCCGTCAGCGAGCAACTGCAATCTGCGGGTTGCACGCCGAGCCAGTTCGCGAACGCCGCTGCCGTTCTTTGTGTTCTTCGCGGTAAAAGTGCTTTAGAGCTTTTAACCGCAAAGGTCGCAAAGGAAATTCCGCAAAGGTCGCGGAGAAAACCAGAAACAGAGGCTACTGTGTCAGCGAGCAACTGCAATCTGCGGGTTGCACGTGGGCCAGGAGGAAATCAGCCACGCGTTTGTAGGCATCGATTTGATTTTCCACGCGCGCGAAGCCGTGGCCTTCGTTGTCGTAAATTTTATATTCGACGGTGCCGCCGCGCTTCCTGATGGCATCGACCACCTGCTGCGTCTCTTCCTTCGGGCAGCGCGGGTCGTGTCCTCCGGCGAGGAGCAGAAGCGGCGCTTTGATCTGATCGATGAAGTTGATGGGCGAGCGGTCTTCGTAGAGCGCCTTGTTCTTCACCAGATCGCCCATGGTTGCGAGATCGGATTGCTGCAGCACCGGGTCTTCGTGTTCGATTTCCGTGAACCAGTTCACGAAAGGCACGATGGGCACGCCCGCCGCCCAGACGTCAGGAGCTTTCGTGACCGCCATCATGCTGAGATAGCCGCCGTAGCTTCCGCCCATGACAGCGATCTTCTTGGGATCGAGATGTCCGGTCTGCTTGATCCAGTCGACTCCCGCGAGCACGTCCTGCAAGTCGCCGCCGCCCATGTCGAATAAATTCGCCTGCTGAAATTCTTTGCCGTAACCCGTCGAGCCGCGATAGTTGGGCGCGAGCACCATGTAGCCTTGATTCGCCGCGTATTGCACGAAGCGGTTGAACGAATTCATGCTCTGCGCCGTGGGGCCGCCGTGGATGTAGACGATGGCGGCATTCTGTCCGTTGCGCGCCATGTTGTAAGGCACGTAGAGAAACGCGGAGATAGTCCACTTTCCGTCGCGGCTGGGGTAGTGAACGAGATAAGGCTCGACCATGTCTTCCGAACGCACCCCCGCGATGAGTGAGTGCGTGACCTGATGCGACTTGCCGGTCGCGAGGTGATAGACCCAGAGGTCGCCGGGGGCCGTGGGGCCGTTGTGAAAGTAGAGCAGGCGCGAGCCGTCGTGCGTGAACGCGGAATGTCCCCCCGCAGGCTCGTTCACGCCTTTCGGGATGGGCAGCGGCGTGGATTTGCCAGTGGCGAGGTCGCGCAGATAAATATCTTCGTTGCCATCGACGTTGGCGCTGAAGGTGATGTACTTGCCGTCCGGCGAAAATTCGCCTCCGCGGATTTCCCATTTGTCTTTCGTGAGCCAGGAAATCTTCTTGGTCGCGACGTCGAGCAAGCCGACATTCTCGTAACCGTTCGCCGCGTTCGATGTGAAGAGAACATGCTTGCCATCCGGCGAGAGGTCATTGGCGAAGTAGAGTTGCTCGGCTTCATGTGGCGTGAGCTGCGTACTCTTTCCCGTCGCGACCTCGGCGATGAAGATGTTTGAATCGGTTCCCTTCGCTTGCTCTTGCGAGTAGACGATGAACTTTCCATCTTTCGACCAGATTGGATTTACGTTGCGCTTGTCCTGGGGCGTGTTTGTCGTGAGGTGTTTCACTTCGCGCATCAGCGTGTCGTAGATGTCGATCTCGAACGCCGCAGAAGTTTTCGGTTTCACTTCGTAGGCCAGGTAGCGCCCATCCGGCGACCACGTGGGATTCATTTCGGCGATCTCGCGCGTGTTGGTGAGGTTGACGACTTTGCCGGACTTGGGCGAGACGAGAAAAATATCCCACTGCTCGTCGCCGTCGTAGTCGGATTGATAGGCGATCCACTTGCCATCGGGCGACCACGCGGGCGAGGTCTGGCGCTGGTCGCTGACCGTGAGTTGCACGGGCCATCCGCCTTCGGCGGGGACGAGCCAGAGGTTGTTGCGTCCGCTCATGTTGGAGATGAAGGCGATGCTCTTGCCGTCGGGCGACCACGTGGGCCGGCCCACCTGGCGCGTCATGTAGAGTTTTTCGATGGTCAGAGTTCGCGGCTCGACTTGGGCGTTGGGCCTGGACGCAATCTGCTTCGGGTCGGTGATGGCCTGGGGTGCAGGCAAAGTCTGGGTAGCGGCAGTTTCGGCGACGACAGTGCTCATGAGTATGACGATAGCAAACGGGATGAAAGCGCGCATGGGATTGGAAGCCTCGCGTGAGGGGTGAAAGAAAGTTTAGCAGAGGGACGACTGTTGATCTGCTCAGTCATCTCCAGCTGTCATCCTGAGCGGAGAGGCAAGTGCGCGAACGCGCACTTGCCTTGGAGTCGAAGGATCCCTTCCGCCTGCACGAGCCTCTACGTGTTTTTTGCATTTCGTATCGCGATCGACTCTGGCAAGAACCCCTGGGTGAGCCGGCGGTAGTACGGAGGTAGGGATCCTTCGACTTCGCATTTGTCTCGGCCTCGCCGAAACAAATGCTTCGCTCAGGATGACAGGGCGTTTGGCGGATGACAGACGTCGGGTGAGCTTAAACCCTTGCGGCTCACGCCTTCGCGTTTTTGTGCATGTCTACCGTGCTCCAGGTTTTGTCGGCGGCGTGGCAGAGGGTTTCGAGGGGGCAGTCGACGCATTTGGGTTTGCGGGCGATGCACAGGGTGCGGCCGTGCCAGATGATCTGGTGGGAGAAGAGGATCCACTTTTCGCGCGGGATGATTTTCATTAGATCCTGCTCGATTTTCTGCGGGTCGTCTTGCTTCGTGAGTTCGAGGCGGCGGGAGATGCGGTGGACGTGGGTGTCGACGACTACTCCTTCGGCTTTGTTGAACCATGAGCCGAGGACGACGTTGGCGGTTTTGCGGGCGACGCCGGGGAGGGTGAGGAGTTTCTCCATGTCGTCGGGAACCTGGCCGCCGAAGTCGGCGACGATTTTTTGCGCGGCGCCGACTACCGATTTCGATTTGTTGCGGAAGAAGCCGGTGGAGCGGACGTCGGGCTGAAGCTGTTCGGGGGTGAGCGCGGCGAAGGCTTCGACGGTGGGATATTTGCGGAAGAGTTCCGGAGTGACGCGGTTGACGTTGGCGTCAGTGGATTGGGCGGAGAGGATGGTTGCGACCAGGAGTTCCCATGCGCTGGAGTGGGTTAGGGCGCAGGTGACGGCGGGGTAAAGGCGGTCGAGGCGGGTTAAGATTTCGGCGATGCGGGTGGGGGCGAGGGGATTGTAGGCGGTGGTTTTCTTTTGGGTTCGTGGCGCTGCCTTTTGAGTCTGGGGCACTGCCGCCGGGGCTGCGCCCCGGGGACGGGCAGGAGTGCCCGTCCCCACATTAGAACCCGTTCGCGCAGTCATACTTTTTTTGCGGGGGGACATGGGAGCAATATTTTAGCAGGAGCTCGGACAGGGAACTGGCGAGGGTTGCAGTGTCCATACGTAACCTGCGGCGTCATTGACTGAGGCAGGGGGGGCGGGTAGTCTGATCTCGACCCTTCGAGTTTTGGCGGCGAGTTCAGGCGGCAATTCTAGGGAACGAAGTCAGGAAATATTGTGGCAGTGAATGCGATCCAACTCGGGCAAGTGTGGCGGAGTAACGCCGATGGTCTGGATTACCTGGTCACGAAGGTTTACAGCGAAGTGTTCTCGCAATTTGCTATGCTGCGGCCGGCGGGGATCACGGCTCCGGACGCGCCGACGGTGCGCATTAAAGTGACCAAGAGCCCGGAAGGCGCAACGCTTCCCGGGTATACGTTCACGCAGGACGGGTCGTTTTAGGGCGGCGCTCAGCCGTCAGCTCTCAGCCGTCAGCGAAGTCAACGCCTGCGGCGTCTCCGCTTTTTTCCGATACACTCTACTGGCTAGTTCTCAGTTCTCAGCAACCCAAGAACCGGTTGTGTCGGACTGAGAACTGAGAACCGAGAACTGAGAACTGGTTTCGGAACTGATTTCTTCTCATGACGGAAAAAATTCTGGCGGTTGTTTTCGTGTTTATCAAGTCGGTGATCGCTGCGACCGGCTACGGCGGGATTGCGCTGCTCATGGCAATTGAGTCGGCATGCATTCCGCTGCCTTCGGAATTGATCATGCCGTTTGGCGGGTATCTCGTTTTTGAGGGCACGTTCAAGCTGCTATGGGTGGCGACGGCGGGGGCGATCGGGTGCAACCTGGGGTCGCTGGTGGCGTATGAGATTGGATGTTACGGCGGGCGTCCGCTGGTGGAGCGCTACGGGCGCTGGATTCTGATGGGCAAGCGCGAACTCGACTGGGCCGACCGCTTCTTTTTCCGCTGGGGATATCTGGCGGTGTTTATTGCTCGGCTGCTGCCGGTGATTCGCACGTTCATCGCGCTGCCGGCGGGCGTGGCGAGGATGCCGCGGGGAAGGTTTCACATCTATACGTTTCTGGGATCGTGGCCGTGGTGCCTTGCGCTCGCGTATTTCGGAATGAAGCTGGGCGAGAACTGGCGCGCGCTGGGAAAATATTTTCATAAGTTCGACGCGGTGATTGCCGTGGTGCTGGTGGCGGGGGCGGCGTGGTTTGTATGGAGTCACTGGCAGAATCGGGTTGGGGGTCAGGGGTCAGAGGCCAGGGGTCAGTAGGGCCGTAGAATGGCCGCACGTGAACTGACTTGAGCTACAAATTTGCTTACGGCTTAGCCAGTTGCGACGCCACGATCTGCCACTGGCCGTTGCGCTTTATGACTACGTCTGTATAGACATAGCGAACCTGGAAGCGGCGGCCGGATTGCGCGACTTCGTCGTCTTCGGAGCCGTGGACCAGGGCTATGTCGTCCGTTAGCAGGCGGATTTGGCGGGCGGTGGAGATCATTGAGAGGTAGCGGATTGCGCCGGAGATGAGGTTGTTGATTACGTCCTGCTTGGTGAACGACTTGCCGGATTCGTTGTATTGGGTGTAGTCGTCGGCGAAGATGCGCGCGAGTGCGGCTTGATCGGCAGCGATCAAAGCGCGGTCGCCGTCTTCGAAGAGTTTTTGGATTTCAAGTTTGTCGTCTCTACGGTGCGTCAACGTTCACTACCAGTCTTCAAGATTATCCTCAAGCGCTCTGCTCAGGATGACAGACTCGATAGAGAATGCTCAAGGCCTGGGTTGGGCGCGGCTGTTGATGCCGGCGGCTGCTTGGTGTACAAGCAAATTCAATCTTTAATTTAAGGAGGATTCTGTGGATCGAATGTTTCGTGCGGTCGCGCTGGTGCTGTTCTTTGCGGTTGCTCTGCCTGTCCTCTCTCACGCTCAGTCGGCAGCGGCTCCGGGGCAGCCGTTTGTGGTGGAGTATTACTACAAGACGAAGTGGGGGCATGCGGATGAATTTCTGAAATTGTTCAAGAAGAATCATTATCCGCTGCTCAAGAAAGAAGTTGAGATGGGACGGATGATCAGAGTCTGGATGGACCAGCCGCGGTATCACACTACCGAAGACGGACGTTGGGATTTCCGGGTGACCATAGTGTTCAAAAATGCGACCGTGGCCAATGAGCCGTTCGAGGAGGATGCCATCAAGAAACAGCTATGGCCCGACCAGGATACGTATGCGCGTGAGGAGCAGCGGCGGTTTGAGATTCTGGATGCGCACTGGGACTTGCCGGTGAAGGTGGTGGAACTGGACGGGAAACCTTAGAACCTTTACCGCAAAGGGCAAAGAAGAACACCCATCTACCACGAAGGGCACTAAGGTACGCGAAGGTTGGGCTACGCCGCGATGCAGCTGATTCGAAAAGGATGTTAAACGAAGGTCACAATTCGAGGGAAATCCTTTATCAGGCCCATCAAAATTTGGAATTAGACATACGCGTCGGCGCGCCCTACTTTAGATCATGGAACCGATCATGTCGTTTGAGGAATCACACGTTGATTTGTTGCATGAAATCGGGGTCCGGCTGGGAACGGCGGACGGATTTCATGAAGTATTAACTCGAGTGGTGGAGTTTGCGGCGGGGCTGGTGAAATGCGATTCCTGCCTGGTGTATGTGCTGGAGGGCGAGGAATTGGTTTTGCGGGCGTCGAAAAATCCGCATCCCGAAGTGGTGGACCGATTGAAACTGCGCGTGGGGCAGGGGATTACGGGCTGGGTCGCGGAACATGGCGAACCGGTTTCGGTGTCGGGAAAGGCGCAGGCGGATCCGCGGTTTCGTTTTTTTCATGAACTTCCCGAGGATACCTATGAGGCGTTTCTTTCGGTGCCGCTAATGTGCCGGGGGCGGGTGATGGGAGTGATCAATCTTCAGCACCGTCTGCCGCATGTTTACAACCGGCGGCAGATTCAGCTGATTTCTACGATTGGATTTCTGGTGGGAGCGGAGATCGAGATGGCGCGGCTGGATATTGTGAACTCCAATCTGTCGGAACAGTTGCAGACACGGAAGATTGTGGAGCGGGCGAAGGGGATTTTGCAGCGCGACCTGGGATTGAACGAAGAACAGGCTTACCTTGCGTTGCAGCGTCAGAGCCGGCAGAAACGCAAGCCCATGAAGGAAATTGCCGAGGCGATCGTGTTGAGCGACGAAGTGAAGGGTGAGTCGCGGCTGCCGGTGCCGTCGTAGGTCCTGCGGACGAGGTGGAATGAAGAACGCTCCGCAGGCGCTGAAGCGCGGGTCGTTTCGAGTCGCTTAACGGCACGAGTGAACTCGTGCCCTTCTCAAACCCGCGTCGATCTGAGTTTTTCCACAAAGCTCTCCACTCGTGCCTTCCCAAGACCTAAGCGAAACTACTCGTCAAATCACCCGCAAAAATAAAGAGAGCAGATTCCTGACGGAATCTGCTCTCTGGTTTTGGCGCCGATTAATTTACCGGGATGCCGGGATGGGCGCCGGATCTGCCGTTGCAACCTGACGGGTTTCGGAGGGCACGGCGAAATGCAGCGTGACGCCCGCCTCGGGTAAATCCAGGGCGCTGACGAAACTCTTTCCTTCGCGCGCGACCAGAAGCAAGTGGTCGGCGTGGGAAGGCTTGGTTTCGGTGACGTCATTTACCAGCATGAGGAATCCGGGTCCCGAGCCGCTGAGCTTGCGCACGAACAGCATCTCGGAAGGACCGTCGGGCTGGAAAGTGAACTCGTACTCTCCGGCAGAGAGCAGCGTGGTTTGCCAGTGCACTTCGTGCGTGAGCACGAAGCGGCCGCGCGCTTCCTGGGCGGAAGCCAGGCTGGGCGCGAAGCTGAAGGCGGTGAGGGTGAGGGCTGCGGCGTATACGAATCTGCGAATGGAAGTCATGGAATCTCCTGTTCTTGATCTGAAAACCTGATCTGAAAACCAGGTCCGAAGACCAACCTGCGAGCACACTTCGGCGTCCGGCCTGAAGGAGTGCTCAGATTGCGGTGGAGAACAACGAGGTCAGGAGATTTGCGATGCGGGCAGCGAAGCTCGCATGCAAACGTCGGCTTCACGGGACCGGCTGCGGAGCTGGTTGGTGAAGTGATTCCATTGTGACGGATGCGGGGGTGGGAGTCCAATTCAAAAAAGTTATGGAGGGGATTTGTGGGGAGGGCGTGACCTAAGGTAATGTTTTTTTGGCTTTGAGGATTCTAAAGCTTTTCACCGCGAAGGCCGCAAAGAAAGGCCGCAAAGATCGCAGAGGATGTTTCATTCTTTCCGTCCAGTCCCGTCTCTGGACCGTTAGACTGATCTTTCTGCGCGTTTGACCGCGCTCGTTTGCAATATCACCGCCGGATACGAGAACATACAAGGTTTGCATATCCATTCTGATACTTACTGAGGAAGCGGTCGACATATGGCGATAAAGAAGAAGTCTGCAAAAGCGGCGGGGAAGGCGGCGAGAGTGGAAGTCGGCTCGGAGCGCGGCATTACGATCGCACCGGCGAAAGGGAAACTGGGGGTGATGATCCCGGGCATGGGCGCGGTGGCGACTACGTTTGTCGCGGGAGTGGAAGCGATTCGCAAGGGGCTGGCGAAGCCGATTGGGTCGCTCACGCAGATGGGGACGGTGCGGCTGGGCAAGCGCACGGACGGGCGCTCGCCGAAGGTCACGGAATTCGTGCCGCTGGCCACGCTCGACGATCTGGTGTTCACCGGGTGGGACATTTTTGAAGACAACATGTATGACGCCGCGACGCATGCGGGTGTGCTCGACCAGAGACTGCTTGATCAGTTGAAGCCGTTTCTTTCGTCGGTGAAGCCGCGGGCGGCGGTGTTCGATCACAACTACGTGAAGAAGATTGACGGGCCCAACGTGAAGAAGGGCAAAAATAAGATGGAGTTGGCGGAGCAGTTGCGCGCCGATATCCGCGACTTCCGAAAGACGAGTGGGGCGAGCCGGCTGGTGACGATGTGGTGCGGGTCGACGGAATCGTATATCGAAGCGACGGCTGCGCATCAGTCGGTGAAGGCGTTCGAGAAGGCGCTGCATGAGAGCGACGACATGATTGCGCCTTCGATGATTTATGCCTATGCGTCACTGATGGAAGGCGTTCCGTTCGCGAATGGCGCGCCGAACCTGACGGTGGATCTGCCGGTGATGCTGGAACTTTCACGGAAGAATGATGCGCCGATTTGCGGGAAGGATTTCAAGACCGGGCAGACTTTGATGAAGACGGTTCTTGCGCCCGCGTTCAAGGCGCGGCTGCTGGGGTTGAGCGGATGGTATTCGACCAACATTCTGGGCAACCGCGACGGGGAAGTGCTGGACGATCCGGGGTCGTTCAAGACTAAGGAAGAATCGAAGTTGGGGGTGCTGGAGCATATTCTGCAGCCGGCTTTGTATCCGGATTTGTACGGAAATATTTTCCACAAGGTTCGAATTAACTATTATCCGCCACGTGGTGATAACAAAGAGGGTTGGGACAATATCGATATCTTCGGATGGCTGGGGTATCCGATGCAGATCAAGGTTGATTTTCTTTGCCGCGATTCGATTCTGGCGGCGCCGATTGTGCTTGACCTGGTTTTGTTTGTTGACCTGGCGCAGCGATGTTCGGAGTTGAAGGGAATTGGAATTCAGGAATGGCTAAGCTTTTACTTTAAGTCTCCGATGACGGCTCCGGGGCTTTATCCCGAGCATGATTTGTTTATTCAGTTGATGAAGTTGAAGAACACGCTGCGGCATTTGAAGGGTGAGGAACTCATCACGCATTTGGGGCTGGAGTATTACGACTAGGTTCGGCCAAGCTCCACGGAAAAAGCTTTAACCACAAAGGACACGAGGGTTCACGAAGGAACCCCTGAGTTTACGGGATATCTGCCAGTTGGCAGTTGTTGCCGAAGGTGAAGGAATTCAGGCCCAGACCGGGGGCCTCTGGTTGCATGGAGATCAGGTGGGCGCTGAAGGCGGGGCTGCGCACCACGTAGTACATGCGTGAGCTGGTGACGTCGAGGAAGGCTCCCTTGGCGTCGAATTTTACGTCTGCCCCGCCGCTATCTTTCGGCAAAGGGCTGCCATCCTGGAATAGGTTGACGCGGATTGGTTTGTCGGTTTTGGGGCTGTCGTTCTTCAGGCTGAGAACGGCGTAGAGGGAGCGGGCGTGGTAACGCAGTTCGGCGGCTGCGCCGTGACCATCGGAGAATACGCCGTCGCGTTCGACCCGCCAGCGGCCGACCAGCATGACTGCGCCGTCGGGCGGGGAATGCGGAGGCTGGAAGTCGGCTTCGTCGCCAGTGTGGTGGCCGGCCATATCTTCGACGGCGCTGCGCCCATAGATTTCGCCGACGAAAGTTTCCTGAGTCGTCACGCCGCATTCTGGCTTGAAAGTGTTCTCGTCGGGATCGGGCGCGATCTTCGTTATTTCCTGGGCCAGTTCAGGGTGCGCTGCCACGAGCTCTTCGCGGATCTTCGATTCGAGTTCGCGATTACCGGACTCGCCGAAAACTTTCATCACGATGTTGCCCTGCGGGTCCACGAGATAGCGGTTGGGCCAGCCGTCCGACGCGAATGCCTTCCAGGTCGAACCTTTCTGATCGGCGACCACGGGCCAGGGCAGGCGAAAGCGCTGCGCCGCGGCGCGGACGGTCTCGACGTTGAAGCCGATCGCAAATTCGCCGTAGTGCACTCCGACGACGTCAAGGCCGTACTGATGGTATTTGCCGTACCAGCGCTTGACCACGCCGAAATCGCGGATGCAGTTGATGCAGGTGTACTCCCAGAAATCGATCAGCAGGACACGACCGTGATAGCCGGAGATGTGATGTGGAGCAGGGGAGCCCTGGTCGAGCCATACGCCGTCGGCTCCGAAATCAGGCGCGGGATGCACCTTCAGGTCGATCGTCTTCGAGTCAGTTTGAGCGAGCGCGGGGGTCGTGAGGCAGAGCGACAGAAACAGGAATAGGGAAGCCGCGAATCTGATCCGCGGCTTCCGGTTTGGACGGCGGCCAGGCACCGTGCCTGGTTCTTTGCAGTCCTGCTTTCGCAATTCTGTTTTCGTATGCACTTAGAAAACGATTTTAGCCTGAAGCTGGCCCTCGCGTCCGGCGGGCAGGCCGTTAAAGAACGAGCCGTAGGGCCCGGTCGGCGGTGCGGCCTGTCCCGAGATATTGCCACAGCTGGCCTGCTGCGATCCGGCTGGAATTGCCGAACAGCCGGGCGTCCAGTTCTTGTTCGGGTTTTGGAAGTTTGGGTGGTTGAAGATGTTGTAGATGTTCGCACCTACGGTGATCCTCACCCGTTCTGTGGCGTGGAAATTCTTGCCCACGGTGAAATCCGAGTCGAAGAATCCAGGTCCCCGGAACTGATTGCGCATCTGCGTTGGGAATAGCCCTAAGTTATTGGCGCTGGCAAAGTCGGCGGAGTTGAAACACGTGCTGTAC
>Ga0302326_10000990_pt1 | contig 74793 bp, 66 predicted proteins | sample Palsa_T0_3_FD_202264 | JGI IMG/M metagenome (GOLD analysis project Ga0302326, IMG submission 202264) | Peat permafrost microbial communities from Stordalen Mire near Abisko, Sweden - Palsa_T0_3 | ecosystem: Environmental > Terrestrial > Soil > Palsa > Peat permafrost | place: Sweden: Abisko... | reverse complement strand
CACTCCAGCAGCTTGTTGATCAGCGTGGTCTTCCCCGTTCCCACCTCGCCGGTGAGCAACACGAATCCTTTGCGGCTCTGGATGCCATACGTCAGGCAAGCCAGCGCCTCCTCCGTATGCCGCGTCAGAAACAGATAACGCGGGTCCGGATTCACATTGAACGGGTTCGCTCGCAGTCCGTAAAACTCTTTGTACATAACGTATTCTCTGGCGACGATTCTCTAACGGCCGAGCCTCAGCTCGGCTCACCCACCCACTAGGCGCCTACAGTCTCCTTGTGTTCGTCCGGCTCCCGCTTGGGCCGGTTCCAGAAGCCCGCTTTTCCGTTGCCGTTGTCCTCGGCCTCGCCCACCCATGGCAACGACACCAGCAGAGGCAACTGCAACGCCGCCTCGGCATCAGCTTCCGTGCGGATGGACTTGTCACGCAGTTCCATCCACATCGCAAGTCCAAGTCCCAGGGCCAGACCCGCGCCCAGCCCGCCGCCGGCAAACAACAAGCGGTTCGGGAAACTGGGTTCTTCCGGCGTGCTCGCGGCATAAAGCTGAACCATTCTTTCGCCCTGTTGCTGCAGATTCATCTTTGCCGTCAGATCGGCCTTGCTCTTGTCCGCCAGCAGATCCTGGTAGTTCTTCTGCGCGTTCTCGTAGTCCCGCGCCAGCAGCTTGTATTCCTCTTCCACGCTCGGAGTCAGCGTTACCCGCGCCTGGTAGACCGCAATTTCCTGCTGCAATCTCTTCTGGTCGCGTATAGCCGCCGCAATCACATCACCGTACTGGTGCACCTGCAGTCGGAGCTTCTGAATCTCCGGAGGCTCGTTTGCCGAAGCCTGATCATCCCCGGCAACCGGAGCTTGCGCCGACGCCTTTTTCACTTCATCCAGTTTCTTTTTCAGCTCCGCGATGTCCGCCTTCATCTTGATTACATCCGGATGATCATTGGTATAGCGCGCCTGCAATTGCGGCAGCTGAGCCTGCAAGTCGTTCAGTTGCTTCTCGAGCGTTTGCGGGTTGGTCGAATCCTGCGCTGCCTTCCACGCCGACACCTGCTCCGCCAGCAGCGATTCGGTGTAAGACTTGTCCTGCTGCTCCCGGTTCAGCGTCTGGGTGTTGGCATCCAGTTGTGAATTCAATCCCATCAGGATCTTCAGATTGTTGTCCTGATCTCCCGGCAGTTGTCCTACATACCGCTTCTTGAACGCCGCCACTTTGGCGTCAAGATCGTCCAGATGATTCTTGGCGTCTTCCAGCCCCCGGCTCAACACATCGCTGGTGCCGCTGGTCGCCTCGTCGATGGCCTTGCCGTGATCCCGGATCATCGAAGAAGTCAACTCGTTGCAGATGTTTTGCGCGATGCGCGGGTTCGAATCCGTGTAGCTCAAATAAAAACCCGGCACTGGACCGCCCTGCCCAGGCTTCTTTTTCACCGGGGCGCCGATCTGCGACAAATCAGGCACCGGCTCGACCGTCATATTCAGCCGGATGTTATCGATGGCGCCGTCCACGCCTTCCGGAGTCTTGCTGAGTTGCAGGCGCTCCACAATCGGCTGCAGTTCGCTGCGGCTCAGCACCTGCTGCTGCAAGGTCTGGATGCGTGCCGTGAGATCTTCGCTCACCACCGGCTGCACCATGCTCTCCGGCACCTTCTGGCTTTCCACCAGGATCAGGGCCTGCGATGTGTACTTGGGCGCAAATATGTAGGAAACCATCCACCCCGCCAGGGGGGCCAGCAGCGCGGGAATCAGGATCACCTTCGCCCGCCGCCGCAACATCGCCAGATAATCGTCTATGCTCAGTTCGCGATTCTCAATCATTCCTTGTGTCCGTTCCGGCGGCCCTGCCGAGGCGGGCCGCCTGTGAAATCAGTCAATCCGGATCGGCCGGGGTGTCCAATCCAGTCCTACCGTTCCGGTGTGCCGCTGCGAGATCCGGCTGCAAGCCGCGCCTGCGACGCAAATCGAATCATCAAAACTCAATTCATTGAACTGGTAGCTGGCAAACGCGTGAAAATTACGCCCCAGCATGCGATGCACTCCCGCGCCCGCAAAACCGTAGGCGTAGGTGTTGGCGTCGATGGCGCCGAATGCGACCGGCTCGATCCGGCTGTTCCGGGCGTAGCCGAAGTCCGCAAACCCGCTCCACTTGCGCGTGAGCGGACGCTCTACCTGCAGCCGCGCGATGTCGCTTTCCGCCCCCGCAAAAAACCCGCTCCCCGCGGTCGTCATGCGCACGTAGCTCAGTTCCAGACTGGTTTTCGTAAACTTGTAGCGCACCAGGGCACGCCCGGCAACGCCCAGGCGGGTATCCGCCGTGGTGGTGTCCGGCAAACACAAGCCAAACTCAGCCGTGCACTCACTCAGGTTGATGATCTGTGGTCCGGCGGCAATCGTAAAATCCAGGCGTCCTGAGATCCGGTGAGCGTACGCCAATTCGAAAACCTGGCTGTTGAACGACGTCCCCGGCTCCGCCGTTCCTCCCACGCATCCAATTCCGGGGGAGGTGGTACAACCTCCGGGAATGAAGTGGAACGCCTGGTATCCGTAGATCACCGCTACCTGGTCGTGCGGCGTCAGCACTCGGTCATACCCGCCCTGGGCTGAGAGCTGCGAGCTTCCCAGAAAAGACACTCCCACCAGATCCGGATCGCTTCCGTAAAAGTGCACCACGCCGTATCCACCGGCCAGCGTGAGCGCAGACTTCGGCGTCAGACTCTCGGACATGTCCACCGCGGCCAGATTCATCAGGCGCGGCACTTCACCGAGCGCGCCGAAATTGTTTCCACCCAGAAAGCCCTGCCCAAAACCCGCTCCCAGCGTGCTCTGCTGCGAAGTCAACGACCCGTAGGCCGCGCCGAAGCTGCCTTCCGGCAGATAGCTGAAATCATCGCGCACCGAAACCTGGCCGCGCTTCCAGCTGATCTTCTGCACGAAACCCAGCTGCTGCAAATTCCGCCATCCCAGCCCGCGCAAATTGTAGTAACCCACGCCCCCGGCATAATCCAGAGACAGGTCGTAATTGCTCCACAAACGCCGCAGCGACAAAGTTCCCAGTGCGCGGCTCACGGAATGGACGGCCCCGTCCCCGCCCAGGGCATTGGCCACATTGGAATCCGCCGTTTCACTCACCGTCGCACCCGGCTGCAGATAGCTCAACGGCGCGGCGTGCGGACCCAGGGCAGGTTGATCCAGCGCCGAAATCGGAGGATTCTCGCTGATCGGCGCAGCTCCGCTCTGTCCATAGGCTGGGACTGGCGGCGTACTTTGCGGCGCAGGCGTCGCGCTCGGCTGCTCCTGCGAGCTGTCCGGCGTACTGCCCGGCGCCGGCTGCGTAGAGCTGTCCTGTGCGCGGGCCACACTCAGAGCCGCGCTCAGGGCCACGACTGCGACCGCGAAAATCGAAATGCTAAGGCGTTTGCTCATCGCGTTCCTTACGGGACCACCACCGTGTCGCCCGGCTTCAGCATTATGTTCTGCTCTGGATGATTTCCCTTGATCACTTCCTTGTAGTTAAACGGAAGCTTCACCTGCTTGCCGTTCTCCATGCGCAACACGTAAATTCCCTTGAGATTGGCAAACTGCGTGAAGCCCGCAGCGGCCAGCGCCTGCAGCATCGTCATATTCGGCAGCAACGGTATGGCTCCCGTGTGCACCACTTCACCGCTCACAAACACTCGCCGGCTGTTCATGGCCGTCACCACCACCGTTACGCGGGGATCGGCGATGTATTTTTTCAGCTTTTCGGTGATCGACTCTCGCAACTCCATCGGCGTCAGTCCCGCGGCCTGAACATCGTTGATCAGCGGCACTGAAATCTTGCCATCGGGACGTACTGGCACGGTCTCGGTCAGGTTCGTCTCGTTCCACACCGTGATGTGCAACTGGTCGTCGGAACCGAGAACGTAGTCGGATGAATTCCCGCCCGCCGACTTGCCTTCCGCCATGTCCGGCTTGCCGGCTGGGTCACTTGCCTGCGCCCATGCGCACATGGCGTAACACGCCACCACCATCGCCATGCAGGCCAGTCTGATCGCTTTCGTCATACTCACCATCTCTCATCTCTCCAGGCAGCTAGGAAGATCCGTATTCGCTGCATCCAATCTGCTTCATCTTGTAGAGCAGGGCCTTGTAGCTGATCTGTAACTCCTGCGCCGCGCGCCGCCGGTTCCAGCGGGTGCGGGTCAGAACCCTCAAAATCAATTCTCTCTCGGCTACGCGCGACGCCGCGCGCGCCACTTGCTTGAGCGAAACCTGCGTCCCGTTACCTCCGGCGTCGGGCCGGCTCAACAGCGCCCGCAACCCACCCATGGCCACGTCCTCGTCGCCCAGCGCCACCAGAGCCCGGGCCGCGTTCTCCAGTTCCCGCACGTTTCCCGGCCACGAATAATCCCGGAACAGCCGCTGTGCCTCCACACTCAACCGCGGCACAGGACGGCGAAAATCCCGCGCGTACTTTGCCAGAAAATGCTCCACCAGCAGCGGAATATCCTCCCGCCGCTGACGTAAGGGAGGCAAGCGCAGACAAACCCCGCTGATCCGGTAGTAAAGATCCTCGCGCAGACGGCCCGCCTTCACTTCCAGTTCCAGATCGCGCTCGCTTCCACAAATCAGCCGCGCCGATTCAGTCGGGCTTGAACCATGATTCTCGCTTCGATGATTCTCGCTGCGATGATTCCCGCCCCGGTTCTCGCCCAGTACGTTCTCGGCCCGAGGCAGTATTTCCATAATCCGCGCCTGCCACTCCGGGCTCAAATCTGCGATCTCATCCAGGAATATCGTTCCCTGTTTAAACCAGTCGTCTCCCCCCAACGCCCCCAGGTCTTCAGCCTTCAAAGTGGAACAGACCAGCCCACGAAACGGTTGCTCGCTGCGCCCGGACATTTCATGGATCCACCGTGCCGTCGCATGTTTTCCCGCGCCTTTTTCTGCCAGGAGCAGCACCGGGACCTCGCTTTGCGCCAATTCCCGGATTACGGCTCCCACCGCGCGCATGCTGGGGCTCAGCCCCTCCACGAACGCGACTGCGGCGGGCAGGGACGACAGAACTCCCTCTGTCTCCTCTACCTTGGCAATATCAGGCAATTCTTTACCCATCTTTAGCCCTTCGCGATGTAAGCGCAGTCGTATCCCAGACAGCCTACAGCTCTAAAGAGAGCACGAACCCTGCCACAACTTACCTATTCTCGCAAATCCAACAATACACTTAAACATAATTTTTTCATATACTTACAATGGAACCAGCAAGCCAGCGGTCACCCAGAATCAGGTTCTTCCGGAAATGCTGCGGTCGATTGGGAAAAGTTTTGCCCACATTGTCCAGGCAGCCGGCAATATCGACGTAGCGACATCCGCCTCGCCCGTCCCGGTCCGGGCGAAGCTCGGCCGCACCTTCCCGGCCCGGCGATCTTCTGGGGACGCCAACTGAACCGCGCCCGGGTCCTTTCCAGTTGCGTATCCTAGCAGCCTTCGCTTATGCTCAAACCGCCCTCGCGCTGCAGCAATATTTACCGTGAGCCAGCTTGTCGAAAGCGAGTCTCTGGAGGCGCACCCGCCTGCGCGGCAAGAACTCGCGCCGCCAAAAGCGATAGGGAGGCATATCAAGCCGACAATCCCATTCTGGCAGGCCGCGATTTTGGCCGCCTTATCGCTGTGGCTTTACGGACCAACGATTTACCATCTCGTCCTGCAATGGGCGGCCACCGACTCCGATTTCTCGCATGGCTTCTTCGTGCCACTGTTTTCCGCATTCGTACTGTGGCAGGAACGCCGGCGGCTTTCCGAAATTATCCTGAAGCCTTCCTGGTCAGGCCTTGTACTGATCGCTCTTGCGCTCTGCGTTCTCATCGTGGGCCGGTTGGGAGCCGAGCTTTTTCTCGCCCGCGTTTCCATGTTGGTCCTGATCGCTGGACTGGTGGTGCTGTTTGCAGGATGGAATTTTTTCCGCGCCGTCCTTTTCCCCTGGGCCTTCCTGCTGTTGATGATTCCCATCCCCACGCTGGTGTTCAACAAGATCACATTCCCCCTGCAGTTGCTGGCATCCCGCATCGCGGCTGACGTGCTTCCTCTGTTCGATGTTCCCGTTCTTCGCGAAGGCAACGTCATCAACCTGCCCAGCATGGCGCTGAACGTGGCGGAGGCCTGCAGCGGAATCCGTTCTCTCATGTCGCTGGTCTGCCTCGCCATCATTTACGGATATCTTATGGAACGAAGAATCGTGGTGCGCTGGGCTCTGGCCCTGATATCCGTGCCGATTGCAGTCGCCGCCAACAGCGCTCGCATCGTAGGCACAGGGCTTATGGTGCAGCGCTGGGGTTCCGAGAGAGCGCTGGGCTTCTATCACATCTTCGAGGGCTGGCTGGTCTTCGTTGCATGTCTGGTTTTGCTTTATCTCGCCCACTTGCTGATCCAGTGGATCTGGCCAGATCGAGGAGTTCCGTCATGACCAATTCTTTGCCTCGCTTTTTGGCTGCGTTGCTGCTGTTCGCATCCGCCGCGGTATATCTCCGAGCCCATAGCCGCAACGAGGTGTTCCCTCCGCACCAGCCGCTCGAATCATTCCCAGCGCAGCTGGGCCCGTGGAACGGGACTAACCTGGTCATCGACCAGGAAACGCTCAACGTCCTCGGCCCCGGCGAATTCCTCTCCCGCGTCTACGCCCCCAGCGCGGACCACAGCCCGTCCCTCGATCTGCTCATCGCCTACTTTCCCAGCCAGAGCGCCGGCGACACCATCCACTCCCCCATGCACTGCCTGCCCGGCTCCGGATGGCTCCCCACCGACACCACCCGCGTCACCGTCGATATTCGCGGCCACGATCCCTTTCCCGCCAATCGCGTGGTCGTCGCCAAAGGAGAGCTCCGCAACCTGGTCCTCTACTGGTATTGGGCGCATGACCGCGGCGTGGCCAGCGAATATTGGGCCAAATACTATCTCGTCAAAGACTCCATCAAGATGCACCGCAGCGACGGCGCCCTGGTACGCATCATCACTCCCATGTACCCCGGCGAAAGCGCCCAAGCCGCTTACCAGCGCATCCTCCCCTTCGCCGGAGAAATCGTCCCCCGCATCAACGACTACATCCCCCGCTAGAGGAACCCGCCCGGGTAGGGTTTCCTTCGTGCAACTTTGTGTCCTTGGTGGTAAAAGATTTTTTAAGAGAACATGAAAAACCATGTTTGAGGACCTGCGCTACAGCTTGCGAGTGCTGGCAAGGAGTCCGAGCTTCACACTGGTGGCCCTACTTGGCTTGGCCCTGGGAATTGGTGCGAACAGCGCCATTTTCACCGCAATGAACGCCGTCCTGCTTCGCCCTCTTCCGTACAAGCAAGCCGAACAGTTGGTTCTGTTGTGGCAACTCAACCGGCACAACGGAGACCACGAAATTAAGGCGAGCGCTCCTGACTATCTCGACTTGAAGGAACAGAACAGCGTCTTTCAGGATATCGCAGCGTTTAATGCGAACTCTGGTCTTGGGTTGAACCTTAGTGGGGCAGATCAGAGCGGGGCAGATCAGAACGGGGTAAGTCACCCCGCACGAATTTCCGCGACGTCGGTTACGGGTAACCTCTTTTCAGTTCTGGGCGTCACGCCGGCCTTGGGCCGGTCATTTCTCCCGGATGAGGAGCGCCCGGGCTCCGCTCCGGTTTGCATTCTCAGCCATGATCTTTGGAGGCGGCGATTTGGCTCGGATCCGAAAATCATCGGGAAGACAGTCACGCTGAATAGCGAGGTGTGGACCGTAGTCGGCGTCATGCCGGCGGGTTTCCGTTTCCCACAGAGCGTCGATCTATGGGTGCCTGCAATGGTCCGGTCGACTGCAAGGACGAAGCGCGCCCAACACTATCTTGGCGTCATCGCGCGGCTTAAGCCAGGGCTATCTCTTGATCATGCACAAGCCGAATTGAACTCACTTGCCCGTCGGATGGAATTGCAATATCCGGAAACCAACGCGGGACTCGGAATCACCCTCGTCCCCTTACGCACACAAATAACGGGGAACATCCGTCCCGCCCTTTTGGTTCTTTTCGGAGCCACCGCTTTTGTTTTGCTCATCGCATGCACAAACCTGGCCAATCTATTGCTCGTGCGAGCCACTGTGCGCCAGGCGGAAATGTCGTTGCGTCTCGCCTTAGGTGCTTCACGGACGCGATTAGTCCGACAACTACTCACCGAGAGCGCACTGCTAGGAGTGTTAGGCGGCGTCTTGGGATTAATCCTGGCCTTCGCTGGGACTCGCCTTCTTCTCAATCACAGCCCCAGCAACCTTCCGCGGACGAATGAGATTGCCGTCGACGGCCGCGTGCTCGCATTTACTCTAGGCCTGTCGGTCTTCACCGCGGTTATCTTCGGCATGGTACCTGCGCTCCAGGCTTCGAAACCGGATCTAATCAGAACACTCAAGGTGGGGGGCAGCGGATTCGCGATGGGACATGGCTGGCAGCGCCTCCGCCTCCTGCTGGTAGCTTCCGAGATGGCTCTGGCCCTGGTGTTGCTGATTGGCGCAAGCCTGATGATCAGGAGCTCCTTTCGTCTTCAGGAAGTGAATATCGGGCTCGATCCGCTAAACGTATTAACCATGAATACGACTCTCACCGTTGATCGATATCCGGCGCCCCGCCAGATCGCTTTCTATCGGAGTGTTGTAGAACGAATCGGTGCTCTACCTGGAGTCACGTCCGTCGGCGCGGTTGATAATCTTCCTCTGGGCGGGAGTGATGTCCACAGCTTCGGCATCGAGGGACGCTCTGCTTGGGATCCGGGGAATGAACCCTCAGGTGAATTCGGCGTTGTAACGCCGCAGTACTTCAACGCAATAGGCATTCCTCTTGCGAAAGGTCGTTACTTTACCGAGGGTGACGGCGATGAGACCCCCCGGGTCGCGATCATCAATGACGCGGTTGCCAGCCGTTACTGGCCGCAAGAAGATCCCCTCGGCAAGAAGATCACCATCGACTTCGAACGAGAGCCACGAGAGATCGTGGGTGTGGTAGGAAACGTAAGGCACCTGGGAATTGACCAGCAGGAACCGATGCAGGTGTACATACCACATTCGCAAAGGGGCGGAGCAGCGATGTATTTGGTTGTTCGCGCCACTTCGGACCCACTGAACCTGGTGCCATCTATTCGCGCGGCAGTCGAAGCGGTCGATCACGATCAGCCAGTTTACGATATTCAGACGATGGAGCAACGTCTCTCAGATTCCGTATCGCCCAGACGTTTTAATATGCTTCTGTTAGGAATATTTGCCGCAATAGCACTCCTCCTCGCAGGTGGAGGGACCTATGGTGTCATGTCATATTTTGTTACTCAGCAGACTCACGACATCGGCATTCGGATGGCGATGGGTGCCGACCAGGTGAAGGTACTCACGCTTGTTGTGGGAAAAGGTCTCGTTATTTTATTCTCCGCATTGACGATTGGCATAGCTGTGGCGCTTGCGTTTTCACGCGTCATGTCGGGCTTACTGTTCGGCATCAGCACTCTCGACCTTCCGAGCATTCTCGGCGCTTCGCTGCTCTTGACAACGGTGGGGCTTCTGGCCTGCTACATTCCCGCCCGCCGGGCTTCCAGAGTTGACCCTGTGGTTGCCTTACGCTGCGAGTAGACAATCGCTCACCCGAAGAATCACGAAGGCCTACGCTGGCTGGGGTTTCCTTCGTGTAACGGAGCCCGCCCTGAGCGAAGTCGAAGGGTGTCCTTGGTGGTCAAAGATCGTCCGCATCCCCGATACGCCGGTAACTTTATGGCTCCGCTGGCTTTGCAGTATGATGGTGCGTTCCGCAGCTCGTCGTTCATCCTCCCCGCGGTTATCATTTGGAGAGAGACATCATGCGTCGTTTCCCTGCCCTCGGATCAGTACTGCTCTGTTTCCTGTTGACGGTGTTGTGGACCGGGTGCTCGCGCGATCCCAACGTCAAGAAGCAGAAGTATCTGGAGAGCGGACAGCGCTATTTCGACCAGCAGCGCTATCGCGAGGCAGCCATTCAGTTCGGCAACGCCGTGCAGGTCGACCCGCAATTTGCCCAGGCACATTACCGGCTCGGGGAAACGTTGCTCAAGCTGCAGGACTTGAACCACGCTTATGGGGAACTCTCCCGCGCAGTCGAGCTCGACCCAAACATCTATGCGGCGCACGCCGAACTGGCCAACCTGCTGGTTTCCTCACGCCAGCCCGAGGCCCTGAAACAGGCGAAGATCCATCTTGACCTGCTCCGCGAAAAACAGCCCGACAGTGCGGACACATACGCAGCCTGGTCGAATTATTATTTCGCGCAAGACAACCTGACCGCATCCATGCAGGAAATGCAGAAGGCGATCGACGCAGACCCGACGCGATCCGATTCGTACCTGAGCATGGCGATGCTCCAGGCACGCGCAAATCTGCTCGATCAGGCTGAAAGTAATTTCAAGAAGGCTGCCGAGGTCACGCCCAAGTCCATGAACGCGCAACTGGCTCTCGGAGGCTTCTACCAATCGCGCAACCGCTTGCCCGAAGCCGAGCAGCAATTCCGCAAAGCCATTTCGACCGATCAGAAAGATCCCGCGCCCCGCGCCGCGCTGGTCCGCTTGATGATGGCCGAAGGCAAGCGCGCCGACGCCGAGACCATTCTCAAAGAAACCAAAGCCGCGCTGCCTAACAACTCGGAAGGCTACCGCATGCTGGGCGATTTTTATTTCGCCACCGGCGATCTCGACAAGGCCACCGCAGAATACGGTTCGCTGTACAACGACCATCCGCGCGATCCTCAGGTGAAGAAAAATTACATCCAGCTGCTGATTCTGAAGAATCGCCTCGACGAAGCTACCAAATTAAACGACCCGATTCTGAAGGCAAGCCCGCGCGATGTTGACTCCCTCGTATATCGCGGCCAGATTCTGTTGCGCCAGGGCAACGCCGGCGGCGCGGTCGAACCCCTGCAAGAGGCGCTGCGCAATGATCCCAACAACGCAGTCGCGCATTACCAGCTGGGAATCGCCTTTGACCAGCAGCGCGACGACGATCGCGCAGAAGCGGAATGGCACGAAGCGGTCCGCCTGAAGCCCGACATGCCCGACGCGCAAGAGGCTCTGGCGCGGGTGCAGTTGCGCCGCGGCGACACCGAGGGACTGCTCCAAACCGCGCAGCAGCTCATCAACGCGCAGCCCCCTGCGGCAGACGGATTCCTTCTGCGCGCCGTCGTCGAAAGCAGCCGCCAGAAATTCGCCGACGCGGAATCAGACTTGCGCAAAGCCATGGAGCTCGCTCCCTCCAGCCCGGCCCCTTACATCCAGATGGGTGCGATGCGTTTGGCGCAGAAGCAGTTTGGCGAAGCGGAAAAGTTCTACCAGCAGGCTCTGGAGAAAGATCCTTCCTCGGCGGAAGGATTGCGTGGCCTCATGGCCGCCTACATTCAAGACAAGCAGGTCGACAAGGCGCTCGCTGCCGCCAACGAACAGATTGCGAAATCTCCCAACAACAGCAGCTTCTACGATCTTCTCGGCACGGTCCTGTTCGAATCCAAAAAAGATACGAAAGGCTCTGAGGCCGCTCTCCGCAAAGCTGTTGAACTCGACAAAAACAACAGCAACGCTTTGGTGAAGCTCGGTAAGGTGCAGATTGCCGAAGGCGCCGCAGACCAGGCCCTAGCCACCTACCAGCAATCCATCAAAGACAATCCGCGCGAAGTCACTTTCTACATTCTTGCCGGAGAACTCTACGAGTCGAAGAGCCAGTGGGACCAGGCCAAGGCGATGTACCAGCAGGCCCTGAATGTTCAGTCGGATAATCCCACCGCGTCGAACAATCTCGCGTACCTGATTTTGCAGCAGGGCGGCAACGTGGATCTCGCACTCGCCATGGCGCAGACCGCGCGCCGCGGCATTCCCGATTCGCCAAATTTTGCCGACACGCTGGGCTGGGCCTACTACCAGAAGGGTGTCTACAAGTCCGCCATCAGCCTTTTCCAGGAGTCGCTGCGCTTGAGTGAAAAGCAGGGCGGCGCCGACGACGCCGATGTCCACTACCACCTCGGCCTCGCCTATCAGAAGACGAATCAGCCGGCATTGGCCCGCCAGCAACTGGAACGCGCGCTGAAGATCAAGCCCAACAGTCCCGACGCCGCCTCCGCGCGGAAAGCCCTCGCCGAACTGCGCGGCTAGAAATCACTTTAAAAATGTTTCCGGGAATGCCACGACACGGCTTTGGGAAGGGCACGACTTCAGTCGTGCCGTAAAGAGCCACTAAAGATGCGGGCTTTAGCCTCTGAGGTTCGCTCGTCCCACACAACCGCGGATGTGTGAGTTAACCTCTGGCTGAGCAACCCGTCACGCTTCATGCCGTTTCGCCGAAACAAATTCCTGAATCGCATTAACGCTCTGGAAGTTCTCAATCGTAATCTCTTCGTCGCTCACGCCCACGGCGAAAGTTTCCTCCAGAAAAGTCACCAGCCGAAAAATTCCCAGGGAATCCAGCACGCCCGCAGCCGTCAACGAGTCATCATCCGCAACGGATTGCACGCCGCGACGGACCGCGATCTTCATAATGAATTCCCGAACTTGATCTTTTATCTCGGCTGGCTGCATGTCCCTGTCTTCTCCTCGTTCCTGATCCCTTTGCGAACCCGTTTCTTGCTTTGCGTGTTCCCGCTTTTCCGCGACCCTCAAGAAACAGCGCGGCTGGCCTCGGCCGTCAACCGCACGCGGTCTATCTTACCTGTCGACGTCCGCGGCAGCTTCTCGCGAAACTCAACACTCACCGGCACCATGTACCGCGGCAAATGCAGAGCGCAATGCTGTTGCAAATCGCCCTCGCTCAACTTCGTTCCGTTATGCAGCGCCACCACCGCGCCGATGCGCGACCCATCCACTGGATCCTTGGCCGCAAACACTAAAGCTTCAGCCACCGCGCCGTGTTTTAGCAACGCAGCTTCTACCTCGCCCAGTTCCACGCGATAGCCCCGCACCTTGATCTGATTATCCCTGCGCCCCAGAAAGTCATAGTCTCCGTCTTCGCGCAGCACTACCAGATCGCCGGTGCGATAAACGTTCTCCGCAAAATCCGTCTGAAAAGGATTCGGCACCAAAGTTCTTCGCGTCTTCTCAGGATCGCCCCAATAGCCTAGAGTTACCGAAGGCCCGCGCACAAAGAGTTCGCCTTTCCCACCGGCCTGGCTCACGCGTTGACCCTGTTCATCAACCGCGAACACTTCTGTATTTTCGCAGGCGCGACCGATGGGAAGCGCCTCCATCTCAGCCAGTCGCGCCCGGTCGACGGGATAGTAAGTGCACACATTCGTCTCCGTCGGACCATACAAGTTATAAAGTTCCACCCCCGGAAAGACTTCCGCCAGACGCCGCAAGTGCTTCACCGGGAAAACTTCGCCGGCAAAAAGAATAACTCGCAGCTTAGGGAAACGCTCCGCACTCAACTTGCCGTGCAGCGCCAGTTGGGTCAACGCGCCCGGTACCGAATACCAGACGCTGATGCCGCGCTCTTCCATGAACTTCGCCACGCTTGCCGGAAAAATCAGGATGTCCTCCGGCACCATGTGCACGCTCGCGCCCGCTTCCATCGCGTTGTAAATGTCGAATACCGAGAGATCAAAGTGCAGCGGTGCATGGCTCGAAAGCCGATCCTCCGCACGCACACTAAATTTCTCCGCGCACCATTCGATGAACGTCAGCGCATTCTGGTGCGAGAGCATCACACCTTTCGGCTCGCCCGTAGATCCCGACGTGTAAAGAATGTAAGCCAGGTCCGTAGTCACCGGCTGCCACTCGGGCGGACGGCCGCTCTCATAGCCGCTCAGCGCTTCCCACGAAACCGTTCCAGCGATCTCCTCTTCCGGCTTTGCACCGGTAACAATCGTCAGCTCCACCCCGCGTATCGCGTCACGATCGAACTGCCGCAAGCGCCGCGCGTCCGTGACCAGTCCGCGCATTCTGCAATTGTTGATGATGTAAGTCGCGCGCGCTGCCGGCTGATCGGGATCAAGCGGCACATACGCCGCTCCCGCCTTCAGGATTCCAAACATCGCCACCAGCGACTCCAGTGACTTGGGAAAATACAGCCCAACCCGGTCTCCCTTGCGGATGCCACGATCCCGCAACAGATGCGCGAGTTGATTCGAGCGTTCTTCCAATTCCCGGTAAGTCAGGCTGCGTCCCCGCGCCCACGCCGCCATCGCTTCCGGCCGGCGGGCCGCGCTGCGCTGCAAAAGTTGTGCCAGATGGTAAGCCATGTTTAAAAAGCCTTCGTCATTACTCGAAGCTCGTACTCAAAATTACTCAGAGCCACTACTCACAGCCCGTGGAAGCCCGCCAGAATCATCTTCTGGATTTCGCTCGTGCCGGAATAAATTTTCCCCGCAATCGAGTCCCGCAACTCGCGCTCGATCTGGTAATCGGTCATGTAGCCATATCCGCCATGAATCTGGATGGCGTCCAGACAACTCTGCACGCAGGCCTCGCTCACATAAGTCTTGGCGATGGCAGCTTCGCGCAGCGGATGTTTGCCTTGCTTCTTCAGCCACGCGGCCTTGTAGAGCACGAGCCGCGCGGCTTCCAGCCGGATATCCATGTCCGCAATTTTGCCCGCGACCGCCGGAAACTGCCCGATGGGGTGCCCGAATTGCTGCCGGTCACCGGCATACTCGATGGAAGTTTCCAGCAACCGACGCATGGTTCCGAGGTGGCCGGCTAGAATGCAGATGCGCTCCCACTCCATCGACGCAGTAAAAATCGCCTGCCCCAGCCCCTCGCGGCCCAGCACATTTTCCGCCGGCACTTCGCAATCTTCGAAAACCAACTCCGCCATGGGCGAAGTTCTCAGGCCCATCTTGTTCAGCTTTTTGCTGATAGTGAAACCGGGCGTGCCTTTGTCCACGATGAATCCGGTAATGCCGGCCGCGCCCTTGCTGGGATCGACATTGGCGAAAACAATCACCACGTCCGCGATCGGCGCATTCGTAATAAAAGTTTTGGTGCCGTTGATCACGTAACGGTCGCCCTTGCGCTCCGCCCGCGAGCGCAGTGCGAACGCGTCCGACCCAGAGGAGGGTTCCGTCATGGCGTGCACGCCCACAAATTCGCCGCTGGTCAGCTTCGGCAAATATTTTTTCTTCTGCTCCGCGGTGCCAAAGCTCTGGAACGGAATTTCCGAGCTCCACATGTGCGCGTTGATTGAGAAAATCAGTCCATTGTCGCGGCAGCCGTAACCCAACGCTTCCAGCGCGCAAACGGTAGTGAGAATGTCGGCCCCGCCGCCGCCGTATTCTTCCGCCACCGGCAAGCCCTGGATGCCAAACTTCGCGCACTTCTTCCACCCATCCCAGGAGAATTCCTCGTTCAGGTCGCGTGAGATGACGTTGTCGTTCAGTTCTTCGCGCGCAAACTTGATGACCGACTTCTGCAGGGTCAGCTCATCGTCACTCCAGGAAAAATCCACCACATCACCTCGTCCGGCTCGGATTGAATCGTGGCGCTGAACTTACTCGCGTTGTACGTTACTCGCGTTGTACTTTAACCACGCTGTTCTCTAATCGCGTTGAATTTAATCGCGTTGAGCTAAGGTTGGCAAGCTAACCTGGGGGGGTGTACCCGGCGGTGAACCTGGTAAATCCTTGCGGAAAACTTACAAGGCCGCGCGCTTCAGACCACTTGCTCGCGGGAAACCGAGGCGCCAGCCTCTTGCGCTTCCGGGGCGGCCGCGTCCGCTGCGACGCCGCGATTTCGCCCGTTTGCCGTCTTTCCACCCAGAACCGTCAAGGTCGAGATGGAGCGCCCAATGCTGATCCGCGCCGGAACACCGGCCACCGTACTGTCGTCCGGAACATTGGTGATCACCAGGCTGTTGGGCGCGATTAGCACGTTGTTGCCAACGCTCACCGGACCCACCACCTTGGCCCCGGCGCCGATCAGCACGTCGTCCCCAATGCCGCGCACACCATAGCCTAATACCACTCCGGTCTGCACCGAGCAATTCTTTCCAATCGTGGTAGGCGGAATGAAGATGCCGTACACCGTGTGAATCACAAAACCGGGCCCGATCTCAGCTTTGGAAGAAATGTGCACGCCGGTTAAAATCTGGCTCACGCCCCGCACAAACAGCACGGGGATCCACGCCAGGTGCCGAAGCACCGGCAGGCGGAAACTTCGCATCCAGTGGCAGAAACGATAACTCAGAACTGCGATGGTCCCAGGCTGGAATAATACTCGAACTTGCCGATCAAATTCGCTGGTGCCCACATTCTGCTCGCTCGCCATTGCTATATCAGCGCGAACGTTTTCGAACATTGCCCCCCCGACTTCCACGATCCCGCCAGGCCGCTCGGAGCCCGATCTCCAAGCCCGCCTGAGGAACCAGAATGTTGGCCCATGAAGGCCGCAAAGTCAAGCCTGTGGCTCGATTTGGTACGAGTTCAATTTGACGACCGAATGAAAAATCATCAACCACGAAGGCCACGAAGTAGTTTTGCTCACCAGGGTTTTCCTTCGTGCAACTTTGTGTCCCTGGTGGTAAAAGTCGTTAAATTGACCACCACCATACGCTCCAAAACCTTTTCCCGAGTTACTCTCTGATGAAAACTTTGCTCCAACCGTCGGCTTTCTCAGTCAGCTGCGAAATCGTTCTTGACCGTTTCCGCCTGCTGCCGCTTGACTGCCCGGTTCGAGGGCAAGCCGGCATCGCGAATCTTATAGAGCAGCGCGCGATAGCTGATGCTCAGCGCGCGCGCGGCCTGCTTGCGATTCCAGTGATGCGTCTGCAACGTCTTGAGGATGACCTTCCGCTCCAGTTCACGGACCGCCTGGCGCGTCAGCTTCTTCAATGAAATTTGCCCGTCCAGCGGAATGTCGGAATTGATAAAGTCCGTTTCCCGCGGGGAGAGATCGCTTGAAATCACGTCCTCGGTGCCCAGAATTACGTAGCGCTTGATCAGATTTTCCAGCTCGCGAATGTTCCCTGGCCAGTGGTATTTCCGCAGCACGCCCATCAGTTCGGCGGAAAGCGGCTTCGCCCGGCAGTTGTACTTGCGGTTGTGATACTCCAGAAAATAATTCACCAGTTCAGGAATGTCGCTGGCGCGTTCGCGCAACGGCGGCAGGTGAAGGTTCACCACATTGATGCGGTAAAACAGGTCGGCGCGGAACGTGCCGTTCTCGATTTCTTCTTCCAGCTTTCGGTTGGTGGCGCAGACTACGCGCACTTCGACTTTTTTGTCTTCCTGCGCGCCGATGCGGCAAAACTGTCCATCCTGCAGAAGTTGCAGCAGTTTGGATTGGAGCGCCAGGTCCAGTTCAGAAATTTCGTCGAGAAACAGCGTCCCGCGATGAGCCATTTCCACGCGCCCCGGCTTCATGCCGTAAGCTCCGGTGAAGGCTCCCTTTTCGTAGCCGAACAGCTCGCTCTCGAGCAGTGTTCCCGGGATCGCGGGGCAATTCACCTTGACCCACGGCCCCGTCTTCCACGGCGAGTTCGCGTGGATCATGCGGGCGATAATGTCTTTGCCCGTTCCGCTTTCACCCTGGATCAGCACCGGGACGTTGGCCCCGGCTAGTTTCATCAGCCGCTCCTGTAAGGCCTGCATGGCGGCAGTTTGGCCGAAAACCACCGCGGAAGGCGGCATCTCCCCCAAGGGCTGGACTAGCGAATTGACACTGCTGCTGGTGGTCATAAGGAAGCTCCGCAGGGGAGTGGAGGGAGGACTACGGTTATCAAGCACCCCGAGAGCCAAAGCTGCCGGCACCCCGCGCCCGCTCTCAGGAATTTACCTATCTTATTGAACAATAGCAACTTACCAAAGATTCGCCTGGTCACCAACCCGCCCTTGCCGGAAGTAAGCTGGCAGGCAAATGGGCGCTGGCCGGTGGGTAAACAATTTCACACCGCAGAACCAACTTTCCGTCCTTTGGGGGTCTTGGCGTGGTTTGAATTCAGCAGGGGGCGGGCAAACTTGAGCCCCAAAAGGTGGCAGCCGGCAGCTTGGTTGCTTCGCAGGGCCTTGGCGCGCAGGTTGCGCGCCGTCTTCGGCAATGCAGTCAGCCCGGACATGGGGGCACTGGGAATCTCCAGCAGGACCTCGGCGGCCGCAGGCAGGCCTTTGCGCACCGCCAACAGCATCCCGCCGGCGCTCACATTGAGGGCCGTGGCAAACTCCAGGAATTCCTTGCCTTTATCGTCGCGGCTGCGGACAAAGACGGGTATCGCCAGCGGAAGCCGCGGCCATTTTCGCCGTTCGCCATGTCTTTTGTCGGAGCGCAAGCTACTCCCGCCTCACGTTACCTAACGGCTAACGGCAGCACCTTGGGGGCCAATGCCGGGTTAGAACGGGCTAAGATCCCCCAACCGCACCCGGAATGCCCCAATCCAGCCTGCGAAACATCCTTCAATGCCGTCACTTTCCGGCGTTTTGTTCGTTTTTTGTTCTCAATTGAGGGTGAATGCCATCGGCCGGCCAATGACTCGGAAGTGCAAGGTTTTGCTACACTTGGGTAATTCGGTTGCATTTTCCGTTGACAATGCCTGGGCCTCCGGCATACGATTTGGGCATACGCACTCATTCACGGCGAATCGGGTGCCTGTTCCTCCCCACACAAAGTTTTGGTCTCCGAAATGGCCACCGCGCAGAAGAATACGTGTGTGTCTGATGCTGCTGGGAGGGAACAAACCTCGCAGGCGTCCGCGCGTCGGGAAGAGAGTCCGGACGCCGATCTGCCGAGCCCAGAAAATCTTCTGCAGGAATATTCCGAACTCCAGGCGCGCTTTCAACGCACCACCAACGCGCTGGCCTCGGCCACTCACGACCTGAAAACTCCGCTTTCCATTCTGAACGGTTACGTCGAGCTGTTGCAGAACGAAAAGCTGGGACCGCTCAACGAACGGCAGCGCGAAGTCCTCGGCGACATGCAGGCGAGCGGCAAGCGCCTGCAGCAATTCATTCAGGACTTTCTCACTTACAGCGCGATTGAGACCGGCGGATTGCGCATGCATTTCGAATCCGGCGACATCAACCAGTGCCTGTCAGAAGTTTGCCGTCTGTGGTCGAACCGGTTTCAGGGAAAAGGCCTCGCGCTTTATTTTCTTGCCAACGACAAGCTGCCGAGTTTTCCTCTCGACACTCCAAAACTGGAGCGCGTGATCTCGAATCTGCTGGAGAATTCTTATAAGTTCACGCCTCCGGGCGGAACGGTGTGGCTGCATGCGGAACCGCATATGTGGGAGCGGCGCGCCACCACGCAATCCTCCGGCTCTGGAGAACGGCGGCGCCAGAGTGTTACTCATCCAAACGCAGTCAAGGTAAGTGTTTCCGACACCGGACCGGGAATTCCGGCGGAGTTTCATCTGGAAGTTTTTGACGACTTTTTTCGCCTTCCCGGCAACGAAAACCAGGAAGGGATGGGACTGGGTCTGGCGATTGTGCGCCGCCTGGTGCAGGCCATGGGAGGAAAAATCTGGGTGGAGAGCGACGCCACAGGCTGCAAGTTTTCCTTCCTTCTGCCGTACAAGCCGGTGGCGGCAGCCGCCAGCAAAGGAAAGAACCGATGAGTGAAGCCGCAAAGATCCTGCTGGTGGATGACGAACCCGGCATGCTGCGTTACATCAAAACGCTGCTGGAAGTCGACGACTACAAAGTCGAAACCGCCACCACGGGTGAGGAAGCGCTGCAACACCTGGAAAAGGGCCTGCAGCCGGATCTAGTTCTGCTGGATGTGCTCATGCCCGGCATCGACGGCCTGGAGACGCTGGAAAAACTCAGGCAGAAACGGCCCGGCCTGAAAGTGGTGATGCTCTCCTGCGTCAATGACACGCGCAAGGTTGTGCAAGCGATGCGGCTGGGAGCGCAGGATTACCTGACCAAACCATTTCAAAAAGCCGAACTCGACCGCGTGATCGATCTGTGCCTCGAACAAGGAAAACAGGTTTACACCGACGAAGTCGAAGAGCTCGCCGATGATGTGTTCTTTATCGCCGCCAGTCCGGCGATGCGCAAGATCCGTTCACAGGCTGCGCTGGTCGCGAACGTTGATATTCCAGTGCTGCTGCTGGGCGAGAGCGGCACGGGCAAGGAAGTTCTGGCGCGGCTGATTCATAAACTTTCGCCGCGCGCGCATCGCACCTTCCTGAAAGTAAATTGCGCGGCCGTCCCTGCCGACCTGCTGGAGAGCGAATTGTTCGGTTACGAGCCCGGAGCGTTTACCGGGGCCACGCACGCCAAGCCGGGCAAGTTCGAAATTTGCAACAAGGGCACGATTCTGCTCGACGAAATCGGCGAGATGCCTCCGCTGCTCCAGGCGAAGCTGCTGCACGTTTTACAGGACCAGCAGTTTTCGCGGCTGGGCAGCCGCTCGGTGATAAAAGTGGACGTGCGCATTCTCGCAGCCACCAACATCAACATTCCGGAAGCGCTGGCCAACAAGCGTTTGCGCGAAGATCTCTATTACCGCTTGAACGCGTTCACGCTGCATCTGCCGCCGCTGCGCGACCGCAAGGAAGAAGTGCCGATTCTGCTGAAGCATTCGATGACGCGCATGGCGGAACGCTACGCGCGCGCGCCGCTGCCGCTGACACCGGCGCTGCTGAAGGCCTGCCACGATCACACCTGGCCGGGCAATCTGCGGGAGCTGAATAATTTCCTGAAGCGCTATTTGATTCTGGGCGACGAGAATCTGGCCGTCTCGGAACTGCAGCCCAAGGGTGACGGTCCGGGCGGAACTCGCAGCGATTCGGGATCTCGAAATGATTCCGGCGGAGGGCTGAAGTCGCTGGCACGCAGCGCGAAGGACGAAGCGGAAGCGGAAGCCATTACTCAGGCGCTCGACCAGACCAACTGGAACCGCAAGCAGGCCGCCGCAATTCTGCAGATCAGCTACAAGGCGCTGCTATACAAAATCCGCCAGTATGGAATCGCCGAAGTGAAGGCCCACCACAAGCTTTCGGCCGGGGCTTAGGAACAGTGACTGGTTTCTAGTTGCTACGCAAGGCTGTGCTGGATACGAGCGAAACCTCAGAGGCTAAAGCCCGCATCTTTATTGGCTCGTCACGGCACGGCTCGAAGCCGTGCCCTTCCCAAACCCATTTATGAAATGACTACTCGCCCTTAACCGCTGCCTTACGGAACTACCAGCTGCACGGTCTGGTTCTTCGAGTAGGTGCCTCCGGAGGCGGTGACCACGAGGTTGTAGGTGCCCGGCGGAGTTCCTCCCTGCGGGGGAGGCGTGGTGCCACCGCTGCAGGCCGGCTGCAGCCAGATCAAACCGAAGAGCACGCACATCATCAGGAGCCCGGCCATGCGGCGACGGCGCTTACCAGCCTCGCCGAATCCCCCTCCGAATCCTCCTCCGAATCCCAGGAAAGTGATCGCCGGAAACGCCAGGAAAACTGCGTAGAGCGCGCCGCGCCCGGGCCGCAGGCTTCCAATGTTGATGGGGCGGGCGGTGGTGCTCACCGTCAGTGTGCTACTGACTGGGCTTTCACCCGTCAGCGCGACGGAAGGCGAGCTAAAACTGGACTTGGACGCGCCCGGCAGACCCGAAACGCTCAGCGACACGTTCGCGCCGTACACCGGCTGAGGAGTTACGGTCACCGTGTAGAACGCCGAATCGCCCGCGGCCGCGACAGCAAAGGCGCTGGGAGTTACGTTGAGAATGAATGCGGTTGCGGTGAAGGAGATGGAACCACTGTTGTTTCCCGGGACAGGATCAATATTGTTGGACGAGGAAACGGAGGCGGAAGACATATAGCCTCCGGGGGCGTTGGCTGTGAGCACGATGGTGACGGTGGCCGTGGAGCCGGACTGCATCGAGGAAATGGTGCAGGCAACCCCGCCGGCTGTGATCGTGGAAGAGCAACTACCGGAAGTGGCGCTGGCGCTGTCGAACGTGGTTCCCAGAGGAATCGTCCCCAACACCACCACGTTGGTAGCCGGATCGGGACCGTTGTTGGTGATCGTGTAGACGGTCGAAACCTGGGTCCCTACCGGCACTTGATTGGAAGTCGTGGGGTTCGCAAGTTGGGCATTGGTGACGGCCAGATCGGCGGCCGTGCCCAACTGCACCACGAACGTGTCGACGCCGCCATTGTTCTGCGGCTGCAGCGGATTCAGCGTCAGCAGGTTGGTTGACGTGGTGTCGCCGGCAAAATAGGTATTCAGGTTCTGGTCCAGCGCAATGCTGGTGCCCCGATCACCCAGGTATGTCCCGTTTGCGTTCGCATCGTTTCCGCCGAAATAGGTGACATAGGCGCCCACCGCAGACTGTCCCACCAACGTCGCAGTATTGAGACGCCCGAAGAACGCATTCTGCGGGCCCTGAATCGTGCCCTGGATCACCGCGGGCGGGTAGATGGGGAAATCCGTGGTTTGCGTGTATCCGGTGATGAGCGCGTCGCTGGCGGGGTCCACCGTGATGGCCAGGCCGGCATCGCCGGTGGCGGCGGCGCCGAGGGAACCGGGAATGCTTCCACCGAGGTACGAGAAATACGTCAACGCCTCGACGGTGGGCGTCGTAGTGGTGCTGGTGCCGGCTACGTTGTTGAAGCGGGCCACGTAGGCGTTGGTCAGATTGGTAGGGGGCGGACAGTTCGCCTGACTGGTCGGATTCGGATTTGTCGGACTAGGAGGATCGTCCAGGCACAGCTGGTATGGAGCAAAACTCGAAATCGTGGTGGGAAGAATAAACTTCGAGGAGTTGGTGGAGCCGGTGATGTAGACGTTGGCCGCGCCCGCGTCCACGACAATGCCGGTTCCCGTTTCCGTATTGGCGCCGCCAAAATACGTGGACCATGCAAGTTGCGTGGCCTGGGTGTTGGTGGGGTTATTCAGCTTGGCCACGAATGCGTCCGAGGTAGTGTCGGTGGTGTTGTTGCACACCGGAAGCCCGGTGACGATGACCAGCGGCGGAGGCTGATCAAGACACGGCTGGTACGCATTGAGAATGGGGAAATCGGTGACCGGGCTGGTCCCGGTGTAAATGAAGTTGGTGGTGCCGGTGAAATAAATGTTGCCGGCGGTGTCCACGGCAATGCCGCCGCCTACCGCGATGGGGTTGCTCGGCGCGCCACCGCCGAAATAGGTGGAGTAGGCGATGCTCCCGATGCCCGCGGCCTCGGTATTTACCTTGGTCACGAAGAATTGGATGGCTGCTCCGCGGCTGACTGCCTGGAAGGGCTGCGCCTCCGGAGTGGCGCTGGCGGGAAACTGATTGATGAGGGTGCCTTCGTCGCTGGGGGCGGTGGAAGTGGTAGTGCCGGTGACATAGACATTGCCGGCCGTATCAATGGTCATGCCGCTGGCAATGTCGGCGCCGCTGCCTGAAAGATACGAGGAATAAACCAGCTGGCTGGTGGCGGTGGGAATCAGCACGCTGACGAACACGTGCTGCGGGCCCGTGCTTCCTGACTTTGGGGCCGTCTGGTAAGCAGTTTGAGTGGTGGGGAAATCAGTGGAGGTAGTGGTTCCGGCAACGTAAATGGTGGTGCCGTCCACGCCGACGCCGACGCTGGTATCCGTGCCGCTGCCACCGAGGTAGGTGAGGTACTCGATGCCTGCGGTCCCACCCAGCGGATTCAGCTTGAGAACGAAAATGTTCTGCGCGTTCGCGGCTGGATTCAGGGCCGACTGGTAGGCGCCAAGCACCGGTAATCCGGTGGAAGTGGTCGAACCCGTCAGGTAGATGTTTCCTAGAATATCGACGGTGACGTACGGAAAAGTATCGTTGCCGGTGCCGCCGAAGTAGGTTGAGTACGTGAGCACCGGATCGATAATCAGCTCGCGGGTGTGGTCATAGGGGCCCACTTCGAATCCCACGCGATTCGCGGCACACAGCGCGAAGCGGCCTTCCACGGGCTGCCGCCGGCCATCGATCTCCTGATAGACGCTGGGTGCGGCAAACACCAGGCTGCCGCCGTCGCCTTTTAGAATGAGGCTGCCGGAATTCAGTTCGACTTTTTGCGCGCCGTCAAATTCCAACTGGGCTTGCGACGGGTCGGCGCCCGGGGCGATCTGGAAGTCGTATTCCAGTTGCCCCTGCTTTCCGTAGAAAACCAGATTGATGCCGGGATAGACATCTTCGTAACTTACGCGGGCAAACTGGGGAATATTGGAACGCCACTTCGAGCGATCATTGCCAATGAAGTAATTGCTCTTGCCGGGAAGAAGATCAGCTCCCGCGATGCGAGCGCTAGGGCTGGCTCCAGCCAGCTTCATGCGCACCGACTCAGTGCGCGCGGCCGAACCGGCACGGGCCTGACTGCGCAGGGCGAGCGTGGCTCCTGCGGAATCCAGAAACAGAGAATAACCGCTGCCGCGGGCGATAAACTTTACGGCGGAATCGGACTGGCTGGAATTCGTCTGGCCCAGATTCACCTGGCCCAGATTCGGCTCAAACAGCAACGGCAACTGGCTTAGGAGAGCACGCGCCTGCCCGGCGTCCCGGCTGCCGGTATGAGGATCGGAATTCATTTGCCTGGCGACATCCGAAGCAAAAGGGGAAGCACCGGCGGTGAGAATCGCACTCTGCAGGGGAGAACGGGGAACCTGCGGGCTGACGGTGGACGTGCGAGACCGGGGGGCAGACCCCAGCAGCAGACATCCGGCAGCAAGCAGCAGGATTGCGCCCCACAGGACGCCGAACCGATTTGCGCTCGAGCTTATTCCCGAGCTTGTTCCCGACCCACTGCGATTTACGTTCAAGCGTTCCTCCGAATTCACTCAGAGTGTCCTGAGTTTGATCGTCCAGTCCAATCCTGAACAGCTTTCGTCAGATCAGTTTGGAGAGAAAATAGAAATGGTGCACGAGTCAGTTCTATCCCACGGCGGCGAAGCCGCCCGCAGCTCACGATAGCGCTGGAACTGGCAGAAAATTTAAATAACTACTTAAACATCTGACGGATAGACTGTCAAGCCAGCCCGCCCGGATCTCTGGAGAATCGCCCGGTTTCGGGAAAATTCAACCCACAGTCACGGGCATCGTCCACGGTTGGGCCCTAAGCATCCATGAGATGCGCCGGAGCCTCAGGAAAGATGCCGGGCATGGCACGAAAGTGGGGGAGAGGAAAAACTTCACCCCTGGCACTGCGGAGCGCATCTGCAAACCCTTGCATGAAACAGGGAGCAGCTTCGCTGCGGGTGCTGCAAGCTGCTGATTCTTCGGCACCAATAACGAGCCAAAAAACAGGAGGGATGGCAGCAGGATTGCATGGTTAAGAGCATGCGGGTATGGGGACTCGCAGCCGGCATTTCCTCCCTAGCCGGGCGGTTTGCAGCCGGATTTACCGATTCAACTCCGGCTCGTGTTTTTGTGTTTGCAAACCGCGGACGATTCTATACATTTGTGCCTCACAGGGTCTGGAGCCGTCGAGATTCACACCTCCCCTTATTTCTTGAGTCGCAGCTCGCATTAGAGCGATCGTATCGTACTAAGGACGGCCGTTTCAGGGCGACCGTAGGAACGATCGTAGAACAATGAATCCGGGGAGACATGCTTTCAACGAGCGCGTTTAAAATGCAGACGAGTTCTCAGGAACGGCGGTCGATGCGGCGGTTCGATATGCGGCTGCCGGCCGTGGTGCACATCGAGGGCGCCAGCGAGTTCCATACGGAAACGCAAAACGTGAGCGCGCGCGGCGTTTTTTTCTATCTCGATCGCGCCGTCGCGGCGGGCACGCAACTGGAAGTGACTCTCACCTTCCCGCCCCACGTCACTTTGACCGACGCGGTGCGCGTCCGTTTCACTGCCCGCGTGATTCGGGTGGAATCTCCGCTGCCTTCGCTACGCATCGGCACCGCGGCCATGATCGAGGATTACGAATTCCTCCGCTCCGGCGGCGGCAACGACTTCCTCAGTGCTCTGCAGAAAGAATGGAAAGCGTCGAACTGAAGGGCTGGCTTCGGCTTTCAGGCTTCGGGCTTTGGCCAATCAAAACCCACGGTCGCCTTCACTTCCGGCCATCCCTTATCCAGCGTTCGGACCAACCAATCACCAGCTCGCTGTAAAGCCCTTACCTCTCTTGGTCTGTTGACGGTTACCCGGCTTGATTTTGCTGAAGCCCGAAGCCCGAAAGCCGAACCCCGGGTACTGGTCCCACCCGTCTTGCGAGTGAACATTCTCCATGCTAACGTCCCCCGGAAATGATCTTCCGTATGTCGCAGTTTCTAGCTTCTGGTTCTAGCTCCTGGTCTTAACTTTCACGGGGAGAACGCTTCGATGCCACATATCAACTGGCTGGCTGTGCTGGCCGCCGCCGTTTCCAGTTTTGTTCTGGGGGGACTCTGGTATTCCAAGGCCTTGTTCGGCCGCGCCTGGATGTCCGCGAACAATCTTTCCGACGCCGACTTAGCCAAGAGCAATATGGCGAAGATCTTTGGTCTGTCGCTGGTTTTCTCCGTGATCATGGCAGCGAACCTGGCTGCGTTCCTGGCCGAGCCGAAGACCACGGCCTCCTGGGGCGCGACCGCCGGCTTTCTGGCTGGTTTTGGCTGGGTGGCGCTCTCCATCGCTACCATAGCGCTGTTTGAGCGGCGTTCCTGGAAATACATGCTGATCAACGGCGGGTACATGACGGTGTCGTTTGTCATCATGGGATTAATCATCGGAGCGTGGCGCTAGGCCGTCTCGCAGCCCCATGGATCGCCAAGGATGAGGCTGCCCCATCCTTGCATTCTTTGCAATGGTGGGTACCACGAATCTACGCTCCGCAGGCGTTTGATCGAGACCGGTACGATCCAGTGCAGGAACTGGGTGCAAGTTAACAATGCAGGCGTTCGTGGTACCCATCCGTCGAAAACCGCGACGGATGGGGCAGCCTCGGCTGTGGTGGTGCAAAGATGGGTCAGCCCTGGGACTACTTCCCTTTGTTCAATTCTTTGAGCTGCTGGCGCAGGCTCTTGTAGCGGCGTACCAGGCTTCCGATGTAAAGAGCGTGGATCAGCCAGGTAACGATATAGGCGGCATAGAGAAATTTGATGGCGTTCATTGGGAACCTCGACTCGAGACGTCTGGGCTTGAAACGGCAACTCTCGAATCTGCTCCGCTCAGCGACTGCATCGCGTGGGCTTGTTCCACTTCGCGGCGCAGGATTTCCAGGCGATAGCGCGACCAGCAAACTAGAAACGCGAAGAAAAGAAACGCCGTCCAGCTGATCATGAGCACGTCGAGCATCTTTGGGTCCATCGACCCTCCGCCACCAATGACCGGCTGCGGATGCTGGGTGCGAAAAAACCAGATGGAAAAATAAACCAGCGGCACGTCGAGCGCACCGAACACGGCCAGCGCCGCGGCCAGTTTCTGAGTCTGCGCGCTGTCGGAAAAACGGCGCAGGATCAGATAGCTCACGTAGATCAGCCACAGCACCAGCGTGGAAGTCAGCCGGATGTCTCCCGGCGCCCACCAGATGCCCCACACCGGCCGCGCCCAGATCGGCCCCGTGACCAGAACGATCGTGCAGAATACGACTCCCACTTCGGCGGTGGTCACGGCCAGCACATCGAGTTTTTCGCCGGGAAAATATTTTCCCAGAAGAAAATAAAAAACTGGAATCGCCAAAACTGTGGTCGCAATCGCACTCGGCCGGATGCCTGCCGGCAAGGGAATCACGAACGCCGCCACTGCACCGACGACCCCGACTGCAACGGCGATCCATTTCGCAGCTTGTTTGGTCGTGGGCTTACTATCCGCAAGATATTGCACCGAAGCGATGAAGTTGATGAAGAACAGCAGGAATGCGGTCCAGGCGGAGGGCACGTGGTAGTAGATGATGCGGTAAACGTCCCCCTGCTGCGCGTCGGTCGGCGCCACCACCAGCGCCTGATACAGCGCGTAGGCGAGCAGCACTGCCGTGATCACTGCGAGGATGGGGAAGGCTCGTTTCATTCTGGTTCATACCAACTGATTCACACCAACTGCGTCACGCCACTTGCTTCAAACCGCTCGCTTCATTCCGCTTGCAGAACCGTTTCAAATAACGCCAGGCACGCTGTAGTAAATACTACATCGTAAGTAAGAAGCAAAATGATCCAGAAGTGCGCCGGATCGTCTCCGGTGAGAATTGCCGTAGTGCCCGCGACCATGCCGATCACCGCAGGAATAGAAACCGGAAATAGCAGCAGCGGCAACATAATTTCGCGGCTGCGCGTCCGGATCGACATTGCCGCAAAAAATGTGCCGTTCACCACCAGCGCCCAGGTTCCGAGAAGCGCAATCGGAATCAATTGCCACGCCGGGCCGACCGCGCGGAGATTGTAAAAAACAATGAACAGCGGCGTCATGAGTGCTTCCAGCACGCTGACAAAAATAAAATTGCCGATCGCTTTCGCCAGAAAGAGCGCGTTAGGCGGGGCGGGTGAGACGCGGTAGGCGTCCAGCACCTGATTGCGCAACTCGCGGGCCCAGGTCTGGTTCAGCGCAACCACCGCCGCAAATAAAATCGCCACCCAGATCAGGCCTCCAGCGATGTGGCGCGATTCCTCGGCCAGCGGATCGAAAGAGAAACTGAAAATCACCACTACCAACAGCGAAAAAAACAGCATGGAGTTGAGCGCGTCCTTGGAACGCCACTCCAGACGAATGTCTTTCGCGAGCGTTGCCAGCATGATGGACCAGGGTGAACTCATCGCACCCCCGCACCAGTGAACTCAGCGGGAAGATCGGGCGTGCGGCTGACGATTTGGCCCGCCAGCATCCAGATAAATTCGTCGGCCACACCTTGCAGCAGCGCCGCCTGATGCGTGACCACGAAAAGCGTTTTCCCGGAATCGCGCATCCCACGGAGAAGATGAACCATTTCGCCGGCGGAATGGACGTCGACGTTCGAGAACGGCTCGTCGAGCAGAAGAATCTTCGGGTCATGCAGAATCGCGCGCGCCAGCGACATGCGCTGCCGCATCCCTTGCGAATACTGGCCGACCGGCCGCGTCAACTCCGGGTCAAGTCCAACAGCGCGCACCACCTCCACACAGCGTTCGTCGCCGGCGATTCCGTAAAGCCGCGCAAAGTAGCGCAGGTTCTCCATCCCGCTCATCTCGTCGTAAAGCAGCGACGGATGCGCCATGTAACCAATCTGGCGGCAGGCATCCGGCGGTGTCATCCCGAGTATGGAGATCGTTCCCTGCGTGGGATGAGCCAGCCCGGCGAGGGCCCGGAGCAGCGTGGTCTTCCCTGCTCCGTTGTCGCCGAGGATGGCGTAGAACTTGCCGCTATCGAACTCGGCATTCACTCCGCGCAACGCCGCGAAGCGGCCGAACTGCTTGATGACGTTCGTGACGGTGATGGCTGGGCTGCTCACTTCAGCAGTGAGTTTACTGGAGGCGCGAAATCTTCGCACCGCGCAGGGTCGCACAGAGCACGACCGCACAGAGCAACGTGACGATAGGGGTCCTTCGCTTCGCTCTGGATGACAGAACTAAAACGAGAAAAGAAAAATCAGTTTGGGAGGCCGGGCGCGGCGGCCGGCTGTGCCTGGGTCAAGCTCTTGGGCGGTTCGCTCGATGGCATTCCATTCACAGGCGCGCCCGGCGGCGGGGGCGCGTACTTCGAGGCGCACTTGGCTTGCAGCGCCTTGGCCCGGAAAACTCCATCCGGACCGATTTTGCCGTCGGCCAGAGCCTGCGATTCGTCTTTGAACGTGTCGGGTGGAGCTTCCGTTCCGGTGTAGTCCACCGCGAGAGTCTGGTCCTGCTCGACCAGCACGAATTGCACATGCGTTCCATTACGCTTGATCGACCCCGGCTTGACGTTTCCCGCAACCCGCAACCGCTTCGCGTACGCTCCCGAGCCCATGGCGTGGAGTTCTTTGATGGTGACGTAGTAACTCTTGCTGTCCTGCACCCCGGTGTAAGCGAGATAGCCGAGCAGCACGATAATCACTGCCGTAACCGCGCCGAACTTCAAATACGTGTTTCCCTGGCTGGACATGACGACCGCTCCCGCGGGACTTTACCTCACCTACAAACTCTACGCGCCACGCCGGCGGGAATCAAGATTCCGGAGGGCCACTCCGATAGAATGAAAGCGCTAGCCGCTCCATTCGCGGTGGCAATCATTGATCCGAAAAAAGGCTAACATTTTTTATGATTCATCCTTGGCACGACGTAACACCCGGCGATAAGTTGCCGCAGGAATTCGACTGCGTGATCGAAATTCCTTTTGGCTCGAGCGTCAAATATGAACTCGACAAATCGAGCGGTCTGATCCGGCTGGATCGCATCCTGTACTCCGCGGTTTACTATCCGGCGAACTATGGCTTTATTCCGCAGACGCTCGCCGAAGACGACGACCCGCTCGACGTGCTGGTGCTGTGCCAGGAAACCGTTGTGCCGTTGACCATCATTCATGCGCGCGCCATCGGCCTGATGACCATGATTGACGCCGGCAAGCAGGATCACAAGATCATTGCCGTGGCCACCGAGGACCCGGAGTTCAATTCGTACTGCGAGGCCGCGGAAATGCCTCCGCATCGCATGCTGATGCTGCGCCGCTTTTTCCAGGATTACAAACTGCTCGAGGGCAAAGCCGTCGAAGTGGATGAGATCCGCCCGGCAGGCGAGGCCTACCCCATCATCCTCGACGCGCTGCGCCGCTACAGCGAACAGCGTCGCAAAGGCTTCAAGACTTTCGGCGAAAAACACTGACACCGGACCTCCGAAGTTTTTTCAGCTCACGCCTCCTCTAACTTTGTTTGCCAGAAAAAGATTCCGCGCCCGCATTTTTCTCTTGACTATCGTGTACTAGTTATATATAACACTAGTAGTTTATATGACTGCAAAGAGCCTATCCGCACAGCTTCCTTTCCGCTTCGCTCTCGATCTGCACAGCGGCATGCCGGTATACCGCCAGCTCATCGACCAGGTAAGGGCGGGCGTGGCGTCAGGCTCGCTGACTGCCGGTGACCAGCTGCCTACGGTGCGGCAACTGGCGGTGGATTTGGCTATCAATCCCAACACCGTGCTGCGCGCTTATCGCGAGCTTGAGCTGGGCGGCATGCTGGAAACTCACCAGGGTACTGGGACCTTTGTGGCGAAAAAGAAGCCGGAGAAGAACAACGCCGAGCGCGAGCGCCAGCTCACGCAGATGGCGGGCGAATTCGCCGCCCGCGCCGGCGCCGCAGGATTCACCGTGGAAGATTTGCTGGAACGCTTGCGCGAGATGGTGCCCGATCGCGGGCAGAGGAGATAGAAGCCATGACGAAAATTGAAATCGGTCAAATCAGCGGCATCGGGAAATCGTTGTTTGTTATCTGCCTGTTGGCGGGCGCGGTGGTCACCGTCACCATTCATCATCCCGCGGGGATTATTGCGGGCGCCGTGCTCGGCATCTATTTCATGTTCGCCATCAAGGTGGTGCAGCAGTGGGAGAAGGTCGCCGTCCTGCGCCTGGGCCGTTATGTCGGCCTGCGTGGCCCTGGAATTTTCCACATTATCCCCATCGTCGAAACTCTCAGCGCGTATGTAGACCAGCGCGTGCGCGTGGCCAGCGTCTCGGCGGAATCCACGCTCACTCGCGACACGGTTCCGGTGAACGTGGACGCCATTGTGTTCTGGCTGGTTTGGAATGCCGAGAAATCGATTCTCGAAGTGGAGAACTTCATCGACGCCATCAATATGAGTGCGCAGACCGCGCTGCGGGAATCGATCGGCCGCCACGAGCTGGCGCAGATGATCACCGAGCGCGAGACTATGGGCCGCGAACTGCAGCGCATTCTCGACGAAAAGACAAATCCCTGGGGCATCACCGTGCAGTCGGTCGAGATTCGCGATGTGAAAATCCCCTCCGGGCTCGAAGACGCTATGTCGCGCCAGGCGCAAGCCCAGCGTGAACGCCAGGCTCGCATCATCTTGGGCCAGGCCGAACAGGAAATTTCAAACAGCTTCGTGCAAGCCGCGGCGGCCTACGCGGAAAATCCCGTAGCCCTGCATCTGCGCGCCATGAACATGCTCTACGAAGCCGTCAAGGAAAAGGGCGCGATGGTCATCGTCCCTTCGACCGCAGTCGAGACCATGGGCCTGGGCGGAACCCTCGCCACTGCGTCACTCGGCGGAGCCAAACCCTAACCACTTTATCTAGGCCGGCAAAATAAGACGGGCAGAAAAAGGAGAACATATGAACCGCTTACTATCAGTGTCTCTAATCGCTTTAACGTTAACCGCTGGTACCTCGCCGAAATTGGTTGCACAATCTCCGGCGCTACAAAAAGGGGTCAGCGTAGAACTGGCGAGAACCAGCAGCGCCACATCCATGCCCGATGCCGACAATGCAGACGCGTGGATCATTTCTGTAACCGACAACGGCACCGTCTATCTCGGTATCGATCCGATCACGCCCGCGGCTTTAGCGAACGAGATGAAGGGCCGTCTGCGCGATCGCGAGCAGCAGCTCTACATCAAGGCCGACGCTCGCACCCCGTATGCCGACGTGATGAGAGTTCTGGAGGCAGTGCGCTCAGCGGGCGTCGCAGGGCCAACGCTGCTGACAGCCCAACAAGAGTTGCCGGCACCGGGAAGCATAGTCCCCCCGAAAGGCCTGGAAGTGAACCTTGATGCGCCCTCCAGTTCAGGATCGATCATGGTTCAGGTGCTCAGTTCGGGGCAGCAATCGCCGACCCTCAGGATCAACCATCAGACTGTTTCATCGGAAGCTCTGCAGAGCACGCTGACGGAGGCATTTCAGAATCGAAGTGACAAGCTAGTTTTGGTGAACGCAGACGGTCAATTGGCATTCGCGCAAGTCGTGCGCGTGATCGACGCATGCCGGTCGGCGGGAGCCAAAGTCATTCTGGCAACGCCACAAATGTAAGCTGCCGTCGAGTCCTGAATCTGACAAAGAAAATGGGCCGGACAATTCCGGCCCATTTTCTTCGTCCTTGCAGCTCAGTCTCTGCAACTCACCAAACATGGCAGGCGTTCTCGGCCACCATCGGCTGTCCCGCCTTGCATCCCCACGCTTTCTGGAACTCGGGCATGTTCTGCACCACGCCGTTCACGCGATATTTCCCCGGCGAGTGAGGATCGGTGAGCACGGCCACACGCGCCACTTCCGGACGCCGCTTCTGGCACCACACGCGGGCGAATCCTAAGAAGAAGCGCTGCTCGGGAGTGTAGCCATCGATCTTCCGCCCTTCTTTGCCGGTCTTGTCGTCGGCGATCATGTGCTCCAGCGCCGCCAATGCGATGCGCGCGCCGCCGTTATCGGCCGTGTTCTCTCCGAGTGTGAGCTTGCCGTTCAGCTTGAGGTCGTCTACGGCAACAAAGCTCGAGTACTCATCGGCGACGCAACTGACGCGCTTCTCGAATTCTTTGCCGTCCTGCTCGGTCCACCAGTCATGCAGATTTCCCTGCGGATCGAACTTACGCCCCTGGTCATCGAAACCGTGCGTAAGTTCGTGGCCAATGACCAGGCCAATGCCGCCGAAGTTGACATCGTCGTCCATAGTCTTGTCGAAGAATGGCGGCTGCAGAATGCCCGCCGGGAAAACAATTTCGTTGTACGACCCGTTGTAATAGGCGTTCACCGTCGGCGGAGTCATGCCCCACTCCTTGCGATCCAGCGGCTTGTCGATCTTGTGGATGTCGCGCTTCGTCTCGAATTCATCCGCGCGCGCGATGTTGCCGATCAGGTCGTCCGGCTTGATGGTGACCGAACTGTAATCGCGCCACACATCGGGATAGCCAATCTTATTGCGAATCGCATCGAGCTTCACTTTGGCTTGCTTCTTGGTTTCCTCGCTCATCCAGGAAAGATTGTGGATGTCCTCCGCCAACGATTTCTCCAGCGCATCCACCATCTTCAGCATGCGCTGTTTGCCGTCGGGGCCAAAAGTCACCTCCACGTATCTCTGGCCCAGTGCTTCGCCCAGTTCGCCATCGGTCAGCCTGACGCAGCGTTTCCAGCGCGCCTGCATCTCCTTCTGCCCGGTAAGGTTCTGCTGGAACTTGAAGTTGGCCTGCACAAAGGCGTCCGAAAGCCACGGCGACGCCGGGTTCAGCACGTGCCAGCTCACGTAGGTCTTGAGCGAATCCAGCGATTCCGATTCCAGCGTGGCATTCACCTGCTTGAAGAAATCGGGATTGGCGACGTTGAGTTCCGTGAAGCTTGGCGCGCCCATCGCCGTGAAATAGCGATTGAGATAAAAATTCGGTCCCAGCGCCGCGGCCTCGTCGCGAGTCATTTTGTGGTCACGATTCTTGGGATCTCGGCGCTGCGTGCGAGCCATGGCAGCCTTGGCCAGAGCGGTCTCGATCCGTAAAACAGCTTGCGCGGAATCGGCCGCCTGCTGCGGAGTCTGGCCTGCCAGCGTAAAAATCTGGGTAATATATTCGACCAGATGCTGGCGCATTTCCTTCATCTTCGCGTCATCGTCTTTGATGTAGTAGTCGCGGTCAGGCAGCGTGAGGCCGCCCTGGTCGATGTTGGCGATCACCCGGTCGGAGTTATGCAGGTCGGGGGCTGAATAAAAACTGAAAAGTGAGCCGTATCCAGTCAGGTCGAGATGAGCCAGTTCGTCAATCAGCGCGCCCTTGTCCTGCACCGCGGCAATGCGGCTGAGTTCCGGCTGCAATGGAGCCAGTCCCTTGGCTTCCACCGTCTTCTCGTCCATGCACGAGCCATAGAGGTCGCCAATTTTCTGGTCGATCGCATTGCGGCTTGCGCCTCCGGCAGCGGCCTTCTCTAAAATGCCGCGCTCGATATCCTTGTTGCGCTCGTTGAGCTCGACGAAGCTCACCCACTGCGCCTGGTCGGCAGGAATCTCAGAATTCTTGATCCAGTTGCCGCACGCGTACTGGTAGAAATCCACGCACGGATCGATGCTCTTGTCGATGTTATCGAGGCTGAAGCCGGGCGCCGGCTTGGTGGAAGCGGATTGACCGCCAGCAAATCGACCAACGCCGCCCACAGTCACCAGAAGCAAAAAGGCCGGAAAGAAACGCAACACTCGCATGAGGGACTTCTCCTTTTTCGAGGAACGGTTGAGATTCTAAGCCGCGGCGTTCTCGGTGAGCAAGGATGGTTTGAGTCACAACAAACTGTACTGATGTGTATTGTTCGCGTCACGGTCGGTTCGGGGGCGTTTGCTTGCCCGTTTCTTGGAACCAGGCCGAGCATCGCTGCGTATCATTCTCCGTCTGGCGGAAGTGTGCCCGGTTCGGCCTCGCCGGGACAGCCCCTGAACTGGCCCGCCTGATCTGAGCAGTCTGAACTTAAATTCTTTGAAACTTGATTCTTTGAACTTGATTCTTTGAACCAGGGAACGCCAACTCATGGCTCATCTGACGCTTCCGCAGACTCTTTCCGCATCGCCCGAGCGACGATCGCCGCAGGCAAAATCGCCGCGAGCAAAATCATGGATTTCCACCTTCCTCTGGTGGCTCATGCTCTTGTTTTCCGCCACCATCGCGGTCTACGGCGCCACCTATTTCCTCGCGATCCCGAATGACGCTCACTTCGCTCGCTACATTTTCCCCTTGCGACTGCACATCGCCGGAGGCATGGGCGCATTGCTGGCCGGCCCGTGGCAGTTTTCGCAGAAACTCAGGGCCCGCGCGCTGAACCTGCATCGCTGGCTGGGACGCTTCTACTTGCTCGAGGTCGCTCTCGGTTCACTCGCGGGATTCTGGATGGCCACGGTTTCCCTGCAAGGCCTGCCCACCCATTTCGGCTTCGGCATTCTGGCCGTGCTGTGGTTCGTTACCGGCCTGCAGGCTTATCGCATGGCGCGGCTCGGTAACATCGCGGCCCACCGCCAGTGGATGATCCGCAATTTCGCTCTCACTCTCGCCGCGGTCACTCTCCGCATCTACATGCCGCTCATGCTGGCGGTTCTGCACTGGCCTTTCCCGCGCACCTACATCACCGTCTCCTGGCTGTGCTGGGTTCCCAATCTCATCATCGCCGAGTGGATGGTTCGCAGGCGGCAGCAGCTTGTAATCAGAGACACACCATAGACGAGCGAGATAGTAACAATTAAAGATCGCCCGCTCCTGGTCTTTTGGGTTCGACACGCTTCCGGCGCCACCTGCGACGAGAGCGGGCTGATCGGTTTCCCGCGCCCCGCCTAACTCGCTTTCCGCCGTTCGATTCGCTCACGGTCGGATAACATCCCGCCCGAAGCTCCCTTCACCTCTTCCAGCCTTGCATCTTCCATCTTCATGTCTTCAACCTTTGCCTTATCAATCGACGATTGCAGCACTTCCTCGCGCCGCTGCCGAAGCGTGTCCTCAAAAGTGCTCCAGCGCAGCGACGGCCCCGCTGCGGATGTCTCCATAGTCGCGTCTGTGTGGAAGGCCGTCACCTCGCCTCTCGTGTCCACTTCGGCCGTGTCTGCGTCGGCCGCCGGAATCGTCCCCGCTCCCGCTCCCACCTGCTGCTTTGTCGTAGGCGTAACGTTGCGGTCTGTAGCCTCGCGATGCATCACCGGGCTCTCCACCCATTTCGAGCGGTAGCGCCTCTCGTAGTCCGCCCACTCCTCTTCCGAGGTCAGCGCCTTTCCATCGTAAGGCGGGAAACTTTCGATCTGTTCTTTCGTCAGGTCCACCAGGAAATCATTTTCGTGTTGCAGCGACGGCCGAACCTCCTGCGGCGGCACGATGAACTTCTTGCTCGAAAGCCATCCGCCCGTATCCACCACCACAAATACGATTGCTCCCGTCGCCTCGTCGAAAACAACATCGTCAAGCTTCCCCAGTTCCTGGTCCTTCAATCCATAAACCTTGGAGCCGCGAATATCGGTCGCAGCTTCCTGCGTATCAGTAAACCGATAATCCCCTAGCGTGCCGTAACGAGCCATGAGTCCTCCTAAGAAAGTCACTCCCGGGAATTCGGTTCGGTGGTTCCGAAAACTCCCAGGCGAAACTTAGATGCAGAAACGTGGGCAGGGTTTGGCGACGGAAAATTTTGCGACGGAAATTGATTACTCGGTAATTCTCTGTGCGCTCTGCGGTAAATGCCTTTTTGTCAGCCGCGATCTGAACCTGGCCAGCCCAGCGCCCCGCAACGCGGTTATAATCGGATTCATCGAAAAAGAGGCGTCCGATCATGACTTCCGCGAATGGCTCGAATGGCAACGGCAACAACGGATACGAGATCCCGCAACCCCGCGCCGAGTGGCTGGCTCGCCGCAAAAAAGAAAACACCACCGGAAACTTTTCCCAGATGCACTACGCCCGCCTGGGCGTAATCACGGAAGAAATGGGTTACATCGCCCACAAGGAAAAGCTCGCGCCGGAACTGGTGCGCAATGAAGTTGCCCGCGGACGCATGATCATTCCCGCCAACATCAACCATCCCGAGCTCGAGCCCATGGCCATCGGCGTCGCCAGCCTGTGCAAAATCAACGCCAACATCGGCAATTCGGCCGTCACCTCGGAAGTGAATGAAGAATTGAAAAAGTTGCACACCGCCGTCCACTACGGCGCCGACACAGTCATGGATCTTTCCACCGGCGGCAACATCCACGAAATTCGCGAAGCCATCCTGCGCCACTCCCCGGTTCCCATCGGCACCGTGCCCATCTATGAAGCCATCGCGAGAGTAAAGCGCGTCGAAGACCTCAACGCTGAAGTCATGCTCGAAGTCATCGAGGAGCAAGCTGCCCAGGGCGTGGACTACATGACCATCCACGCCGGCGTCTTAATCCAGTATCTACCGCTGATTTCGAAGCGCATCACCGGAATCGTCAGCCGCGGCGGCGCCATCCTCGCCCAGTGGATGGCCTACAACCACAAACAAAATTTCCTCTACGACCGCTTCGAAGACATCGTCAAGATTTTCAAAAAATACGACGTCAGCTTCTCGTTAGGCGACGGCCTCCGCCCCGGCTGCGTGGCAGACGCCAGCGACGAAGCCCAATTCGCCGAACTCAAGACTCTAGGCGAGCTCACGAAAATTGCCTGGCAGCAAGACGTGCAGGTCATGATCGAAGGCCCCGGCCACGTCTCCATGGACAAAATAAAAGAGCAGGTCGAAAAAGAAGTCGAACTTTGCTACGAAGCCCCGTTCTACACTCTGGGCCCGCTGGTCACCGATATAGCTCCCGGCTACGACCACATCACCAGCGCCATCGGCGCGGCCATGATCGGATGGTATGGCGCCGCCATGCTCTGCTACGTCACGCCGAAAGAGCATTTAGGGTTACCAAACGAGAAAGACGTGAAAGACGGCATCATCGCCTACAAAATTTCCGCCCACGCCGCCGACATCGCCCGCGGACGCCCCGGCGCCCGCGACCGCGACGACGCCCTCAGCTACGCCAGATACAAATTCGACTGGGAAAAACAATTCGCGTTGTCCCTGGACCCAGAAACCGCGCGCAGCATGCACGACGAAACCCTCCCCGACGACTACTACAAAGAAGCCGCCTTCTGCTCCATGTGCGGCCCGAAATTCTGCTCCATGAATTATTCATCCAAAGTGGACGAATACAACAAACAAGTACACGGCATCGAGAAGAAAGATTATTCGGAGTTGGTGGAGAGGTTGGTATCACTGAAGTAATACACGCACTTGAATCCCCTCAAAAGCGAGGTCTATGGATCACCACGAGGCAGTCCGGAAATTTGAACATTTAATGTTGAAAGAGGCCGATCACGCGCGCGAAGTAGCCACGGAGTTGGAGGCCCTGGCGCCGATCCTGACGACCGAGAACTCTCGGCAGCTCGCACAGTTGCAAATAAAAGCGAGCCACAAGCAAGCGAAAGAGTTTCGCGAATTGTCGGAGAAAGTCAAAGAGAAATAGTGCTTGCCTGAGCCCCAAATTCTGCTCGATGAACCACTCGTGAAAAGTGGCGAGTACCGCAAACACTCCATGGCATCGAGAAGAAAGATTATTCGGAGTTGGTGGAAAGGCTGCTTTCGCCGAAGTAGCAGGATCGGGGTGGCTGCCCGTCGATGGGTGGCTGGTCCTGCAAGAACATGCCGACAGGGTGGTTCGGGCCCAGTGAGAATTCTAAGCGGCGGTTACGGAAGGTTCGAAGTTACTAACTGAGGCTGCCCCGGTCTTCGCGGTTTTCTAAGACCGGGGATTTGGGCTGCCAAAAATCTACGCCCTTCCGCTGCGAAACGGTGGGGGAATTTCACTCTTAGGAGAGAAGCGAAGCCCTCAGAAATCCACAGCCATATCTTCAATCGTGTGACATCTAACCTTGCGTCTAGATAAAAGAAAGCAGAACATGTCCAAGGCGGAGGCGGTGCACGCAGTTACCGCGACAAGGACCGTAAGTCCTTTGTTATCTATATTTTGACCTCTAAGTTCTTTGAAATCCGGATTTTGCCGGGAATTTCCCGCCAACTCGCTGATTCCAAAGATTCGGGGGGAGGGGGAGGGGGGCATACCCCCGCTGACTTTTCCCGGAACGAAACTCGCTTACGAGCGGCGGTCGCGGCGAGTCGTCCAAGTATTTTTCGGGAGATTTTCACAGGCCACCCGGGCGGGCCGATTTGCAGTTGCCCCGGTTGTAAGCCTTGTCTAAAATGTGTGCGCGGTCCCGGCCCCGAACTCAGTCGATTTTAGGAGCCCCTTATGCGGAACACCTCCCGCCTCTTTGGGATGTTCGCTTCTTCCCTGGTTTGCCTTCCTGCGGTCTTTGCGCAGACCAATCCTCCTCCGCCTGATCCGCACGAGATGGTCACTCGCCAGCCGTACACGCTTTCCAAGTCGGCCGACCGTTCCGCCGCCATCAGCCTTCTCGATCGTGCTCGAACAAATTACGACCTGCACAGCATCGCCGCTCCCTACTCGCTGAAAGTTTCATTCGAAAGCAGCGGCGCGTCGCAGAGCGAAGGCTCAGGCACGATGGAGGAGTTGTACGACGGCCATTCGCACTGGCGCTGGACTGAGCAGTTGCAGGATTCGCACGTGGTTCGCATCGGCGCCGAAGGCCACATCTACGGCAGCAATCCATCCGACCCGGTTCCCTTACGTGTGCAACTGGTGCGCACAGTTCTGCTGCGGCCCGTCGTGCACGATTCGGGTTCGTTCGTATTTCGCACCGCCGATCTCGAGCGCAACGGCAACCCGGTCGTGTGCATACTGCTCAGCTATTCGCTCCCGCCGAATCCGGCGCCGCGCTCCTGGGTTGAAAGAGAAGATTGCATCGACCCCACGACCGGCCTGTTGCAGATGTGGTCCGAAGCGCCAGGAATTTACGCGGTCTACGACTACACGGGCTCCACGGAATTCCACGGCCACACACTCCCGCGCCAGATTTCTATCTTCGAAGAAGGCCGTCTCACCGTTCAAGTGCGCGTGGAGAGCCTCGAAGACGCGCCCAACATCGATGCCAGTTTATTTCAGCCAACCCCGGAAATGGTAGACGCCGGCGAATCGTTCGCGCTGGCAGGCCCGCGCCGCTTGCCCCTGCGCGTCGATCCTACTAACGCGCCCACTTCCCGTTTCTTCCAGCCAGTAATCGTCCACGCCACGCTGGACGCGCAAGACGGCACCGTGCTCGACGCCGAGGCGCTGCAAACCACCGACCCGGACTTGAGCCGCGCCGCGCTCGATATTGTAAGAAGCACGTCCTTTGATCCGTCGGGATTTCAGCAGGAAGTTTTCTTCAACGTGCAGTTTCACTTCCCCGCCGCGCAGTTGAATGGCCCTCCAGTATTCCACACATCCGTTCACTGGATAATTCTGGATCACCATGGCAGGCCCCCGCGAGTGAGAAGGCCACCACACGCCGGCAACTAAAATCCGGAGAGTGCTCCATCCTTCGTGTTTTTTGCGAAGAGTTGGATTTTAACTTTGAGCTAAGCCTCGCGGCCTTGACCAGCTACTTCCCTTCCAGATGAATGTCGCCAATTCCGACGTGCGCCCGCAGTTCGTATTTCCCGTCGCCGCGATATTTCAGCGTCTTGCCCAACCAGCCGCTGGTCTCGCCGTAGCCGTCGCCGTTCACGTCGCCGATGCCCGTGCTGGCGTTCACCAGGCGGTACCCGCTGTGCTCGTTGCCAAGTCGAATGTCGCCCACGCCGAGGCTTAGGTCTTTGTCGCCTTCAACATTCTCCACCGTGAGGTTGCCAACCTTCTCATGCACATCGAGGTTCGTGTTCTGCGGGACTTCCAGTTCAACGTCGACTTGCGTATTGGATCCTGTGGGGACGCGGAACTCGAGGCTGGCATCATTTCCGCGAACGTCAAAATCGACGTGCGCGTCTTTCAGGTGGCTTTCGTGCCGCGACTTGATCGTATAGGTCACATGAATCTTGCTGGAATCGCCGCGTCGAATGTGCAGGTCACCAACGTTCAGCCGAACGTGCACCATGCCTCCCGCGGCGAAATCCTGCGCATCGGTGTGTGTCTCCTCATAGTTCCAGTCGGAGGCGGAAGCGAAGGGAACCAGCAGCACGCAGACAACGATTGCTGTGTAGAGAGCGGTCAAACGAATGCCGGTCGAGCGAATGGAAGATTCTCCGGTCACAGCCCACCTCCGGGCGCAAGGACGCCTGCCTGTGGTACGAGAGGGATATTGGCGTGGTTCCCGAAAACTTTCGTGCCGACGGACGCAGTCGCGGGCAAGAGTCCCTTCGACTTCGCTCAGAGCAGGTCCGCGCCACACGTTCAGGTCCGGAAATCGGCTACGCCGTCCCACACAAGCTGGACGGCGATGGCGAGAATCAGAAAGCCGAATATCTTGTTGATCGCGCCTACGGCACTCGGCCCCAGGCGCCGCACCAGCGGGCCGCCTAACCAGAAGAACAGCAACACAGAGAGCGCCACGCCGGCGATGCCGATGACCATTCCGAAATAAGAAGCTGCACTGTCGACGTGCGCAGCCAGCGCCATGACCACGCCGATCGCTCCCGGGCCGGACATCAGCGGCATAGCGAGAGGCGTGAGCGAAATATCCTCTTTGTCCTCGGCCTCGTGGCTTTCCGCGGGCGTGATGCGCGCATGCGAAGTCACCATGCCCCATGCAGTGTTAGCCACGATGAGGCCGCCAGCGATTTTGAGCACCGGCAGCGAAATACCGAAGAAGAAGAGTACAAATCTCCCGAAGAACAGAAACGTAACCAGAATGATGAAAACCCAAAGCCCCGTCTTCACGGCCGTGCGCCGGCGATCCTCGGGAGTCCAGGTGGAAGTCATGCTGAAGAAAATCGGAATGCCGCCGAAGGGATCGACGATAGGAAACAGCGCAAGAAATGTGGCCGCCGCCGATGCCGGCAGCGTGCGCAGAAATGTTCCGAGAGCGTGGGCGGAGGTCATGGGATCAGTCAAAGATTACCGGCGGGCGGCGGCGCCACTTCGTGCGTTTAAGAACGATAATCTCAAATCGCGGCCCGCTTAAAAGCAGTTCCTTGATGTTCTTGGCAGCCGGTGTGCTAACTTTTTCTCTCGTTCTCATGCATCTCCTATCGGCATTTTCACCGATACCCCTCCAGCGCCTTAGCCCCACGCTCCAGCGCCGCCGCCAGCACCGCCAACTGCTGCCGCGCCCGCTCGGCATCCCCACGATCCAGAGCTTCATTCACCCCCGGAATCACCACCGCCGCGTAGCCGGTGTACTCTCCCGGGGCGTAGATAGCATGCCGGAACCACGGACGGTGGGGCAATCCCTCCGGTACCAGCAAAGCATGCTCGGCATTCAGAAGCGCCGTGTTGAGCTGGTTCGCTTTCTCGGAATCTCGCGGAGGAGCCTTCTGTCGAGCTGCCATCTTCGCACCCGCCTCCTGAAAGCGTTTCGCCGCTGCCGTCACCGCGTTGAAGTCGAGCGCGCGATCCCCAAACTTCGCGTCCGCCCGCTTGTGGGCGGAATCAACGTAGGCTTCAATCTCTTTTCCATATTCGTCGTAGTTATAGGGCAGGACGTCCACCTGCGCCATGCGCAGGGCCTCGAGCCCAAAGACCCGAGCCATTTCCTGCTCGTAAACGAAGTCGGGATCGGCAAACTTTTTGAACCACGCGAAATCGTCGAACGCCGAGTGGTACACGCCGTAGGACCCGCTCGAACTCACATCCGTCGAGGGCACACCTATGTGTTGCAGAAACGCGGTGTAGTCGGAACCGCTACCTAAATCTCCCACCAGAACGTCGGCCTTGGTCTGCGCCGCCGGAGTGCGGTGAGCGTCGCCGATGGCTTCGGTCGGAGACTGAGTCGAGGGAGCGCCGGGCTGGTCGAGCTTCTCCCAGGCCTCGTAGACAGTGCCGCCCTTGGGACTGGGCACGGCTTTGGTCACATCGCGCAGAAACTGCTTCAGGCTGGGCACGGCGGACGCCCCAAACTTCGATCCGGAGACGGCCACATCCATATTGAAATACGCGGGCGCATTTGCCAACTCCGATTCGTGCTGCTCCGCCCATTCCGTAGAACCCATCAGGCCTTCTTCTTCACCGTCCCAGCTGGCGAAAACGAGAGTTCGTTTCGGCTTCCATCCCGACTTCAACAAGTCGCCGACGCCGCGCGCTGCTTCCAGCATGGCCGCCGTGCCGCTGTTTGGGTCGACCGCGCCGAAGACCCAGGCATCGCGATGATTGCCCGCAACCACCCACTGGTCAGGCAGTTCGCTTCCGCTGACCCGGCCAATCACATCCCAGAGCGTGCGGAACTTGTAGTCCTGTTTCAGATGCATTTTCACTTTCGCCGGACCCGGACCCACGTGATAAGTAAACGGCAGCGCGCCTTGCCAATCGCGCGGCGAATCCGGGCCGCCTAAATGTTCGAGCATGGGCCACGCATCGTGATAAGAAAGCGGCGTCGACGGAATCTTCGGCATCTGCGCCGATTTTTCTGGAGAAATCCGCTGCGACTCAGGCAGCGACGGAACCGACGCAACTCCCGGCGTCGTCGGGTCTCCGGGAAACTCGAACATGTAGCCCACCGACCCGCGCTGCACGCCCGTATCCGGGCGCCACGGACCTTGCGGATATTTGTCGCCATGCCTCCAACCGTCGTCGGCTGGATCCGAATAAATGATTACGCCCGCCGCACCGCGCTCCTGCGCCAGGAATACTTTCACTCCTCGAAAATTTTGCCCGTAGCGCACCAGCACGATCTTGTCGCGCACGCTGACTTTCAGCTTGTCGAGCTTTTCGAAGTCTTCGGGAGTTCCGTAGTTGGCGTAGACCACCTCCGCCTCGACGTCGCCGGAGGGCGACATTCCGTTAAACGGCATCACCACGTTCGGATCGTCGGGGTAAGTATCTCCCTCCACGCGTTCGCGCGTGGGCCCGTGCATTTCCACCCCCGCGGGCGCGATCATATCCACGCTGATTTCCAGCGGATAGTTCATCCAGACCTTGTATTCCACGATTTCGGTCTCGAGTCCGGCTTCGCGGAATTTCGCCGCGACATAGTCGGCCGTGGCTTTGTCCGCGGCAGTACCGGCCATGTGCGGAACCCGCGTCAGCGCGCGCAGATCCTGTTCGGCAAGCTTGGGATCGGGTACCGCGAGGAAGCGCGATTCTGTGGCGATTTCCGCAGTGGAGTCGCGAAAACCAAAGATCGCTGGCGCCGTTGCCGACGCAGAGGTATTTCCGCCCACGGAAAACGAAAGACCGGATAGAACGACTGCGGACGAAACCAGCGTTGCAGAAAGGAATCTCATCAGGCTCCCGCCGGGAAACTTAGTAAGGTAGCACAGTGACTGTTAAAATGAAGAGATGAAGCGCGCACGAAAAGTATTTAAGACTCTCAAGCTCACTCCGAAGGGTAGCAGCGGCACCAGCGATGTAAGCGAGAACCACGACCGCTACCTGGTTGAGGCCGAGATGGCAGCCGCAAAGAGAGCGGCCATTGCGCGGAAAGGCTACCTCACCTGCCCGGTCCCGATAATTTCATACTTCGAAGAAGTCAACTCCACCAAAGCGAACGGGCCGCGGCAGTGCAGTTTCTGCGTGCTGACGCCCATCTCCGCCCCGAAGCCGAACTCTCCGCCGTCGGTGAAGCGTGTCGACGCATTCCAGTAGACAACCGCGGAATCGACACCGCGCAGAAACTTGCGGGCATTGGCTTCCTCGCGCGTCACGATCGCGTCGGAATGTTTGGTCGAATAACGATTGATGTGCGCGATCGCCTCATCCACATCGGCAACGACATGGATCGCCATGCACAGCCGCAGATATTCCTCGTACCAGTCTTGGTCGGCCGTTGGGCCAACGTTCAATCCCGCCGCCAGGGCGCGGGATTTGCCGTCGCCGCGAACCTCCACTCCGGCCTCGATCAGCTTCTTCACGATATGCGGGATGTATAGAGCCGCAACGTGCTCGTGCACCAGCAACTTCTCGGCCGCGTTGCACACCGACGGACGCTGCGTCTTAGCGTTGATCACAATGCCATCCGCCATGCCGAAATCGGCCGACTCGTCGACGAAGATGTGGCAGTTCCCCGCTCCCGTCTCGATGACCGGCACAACCGAATTCTCCGCGACGTAAGTGATGAGTCCGGCGCCGCCGCGGGGAATGATCACGTCGACGAGTCCGCGCGCCTTGATCAGTTCCTGCACTGATTGCCGCGTGCTGGCGTCGAGCAGTTCGATGGCGCCATCCGGAACTCCAGAAACCGCCGAGAGAATTTCCACGAGTCGAGAATTGCTGTGTGCAGCCTCTTTCCCGCCACGCAGAACAACTGCGTTGCCGGTCTTCAGCGCCAGCACTGCCGCATCGACCGTAACATTGGGCCGCGACTCGTAAATAATTCCCACCACTCCCAGCGGCACGCGCAGCTTGCGAATGCGCAGGCCGTTCGGCCGCGTCCACTCCGCCAGCGTTTCGCCGACCGGATCGGGCAGGGCCGCAACTTCGCGCACTCCGCGTGCCATATCTCCAATTCGCTCCGCGGTCAGCAGGAGGCGATCGAGCATCGCACCTTCGAGGCCGGAACTTTCCACATCTTTCCGGTTTGCCGCGAGAATGTTTTCTGCTTGGCTCTCAATCGCGTCGGCCATCGCCTGCAGCATCGCGTTCTTCTGTTCCGACGAAAGCAGCGCGAGCCTCGCCGCTGCCGCGCGGGCGCGGATCAGCTTCTCCTGCGTCGAAAGCGCGTTGGCGACGGTCGCAGGCATCAGCTCTTCTCCCGATGTGTCGAAACATGTGGCGGAACATGACGCGCCGGCGTGTTCGGAGGAAAGTAAGTTCCGATCTTTCGCTTCATGCCCAATGTGATCCCCGCGGGATTCCGTCCGTTGACAATGGCGACATGCACGCCCGCTTCGCTCGCCAGCTTCGCGGCCTTCAGCTTCGAGATCATTCCGCCGCGGCCCAGTTTGCTTTTGCCATTGCACTGCGCTTCCAGCGCAGCGGTCAGCTTGCGCACCACGCGCACCAGGCGTGGCTTCTTGCTTCGGTCCGGAACCAGAAATCCGTCCACATCTGTTAGTAAGAGCAGCCAGTCCGCGTTGACGGCGGTCGCCAGCAGCGCGCTCAACTCGTCGTTGTCGCCGAACGCTCCGACCAGTTCGCGTACCGAGACGCTGTCGTTCTCGTTCACAATTGGTACCACGCCCAGCGAGAGCAACTCCGCCAGTGCGTTCTGCAGGTTACGATAGCGAACAGGCGAAGTGAAGTCGTCGCTCGACAGCAGCAACTGCGCGACCACCTTCTTGCCGAAGAACAATCGCTCGTAGGTATGCATCAGCCGGCTCTGGCCGACCGCGGCGCAGGCTTGCATCGCCGGGACGTCGGTCGGTCGCTTCGTCAGTCCCAGGCTCGCGATGCCCGCGGCGATCGCCCCGGACGTCACGATCAGATACTCGTTCTTGCTGAGATCGAACTGATCGACCAGCCCGCGCAGCAGGTTGGCATCAATCTGCCCGCCCGGAGCGATAAGGCTGGTGCCGATTTTGATGACTACTCGCATATCTTTAAACTCTTAGGCTTGCCAAATGCAGACCGCGCCCGGCGGCGACCAATCTGCCGACGACACTTCTATCGTGCCGTTAGAATAGATTTCTGGCAAGCTGAATCACGTTACCGATCAACTTGCCGATCGGGACAGCACGCTCAACTCTATGCCCGCTTCCAATGCAACCAGTCGCTTTTCCGGACGCGTGGAGAACTACATCCGCTACCGGCCGAGCTATCCGCCCGAGGTGTTAAATGCGCTGCAAACAGAATGCGGTCTGAGGAGCGCTCACGTCATCGCCGATATTGCCAGCGGCACCGGCATTTGGACCCGCCTGCTGTTGAAACGCGGCAACCCGGTTTTCGGCGTTGAACCGAATGCTGAAATGCGCGAGGCAGGTGAGCGGCTGCTGGCTGAGTTTCCCGATTTCACCAGCGTTGCGGGAACCGCAGAGGCAACCACTCTCGCGGACCAAAGCGTGGATTTTGTTACCGCAGCGCAGGCCGCACACTGGTTCGATCGCGCGCGATCGCGCCAGGAATTCGCACGCATTCTTAAGCCCGGCGGGTGGTTGGTATTGATGTGGAATGAGCGCCTCACCGATTCCACGCCGTTTCTCCGCGACTACGAGAACTTACTGCTAACCTTCGGCACCGATTATCAGGACGTGCGCCACGAACGCACCACGGAAGTGGTCAACGAATTTTTCGATCCCGCGCCGTTTCAAGAGCGAGCGTTCCCTATGTTCCAGGAGTTCGATTACGCGGGGCTGGAAGGCCGTCTGCTCTCGTCTTCTTATGTGCCTGGGCCGGGGAGTCCGAAGCATGCGCCCATGCTCGACGCACTCAGAACGATCTTTAACGGACACGCTGGCAACAATCGAGTGGCTTTTGAATACACGACGCGAGTCTACTTCGGACGCGTAGAATAGTGCGCGTCGCTAACGCTATGCCGCCTTTGGCCTCAGTTCGAAATGTGCTCATCGGCGCACTGCTGCTTGCTGCTTGCGCACAACCAGTCTTGTGTGCTGACTATAAGGGTACGATGGACTGGTACTGCTGTGGCACTGGTTTTCATCTGACGGTTTCCCATGCGCATCGAAGACGAACGCCAACGGGGGAGATTATTCTCCAGTTGCATCAAGGTTGTCCGGGCAGAGTTCCGATAGAGATGATGGTCTCTCAGGGCCGATTGTCTGTGGACGCCGAGTTTTGCGGGCCAAGTTCGAAACAGTGCGAAAAATCAAGCGCCGCAGAGATCTACCTGGCCTCAGTAAGCAGGAATGGGAAGCACGCTAGCGGCGACTTCACCGTGGATTTTCCAACCAGCGGTCACAAAGAAGGTAAATTCAAAGTAAAGTATCACCACAACGGTCCCAAACCCATCTGCGAGTAGTCCGGACCGCGCTCAATCACCATGCCCTCTGAAAAATCTTTCCACATGACGCCCGACGAATTCCGCCGCCACGGCCACGCCGTGGTCGACTGGATCGCCGACTACCACTCCCGCATCGAATCGTTCCCCGTGCTTTCGCAAGTGAAGCCGGGACAGATTCGCGCCTCGCTGCCGGCGAATCCTCCCGCGCACGGCGAGCCTTTCGATGCGCTACTGAAAGATGTCGAGAACTTAATTCTTCCCGGCGTCACGCACTGGCAGTCGCCGAATTTCTTTGCGTACTTTCCCTGCAACGCGTCCGGCCCGGGAATTCTCGGCGATCTTCTTTCTTCCGGATTAGGCGTGCAGGGGATGCTGTGGTCGACCAGTCCCGCCTGCACCGAACTCGAAACCCACGTTCTTGACTGGCTGGTGTCGATGTTGGGACTGCCGGAGAAATTTCTTTCGTCGAGCACCGGCGGTGGAGTGATTCAAGACACAGCCTCCAGCGCCGCGCTCTGCGCGCTTCTTGCGGCCCGCGAGCGCGCCACCAACTACACCAGCAACAAAAAAGGATGCGACGGCCGCATCGTTGCCTACGCCTCGACCCAGACGCATTCGTCTCTCGAGAAGGCGGCGATGATCGCCGGCCTGGGCGTCGAGAATTTGCGCTTGATCGAGGTCGACGAGAATTTCGCGATGCGTCCCGAAGCCCTCGCCCGCCAGATCGAAGTCGACAAACTCGCCGGTCTGGTGCCAAGCATGGTCTGCGCGACCGTCGGCACAACTTCCTCGAACGCAATGGATCCCATCCCCGCCATCGGTGAAATCTGCCGCCAGCACAATCTCTGGCTGCACGTAGACGCTGCCATGTCGGGCACCGCCGCGCTCTGTCCGGAATTTCGGCATCTGCAAAACGGAGTCGAATTCGCCGATAGCTATAACTTCAATCCGCATAAATGGATGTTCACCAATTTCGATTGCAATTGCTTCTGGGTCGCCGACCGCAGAGCGCTCATCCAGACCCTCAGCATCCTGCCCGAATACCTGCGCAACCAGGCCACGGAATCGGGCGCGGTCATCGACTACCGCGACTGGCACATCCAGCTCGGCCGCCGTTTCCGCTCGCTGAAGTTGTGGTTCGTCATCCGCCACTACGGCGTGGAAGGCCTGCAGCACCACATCCGCCGCCACGTGGAACTCGCGCAGCAATTCGCCGGCTGGGTTCGCAACGACATGAATTTTGAGCTCGCCGCGCCCGTTCCGCTGAATCTTGTCTGCTTCCGCCACAAAAACGGAGACGCCGTCAATCAAACCATCCTCGATGGTCTCAACCGCAGCGGCGACCTCTTCCTCACCCACACCAAGCTGAACGGCACCCTCACGTTGCGCCTCTGCGTGGGGCAGACAAACACGCAAGCGCGTCACGTGGAGAAAGCCTGGCAGCGAATCAAAGAGGAAGCGAAAAAGGCAGCGGACTAAGAAGTTCCGGCCTGCAAGCCGGGAAAATTATTTCATCGTCGCTGAAACGAGAAACGCCTCTCCTGCACCATCCTACGAGGTTCATCCACAGGTTCGCCCGATACAAAATAGGACGAGAAAAGAAAAGGAGAGGAGCACCTTCCATGCCGAACTACCGTTTCGGAAAGCACCCGCCCAAGATCGACTATCGCACCTTGCGCTTCGAGAACTATGTAACCGCGGCGCTGGCTCCGCCACCCGCCACCTATAACGTCTTGACCAGCGTCTACCAGAAGCTGAAGACCAACGACCCGACCAAGCTGTTCCCCATGGACGGCAACGACACCCTGGGAGATTGCACCATCGCCGCTCTGGCCCACGCCATCACCACTTACGACGGCCTGGTCGGCAAGCAGACAATTATGCCGAAGGCGGCCGCGGTCAAGTTGTATATGAAATTGACAGGCGGCGTGGACAGCGGCCTGAACGAACTCGATGTACTGAACTACTGGCGTCAGAATCCGGTCGACGGTGACGAGATCATCACTTATGTGGCCCTCACTCCCAAAAATCACACCAACGTGCAGCAAGCGATCCGTCTGTTTGGCGGGGTCTATCTCGGGTTTCAGGTGCAGGCCAACTGCCAACAGGAGTTCGACGCCCACCAGCCCTGGACTCCCGGCACGCTGACCAATGACGGCCACGCCGTGTTTGCCGTTGCCTACGACCAGAACGGCGTGACCGTGCTGACGTGGGGCAACACACAGCAGGCTACTTGGGCGTGGTGGGATGAGTGCGTCGACGAGGCCTACGCCATCCTGCCGCCCGAAGCGAAGAATGCAAACTTTGCTCCTGGCTTCAATCTGGCGCAACTGCAAGCCGATTTGGCTGCCGTGGCGGACTGAGCAGAGGTCATTTGCTCCGGTCTGCAGAATTCCGCATAAGAAAAAGGGGGCCGGATCCGGCCCCTTTTCAATATGATCTCTGATGGTCCTTGTTGCCCAACTGGCAACTGACCACCGACAACTAGCGACTGGACCTCAGTCCGCCGGCATCGGCGCCGGCCTGGCCGCAGCCGGCATCGTCTTTCCGGCAGAGACCTCAATCGCCGACGACTCCAGCCACTTGCGCACTGTGGGCAGCGCCTCGCGCATAGCCACTTCTCCAGCGCGAATCAAATCGTCAGCGCGCTTGAAGTCGTCGTAAGCAAACCCTGCCACGTCCGGCTCCACCACCAGATCCGCCGCGCCCCGCCACAGCGAAGACATGGCATCCTGCGCGATTGCGAACGATTGCCCGATCACATCAAACAAGTGCCGCGGAGGTCCGCCAGTCGCCCATGTGCCCTTTAAATGAATCGCCAGCACGCGGTCCGCCCCCATTTCCCGCAGCGGCCGCGTGGGCACGGGATGCGACAGCATCCCATCAATCAGGTAACGCCCGCGAATCTCTACCGGCAAAAACATTCCCGGATACGCACAACTGGCGCGCACCGCATCCGTGATCCCGCCCGAATGGAATACCACGCCTTCGCCGGTATTGAAGTCCGTAGCGGTCACGCCCAGCGGAATGCGCAACTCTTCAAACGTCTTCACCTTCAAGGTGCGATCGAGAAACGCGACCATGCGGTCGTTCGAAGCAAAGCCGAAACGCGAAATTGTCCAGCGCGCGAAAGTGGTAAAGCGCACCGCGTGCGCAACCGCATCCAGTTCCGCGCAGGAAAGCCCACTGCAGTAGGCCGCGCCAATCAGTGCACCCACGCTGGTCCCAGTGACCGCTCGAATCGGGATGCCCGCTTCTTCCAGAACTCTCAGCACGCCAATATGTGCAATGCCACGCGCGAACCCGCCACCCAGCGCCAGTCCGATTGCAGGTGCGCGCCGCGGCTCTTCGGGCACGCCGGTCTTGCGCGACAGCTCCCGGCCAATCGCCTGAACGGAACGGATAATTTTTTCAAGACTTTTCACTGCATCCCCAAATCGCCGAGCTTCGATTCCCACCTCGAAGCTACTTTGTGTAAGATGCCACAAGCCCCGCCAGGGCTGCAGGGCACAATGGTGCCATCGGGGGTAACCGCGATAATGGCGCAGGAGGAACTCGCCGGTTACCTTCCCTTCCCACGCGCTCGCCTCACCGTGACTAACTCCCGTAATTTTGGTAACTTGCAAGCCATGGCGGAGAAAATGACCCGCGAAATATCGGCCGGAGGCGTAGTCCTCCGCAGCCGCGCCGAACAGTGGTGGATGGCCGCCATCGAACTCCCCCAGCAGCCCCGACCGGCCACGCCTGATGCCGCCAAGCCCGCGGCCCGGGGCGCGAAGCCCACTCTTTGCCTGCCCAAAGGCCTGGTCGACGCCGGTGAAAAGCCGCTGGCCGCGGCCCTGCGCGAGGTGCGCGAGGAAACCGGCATCACCGCCGAACTCGTCACCAAGCTGGGAGATAGCAAATACGTCTACGTCCGTTCCTGGGGCGACCGCCAGAAAGTTTTCAAAATCGTCAGCTTCTACCTGTTGCGCTACAAATCCGGCCGCATCGACGACGTCACTCCCGCTATGCGCATCGAAGTTGCACGCGCCCGCTGGCTCCCGCTGCAAGATGCTGCCAAACTGCTCGCTTATGGTGGCGAAAAAGAAATGGCCCGCCGCGCCCTCGACTATGTCACCGAGCATCCCGACCTCGCCTCACCACTGGCGCACCACCCCACACGCACGGTTGGCAGTCCTCGAAAAGCCCCGCGCAGGTAGAATGCAGAGTTGTCCATCCGGGAAGGACGTGAACAGTCGGTCAGGGCTTTCCTTCATGCAACTTTGTGTCCTTAGTGGTAAAAGTTTTCGATCCAAGCCCGGAACCGAAACGTTTCACGCTCCACCGAGGTCTCCGTCATGAAGCGCATTCATAAAGTCGCAGTTTTGGGCGCCGGAACCATGGGCGCCCGCATCGCCGCGCATTTCGCCAACGCCGGCGTGCCCAGCTACCTGCTCGACATCGTTGCTCCAGACGCTCCGCCTGCCGGTTTCGCTCGAACCAAAATCGCCGCCGCCGGCCTCGATGCCGCCAAAAAATCCAAGCCCGCCGCCTTCATTGACGCATCGCTCGCCCGCCTCGTCACCGTCGGCAACTTCGAAGACGACCTCAAGAAACTCACCGAGGTCGACTGGATCATCGAAGCCGTCGTCGAAAATCTCGAAATTAAACGCACCCTCCTCCGCAAAGTCGAAGCCATCCGCAAGCCCGGCACCATCATCACCACCAACACCAGCGGCCTGCCCGTAGGAAAAATCGCCGAAGGCTTCTCGATCGACTTCCGCAAATCCTGGTTCGGAACGCACTTCTTCAACCCGCCACGCTACATGCGCCTGCTGGAACTCATCCCCACGCCCGACGCCGACCCCGCGCTCATCGCAGCTGTCTCCAACTTCTGCGACGTGCAACTCGGCAAAGGCGTCGTCCTCGCCAAGGACACCCCCAACTTTATCGGCAACCGCATCGGCACATTTTCGGTACTCAATGTCATGCGTTTGATGCAAGAGATGGACCTCACCATCGAAGACATCGACGCCCTCACCGGCCAAGCCGTAGGCTGGCCGAAGTCCGCGACGTTCCGCACCATCGACCTGGTCGGCCTCGACATCCTCGGTCACGTAGTCAGCAATATGACCGCGAATGTCCAGGACGAACGCAGCGAGCTTAAGCTCCCAGACTTCTACCGCCAAATGCTCGACCGCAAGTGGCTGGGCGACAAAACCAAAGGCGGCTTCTACAAGAAAGTAAAAAGCGGTAACGACAAAGACGAAGACGAGCGCCAAGCACTCGACTGGAAAACTCTCGAATACCATCCTCGCCAGAAGCCAAAATTCCCGGCCCTCGACATGGCGAAGAACATCGAAGACACCGGCGCGCGCCTCCGCATGCTGCTGGGCCTCGAAGGCACTCCCCAAAAGGCAGACAAAGCCGGAGCCTTCCTCTGGTCCGCGCTCTCCGATCTCTGGACTTACTGCGCCAACCGCATCCCCGAAATCTCCGACTCCATCGTAGAAATCGACCGCGCTATGCGCCTCGGCTTCAACTGGGAACTCGGCCCCTTCGAACTCTGGGACGCCGCCGGCGTCGACCAAACCGTCGCCCGCATGAAGAAAGAAAACAAACCGGTCGCCGCCAACGTAGAAAAGCTCCTGGCCGCAGGCCAGAAGTCCTGGTACGCGGATGATCCCAAAACGCCCTCGGGCCGCAAATACTGGCAACTGACCACCGGCAACTGGCAACTGCTCCAAGTCCCAGCCGGCGTCTGGTCCGTAACGGTCGCAAAGAAGTCGAACGGCGTAGTCAAGAAAAATTCTGGAGCCTCCGTCGTCGATCTCGGCGACGGCGTAGCCTGCATCGAGTTCCACAGCAAAATGAACACGCTGGGCGCCGACATCCTCAGTCTTATCAGTCAAACCCTGAAACCAAACGGCCCCGGCGACAACTTCGACGCCTTCGTCATCACCAACGACGCCACCAATTTTTCCGTTGGCGCCAACCTCATGCTCCTGCTCATGAGCGTGCAGGAAGAAGAGTGGGACGACGTCGACCTCGTCATCCGCCAATTCCAGGGCATGACCCAGGCCATCAAGTTCTCGCCAAAACCTGTGGTAGTCGCTCCGTTCGGCCTGTGCCTGGGTGGCGGCACGGAAATTTCCCTGCACGCCCCAGCGCGCCAGCCGCACGCCGAACTCTACACCGGACTCGTCGAAGTCGGCGTCGGCCTGCTCCCCGGCGGCGGAGGCTGCAAAGAAATGTTGCTCCGCGCCGTCGACGGAGCCGCCGCCGCGCACGGCAAATCGTCCAATGAAGCTCTGGCCGGTTCCGTCGAAATGCTCGAAGCCATGAAGCACGCTTTCGAAACCATCGCTACCGCCAAAGTTGCGACCTCCGCGCACGAAGCCCGCGCCCTCGGCTTCCTCGCCGCGAGCGACCGCATCTCCATGAACCGCGAGCGCGTGCTCTCCGACGCCAAAGCCCGCGCCCTCGAACTCGTCCGCGCCGGATACGAGCCGCCCGTCCCTCGCACCGACATCCCCGCCCCCGGCGAAAGTCTTCTGGCCGCGCTAAAAATGGGCGTCTACATGATGCGCCAGGGAGACTACATCACCGACTACGAAGTAAAGCTGGGCGGCAAAATCGCCGAAGTCCTTTGTGGCGGCAATGTCACCCCGGGCACGCCCGTTAGCGAGCAATACATCCTCGACCTGGAACGCGAAGGCTTCAAATCGCTCTGCGGCGAGAAAAAAACGCAAGAGAGAATTCAGTACACTCTGAAAACGGGCAAGACACTAAGAAATTGAATTTGGAGGTGAACGCGTGACCGACAAAGCAGAGAGCGACAAAGTGGCGAACAACAAGGTGGCGAACGACAAAGTGGAAAACGCCAAGCCCGAGAACGGCAAAACCGGGAAGAACGCCCCGAAGTTCGACTGGGTAACCGAGCGTTCTTCATGCTCGCTGCCGAAAGTGTTCAAGACGCTCAGATTACAAGTTGAAGAGGATGTTAAGTCTCGCAACGCCCTGCGCCCCGAGAACTCTCCTTATGAGTTTTCCGTGACCGAGGATACCGGTGACTTTACGGTTCTCCTGAAAGCCAAGGACTTGCGTCAATCCGTAATATTCAGTCTTACCGAGCATGCGATTTCCGTGCGCGATGATAAAAGCAGTCCAATGTTCGACGTATCCCTGACCTTCACCGACGAAGGCAAGTGCCGACTGAATGTGAATAACCAACAGCGCGAACTCTGGCAAGTGCGGCGAATGGCCCTGGAAGAGCTCTTTTTTCGGGGATATTAGTCTGGGAGACTTCTCGTTTCGCCGCGCAAGATTTGAAAGCTGAAGCAGGATTTCTGTTTTCCATTCCTTCACCCCAAGTCCATCATGCATAATATTGAAATAAAAGCTAGTTACTGGTGTTTTGTGTACATGCGCACCTATGTACTGTTATTAGTGGAAGATGGTGTGGTATGCTACATAGAGGAGTTCATATGGCATATGTAGAGCCCGCCACGGTATTGGCTCCTAAAGCTTCGGTCCGTTCCGTCGAGATTCTATATAGCACGGGAAATGGTGGGTGGTCGGTGGCCCGCGTCGGGTGGGAGGGGTCGGAGAGGGTCGGAATCCGCTGGAACGGCGCCGAGGATGGTCCCGGCATCGGGAATCCTCAATCTCGCGGGAACGCGACATGGTTCATTCTTCCGGAAGAACTTGAGAAAGCGATCTTAGACAAAGTGGATGACCTCAGCATGAGTGGGCCGGGGGGGCTGCTGGAACGATACCGCGAGATGGCGAGCGATTCCCAGCACGAAGCCGAAGCGGAAGAGTGGAGCGAAGGGCTCATCGCCGATGCATCCGCGGAGAGGTGAGGTCTGGTGGATCGCTTTCGATCCCTCGGTGGGCGGGGAAATGCAGAAGACCCGGCCAGCAATCATCATCAGCAACAATGGCGCGAATACGGCTCTCAACCGCTTGATCGCCGTGCCCCTTACCAGTCAAATTGCCAAGGTGTATCCCGGCCAGGCTATGGTGACGGTCAACGGCGAACCACGCAAAGCCATGGCGGATCAACTCACCACCGCCTCTAAGAAACGTTTGCGCTCCAAGCTGGGAGAGTTGTCCTCCTCCGACGTTTCCGCCGTGGAGAGCGCGATTCTTCTTCATTTGGGTATGCGGCGCTAGCGGTCGAAACCTGGCTCATCGAAACCTGGTTCAGCATGCAAGATAGTCTGGCCGAGCGGGCGCACTCGAGTTCGCCTCGCTGTCCGATTTGGCGTAAGGTGATTCGCCTCTTCTTCTCCACCCTCTTCCCTGCCGGCATTTCGGCACCCGCCCCAACTGGAAGCAGAGAATGGTCTTACCCGCTCCCGACGATAGCTCCAAGCTAAGAATTCACATTTTCCGCAATTTCCACAGGCGTTCCTGCAGGAACACTTCTCCACTTTGCACACAGCAATCCAGCGATTTTGCCTGCACCGGCCGCCTGCTACAATCGCGCTCATGCTGGCTCCCAAACGAAGTCTCCTCCACGCTGCCATCATCCTCATGGTCATCATTCCCGCGAGCCAGATTCTGGCGAGCCAGTCCGCGAGCGCCCAAGCCAAGAGCCAAAGCGACGCACAGAAACAGGTCGCGTACAAAGAAGAACCGCCCGACGTTCCGGACACGATCGCCGTCCCCGCCGGCCAGGAGGTCGTACTCTACGCGCACGGCACCGGATCGCAGATCTACACCTGTCAGTCCTCTGCCGACGGCAAGTTCGCCTGGACGCTCAAAGCTCCCGACGCCGAGCTCCACGATCGAAAAGATAAAGTCATCGGAAGCCACTTCGCCGGCCCCACCTGGAAGCTGAAAGATGGCAGCGAAGTCACCGGCAAAGCCGCAGCGCATGTAGACTCTCTGGGCGGCGAGTCCATCCCCTGGCTTCTGGTGAACGTCGTGGAACACGCCGGTAAAGGTCTGCTCACCAATGTCACTACGATCCAGCGCGTCCGCACCCACGGCGGCATGCCTCCCGACGACGTCTGCGACGCCGCCCACGTGAACACCGAATCCAAGAGCAGTTACTCGGCTGATTATTACTTCTACGCGCCGGCGAAGGGAAGCGACCAGGCGAAGTGAAGCTCAGCGAGATCGAGACGCATCCAATGAGATGTCGGCGGTAAGCCTGTAACTTGAAACTGAGAACTTTTTATGCGTGAAGTCATCATTGCTTCTTCCGTGCGCACGCCCGTGGGGCGCGCCTACAAGGGCACGCTCCGCGCCACTCGTCCTGATGAACTGGCGGCCGTGGCCATCAAAGGCGCGCTCGCGCGCGTGCCTCAGCTCGACGCCAAAGAGATTGAGGACGTCATCCTGGGCTGCGCCATGCCCGAGGCCGAGCAAGGCATGAACGTGGCCCGCATTGCCTCGCTGCGCGCCGGCTTGCCGGTGGAAGTTTCGGCACTCACGATCAACCGCTTCTGCTCGTCGGGCTTGCAGGCGATTGCGATGGCCGCCGAACGCATCATGAGCGGCGGGGCGGAGGTGATCGTCGCCGGCGGTACCGAGTCGATGACTATGATCCCGATGGGCGGCCACAAGATTTCGCCGAATCCCTGGCTCGTCGATCACTATCCGGATGCGTATCTCAACATGGGCCTCACGGCCGAACGTGTCGGCCAGCGCTTCGGCATCACGCGCGAAGCCGCCGACCAATTTTCGCTCCGCAGTCATCAGAAAGCTCTGGCCGCGATTCAGGCAGGCAAGTTCGACGAGGAGGTTGTTTCGGTGCCGGTGAGCTTTACCACTCCGAACGGCTCGAAGCCGAAGCGCCAGGAAATTATTTTCAAAATGGACGAAGGTCCGCGCGCCGATACTTCGCTTGAGGCCTTGCTCGCGCTAAAGCCTGCGTTCCACGTCAAGGGCACCGTGACTGCCGGAAACTCTTCGCAGATGTCCGACGGCGCGGCGGCCACCGTGGTGATGTCGGCGGAGCGTGCCAAGGCTCTGGGCATCAAGCCGCTGGCGCGCTACGTTGCGTTTGCAACGGCAGGATACAAGCCGGAAGAAATGGGACTCGGTCCAGTCTTCGCGATTCCAAAAGCGCTGAAGATGGCCGGGCTGAAGCTCTCCGATATCGACGTCATCGAGTTGAACGAAGCGTTCGCGGCACAGTCGCTCGCGGTAATCAAAGAAGCGGGACTCGATCCCGACAAAGTGAATCCCAACGGCGGCGCGATCGCGCTGGGACATCCACTAGGCTGCACCGGTGCGAAGCTGACCGCGAGCATTATCCGCGAACTCAAACGCCGCAACGGGCGTTACGGCCTGGTCACCATGTGCGTGGGCGGCGGCATGGGCGCCGCCGGCATTTTCGAAAACCTGAATTAACCGCCGCGCTATACTGGAGCGAAGAGGAGGGCTCCATGTGCATCACGCGCCTTCTGCTGCTCTCGCTGTTGATTTCGGTTTGTGCAGTGTCCGCCGCCGCGCAGTCCCCGAGTGAAAACATCCCTGGCTCGTTCTATTCTGAGCCCGTCGGCGCACTACCTCAGGATGCACTGGCCCATCTTCGCCTCGACCCGATCCAACAGCCCATTGATATCGACAGGCTGTACTTGCCCTATTCGAAGCCGGAAGTCGATCGGGCGGGCGAACACGATTGGAACATCAAGGTGCCGCCCCTGTCCCATAAGCGCGTTCTCGATCAGAACGACGCGACTTGTTATTCCATCCGCAGCTATCGCGTGACGCGCGACGACCCCCAATCGGACATGACAAGGCCTGCCGGCTATTCCACCTGCCAACCATCGACTAAGTTTCAAGTGAAAGAAGCCGGTGAGCGGCAGGAGATTGTGCCTCGTTGAGTGCGATCGGCAGGTACTCTTCGATCTTGATAACTTCATGGGAGCGCCCGCCGGGCAACATCCTTTTGTACCTCTGTCGTACCCTCAAACTCAGTGGTAAATCCATCACCCTGCTTATAGACTGCAGTGTTGGGCATTGATGAAGTCGCATCAAGAAGGGATTTCATGGCCACGACCGCAATTCCGAACACCAAAATTTCCGGCGGAAGTTTTCTGCTGGAAGAGCGCCGTCCGGAAGAAGTTTTTACGCCCGAAGATTTCACCGAGCAGCACCGGTTGATTGGACAGACCGCAGAAGAATTCGCGGTAAATGAGATTCTGCCCAACGCCGAGAAAATCGAGCACAAGGATTTTTCGATTTCGCGCGCGCTGGTGAAGAAGGCGGGAGAACTGGGATTGAGCGCGGTGGAAATTCCCGAGGCGTACGGCGGCCTGGAGATGGACAAAGTGACCGCCGCGGTGATTGCCGACCACATCGCCAAATACGCCGGGTTCGCCACGACCTGGGGCGCGCACAGCGGCATCGGCCTGTTGCCGCTGGTTTATTTTGGCACCGAAGAGCAGAAGAAGAAATATTTGCCGCGGCTGGCGGCTGGGGAAATCGTGGGCGCGTATGCGCTGTCGGAAGCGTCGTCCGGTTCGGACGCGCTGAATTGCCGCACGCGGGCGCAGCTTTCGGCGGACGGCAGACACTACGTTCTCAACGGCGAAAAAATGTGGATCACCAATGCCGGCTTCGCCGACCTGTTCACGGTGTTTGCGAAGGTGGATGGCGACAAGTTCAGCGCGTTTCTGGTGGAGAAGACTTTCCCGGGGATTTCGATTGGAAGCGAAGAACACAAGCTGGGGATTCGCGGATCGTCGACGTGTCCGGTGATTCTGAACGACTGCCAGGTGCCTGCGGAAAATCTGCTGGGCGAAATCGGCAAGGGGCACGTGATCGCGTTCAACATTTTGAATGTTGGGCGATTCAAGCTGGGCGCCATGTGCGTGGGCGGAGGCCGAGTGTCGCTGGAAAATGCGATCGCCTACGCCAAGCAGCGCAAGGCTTTCGGCAAAGCGATCTCCGACTTCGGTTTGGTGCGCGAGAAGTTGGCAAACATGGCGACGCTTCTCTATGTGGGTGAATCGCTGGTCTACCGCACGGTAGGCATGATGGACGTGGCGCTCAACGAAGTCGACAAGGCGGGCGCGGACGCGGCGCGGGAGACGCGCAAGGCGATCGAGGAATACGCGGTGGAGTGCTCGATCATCAAAGTGTGGGCTTCAGAGATGATCGATTATGTCGTCGATGAGTCGCTGCAGATTTACGGTGGCTACGGATTTGTCGAGGAATATCCCGCGGAGCGCGCATATCGTGACGCGCGCATTAACCGGATTTTTGAAGGCACGAACGAAATCAACCGGCTGATCATTACCGGCTTTCTGCTGAAACGGGCGATGAGCGGGCAGTTGCCGCTGCGGGCTGCCATCAAGAAGTTGATGGACGAAGTGCTCTCCAGCCCTGCGGCGAGCGAGGAGTTCGAAGGCGCGCTGGCCGAGGAGCGCAAACTGGTGACGCAAGCTAAGAAGCTTGGCCTGTTTGCCGCCGGAGCGGCTACGGAGAAATACATGCAGGCGATTCAGGACCAGCAGGAAATCATGGGCGCGATTGCCGACATGACCATCGAAACCTACGCGATGGAGACGGCGGTGCTGCGGGCGCAGAAGATTGCCGAAAGCGGATCTTCTTCCAGTAGAAGCGACGCTGCAGCCGCGCTGCCGATCGCTATGACGCGGGTTTACTTGACGCAGGCGTTTGAGAAAGTCGAGTCCGCAGCGAGAAAAGTGATTGCGGCCGTGGCCGAAGGCGACATGCTGCGCACGCAGCTCGCGATTCTGCGGCGGTTGAGCAAACATGAGCCGTTTAATACGATCGAACTTCGGCAGCAGATCGCGCAGCGAATGATTGAGCGGGGGAAGTACACGCTGGCTTAATCTGTTTTCACCACGGAGTCACAACACTCTGCTTTTCATCGGGATAGTTTTTCGACGAGAGGTTGGCGCGATAGAATTGTCCGGCTTGCTGATCAATTTGTCGTGGCCGATTTCCCGCGATCGCAAGAACGCTATCCATGCTCCCACAAAGTTCCCGACGCAATCCTCGAAGCAATCCCCGGCCGACCCGCTTGCAGATGGCATTTGCTATAAGCGCGGTCATTTTATTTGCAACAATTCCTGCCTCCGCGAATGTCGAACTCCCCGCGCTGCTCGCCGATCACATGGTGGTGCAACGCGGGCTTCCGGTTCACGTCTGGGGAACGGCCGCGCCACGCGAGTCTGTCACCGTCACTTTCCGCGGTGAGACGAAATCCGGCACGGCCGACGATCTCGGCCGCTGGAGTGTCTCTCTATCTCCCGGCGAGGCTGGCGGTCCCTTCCAGTTGAGCATCATCGCGACGAATACGATCACGCTCAATGACGTTCTGGTTGGCGATGTCTGGGTTGCCTCCGGTCAATCGAACATGGAATTCCCCATGACCGCCCTCAATGAAGCCCAGTACGAAATCGCAGCCGCGAATTTTCCCAAGATCCGCTTGTTCCACGTGAAGCACAAGACCGCGGATTATCCGCTCGAGAATGCCGAAGCGAAAGAATGGACGGCATGCGCTCCTGAAACAGTTGCCGATTCATCGGCCGTCGCATATTTTTTTGCCCGCAACCTGCAGCAGAAGCTGGGCGTTCCGATTGGCTTGATCGAATCTTTCCTGGGAGGCACGCCGGCCGAAGCGTGGACCAGCCTTCACGCGCTCTCGGCGGAGCCTGCTCTCATGCCGGTTTTCGCCACCCGCGCAAAGCAACTCGTCAGTGAATCGACGAACGAGTTGAAGCAGCAACAGCGGGATCGCGCGTTTCAGCAGGCCGTGACGCAGGCCCAGGCGGCCGGCACTCCAATTCCCACGCGACCCTGGCATCCGGATTTCGCGTGGGCGCCGGGGGCACTCTACAACGGCATGATCGCGCCGCTGACTCCTTTCGCCATTCGCGGCGTCATCTGGTATCAGGGAGAAAGCAACTCGGGGCCGGACCGCGCTCCGCTCTATGCGCGGCTTTTTCAGACCATGATTCGCGACTGGCGCAGTGACTGGGGCGAGGGCGATTTTCCGTTTCTTTTCGTTCAGATCGCCAACTGGAACGCTGCCGCCGAGGATCTTTGGCCTGAAGTCCGCAACGCGCAGCGACAGGCGTTGGCGCTGAGGAACACGGGAATGGTGGTCACCATCGATATCGGCGATCCTACAAACCTTCATCCCAAGAACAAGCAGGATGTGGGCCTGCGTCTGGCGCTGGCGGCGCGCGCGATTGCATACGGCGAGAAGATTGAATGGTCCGGACCCCTCTATCGCCAGGTCACGCAGGAGGAACGCGCGCTGCGAGTGTGGTTCGACCACGCCGGTGGATTGTTTGCGAAGAGCGCAGAAGCCGCAACGGCAGCGGGTTCTGCCAATGCTGGATTGGCGACTATTTCTCCGGCGAACAGTGCGCGGGCAGTCACGGGTTTTGAAATCGCAGGCGCGGATGGAAAATATCTTCCCGCCGAAGCGAAGATCGACGGCGAATCTGTCGTCGTCTCGAACGCGGCGGTGCCTTCTCCCGTTTCCGTTCGCTACGGATGGGCCGCGAGCCCCCATTGCAATCTCTTCAATCGCGAAGGCCTTCCCGCTTCGCCTTTTCGCGCGCCGGAATGAATTGCCCGCAAATAAAATGGCCTGAACGAATTGGCTAATCCGCCCCCGGTTCTGGTAGAAAGTTGTCTATGAAAACGAAGCACCCCGTCGCTGCATCGTTATTTTTCCTGTCGCTGTTCGTGATGATGTTCGTTCCCGGTCTGATTGCGCAGGAGAACACGTCCCCGTCTGCGCATATCGCGCTCACGCCGCCCATGGGCTGGAATTCGTGGAACAAGTTTGCCTGCAACGTGAGCGAAGACATGATCAGGAGCATGGCCGATGCCGTGGTCAAGTCCGGCATGAAGGACGCCGGCTACCAGTACGTGAACATCGACGACTGCTGGCAGGTGAGCCGCGACGCCAACGCCAACATTGTCGTCGACCCGCAACGTTTCCCGCACGGCATGAAGGCGGTCGGCGATTACATCCATTCGCTCGGACTGAAGTTCGGAGTCTATTCTGACGCCGGCTCGAAAACCTGCGCGGGACGGCCCGGCGGACTCGGCCATGAATATCAGGATGCGATCCAATATGCGGCGTGGGGCGTCGACTATTTGAAATACGATTGGTGCAGCACGACCACGCAGGATGCCAGAGCATCCTATGCGAACATTCGCGCGGCGCTCGATGCGTCCGGGCGTGCCATCGTGTTGAGCATCTGCGAATGGGGCACGGCCAAGCCCTGGCTCTGGGGAAAAGAAGTTGGCGGCAACCTGTGGCGTTCCACCGGCGACATCACCGACAAATGGACGGGCGCCACTAAATGGCCCGACGGCAGCTGTTGCTCGACCGGCATGCTCTCAATTGTGGATCAGCAAGTGGGTTTGGCGTCCTACGCGGGGCCCGGACACTGGAACGATCCCGACATGCTCGAAGTCGGCAATGGCGGCATGACCGATACTGAATATCGTTCACACTTCAGCTTGTGGGCGATTCTGGCCGCGCCGCTGATCGCGGGCAACGACTTGCGCGACATGCGTCCCGAGATTCACGACATTCTCACCGACAAAGAAGTCATCGCCGTGGATCAGGATTCTCTGGGGCGCGAGGGCGAACGCGTGCGCAAAAACGGCGACGCGGAAGTGTGGGCAAAGCAGTTGAAAGATGGCAGCCGTGCCGTGGTCTTGCTGAATCGCGGCAGCGCGGAGCAGGAAATTTCCGCAAGCTGGGAAGATCTCGGCTATCCCGATCATCTGAGCGCGTCCGTACGCGATTTGTGGCAACACAAAGACCTGGGAAAGTTTACGGCGAAATTTTCGGCGCCGGTAGTATCGCACGGAGTAGTGATGATTACGGTGAAGCCCTAGAAATCAAAACACGCCGAAGGTGTCGAGAATCAACGGAAATTCTTTCTACAAACTTAGGGAACTCGGAGCGTGCATCCCCAAACGTCTCCCGGCCGCAGTCCCGCGTCGACCACGTCAGCACGGACTGAGTAGCGCCCGCTTGCCAAGCCGCTTACGTCGTAGATTCCGTCCTGATCGGTCACTGCAATCGTGGTGCCTGCCGGTCCGGTGATTATGACCCTCACTCCCGGTAGGGGCGGATTGCCCGGTTGCTTTCCTCGTAGTTTCAGCACGCGTCCGATGATGCGCACCCCATCCCAATGCGGGCTTCCTCTCAGTAGCCGAAGCTCGACTTTCGCGTCCGGAAGCAGCGCCGACTCAGAACATTTCATATCGATGACTGGGAAGACGTAGCGAGTCAACAGTCCCGGCTCAATCCGCCCGTCGACAAAGTAGTCTCCGGCCCTGCCCTCCTTCAAGAACACTACCTTGTGGAACCTCGACAAACCCCAGAAGCGTTCCTGAACGACCGCCACGGCACCCAGGAACCGGTCGACGTGGATCACGCGAGCGACAAAAGCCGGCTCGCCGCCGCGCCGAGGGAGAAACGGGGTCCCTTCGCTGCCGCAATCACCGGGATTCACCCAGCTGACGCTGATTGCAATCGCTGCAACAGAAACCAGCACAAACAACAGTAGACTCCCGAGTCCAGCAACTCCGAGTTTCATTCGACGTGACCATGCCCATTCTGGAGCTACCCGCGGCCAGCCACGCATATGCGTGACCAGCCAGAACAACCCAAGCACCACGAGAATCGAAGGCATAGCCTGAGCCGCCGTGAGGTCGCCCGGATTGTCCCCACGACTCGCCAGCGCGCAAAGCATCACGACGGCCGCGCCCCCAAAGTAAATAAGACCGGCTCTCTTGCGATTGCGGAGCGCGACAAACGAAGCAACTAGCGTCGTAGTTCCGAGAAACGCTATCGCGAGAGTGAGCAACCATTCACTCGCGAGCCGGGAGCGATAGAGGCCCAAAACCGGCTGGAGGCCCAGTTCCGCCAGACCGAGAACTCCCAGAACCACGCCAGCCAAAATTGCCAGCCAGCTGATAACCGTCTTGAGAGAATTCAGAATCGAACTCACGACAAGGGTTTCTCCGATTCGTGCGGGAAGCAGCGACAACGAGACACTACTCTTGAGTTAGACACCAGATTCCCGGTCTCTGATTCCCTGCTACGTCTTGATCCGGTTCATAGCTTTTCGTTGAATACTATCAATGTCGGATTGTACCCGCCGTTGTACGTGGAGCATAATGGGCTGCACTCACATAATCCCTTCTCAAACGTCCAAAGTTCTTGGTAGTAATAGGTTTTCAAAAGGAGAGACCATGCAAAAACGAATCGCCCTTCTCACTTGTTTCTTTTTCAGTCTAACCCTCATTGCGGCGTGTCAGGGCAACCGGCCCAGCCCGGCCGCGTCGGCATCCTGCGATCTCGGCGGCGGCAAAACCATCACGACTGCGTACTCCAGCCCACGCATGAAAGGACGCAAGATTTATGGCGGGCTCGTCCCCTTCGGCGAAGTCTGGCGCACCGGCGCTAACGACGCAACGACCTTTATCGCGAGCGGCGATGTGCTGGTCGGCGGCAAAACTGTCCCCGCGGGCAGTTACACGATTTTCACCGTGCCCGGCCCCGACAAGTGGACGCTGATCATCAACAAAAAGACCGGCGAATGGGGTATCCCTTACAAGTATGAAAGTGATGAGTTAGCGCGCGTGGACATGAAGGTTTCCAAGCTGCCGGAGCCTGTGGAGAATTTCACTCTCTCCTATGACAAGGCCGGCTCGGGCTGCACGCTTCGGCTAGATTGGGAAACGACACGCGCGTCAGTGGAGATCTCGGCGAAGTGACGCGCACGAGAGACGATTGTTGATTTCATGATTATTGATTGCTGATTGAACCCGACATATCCAGGCCGGGTTTCAATCAGCAATCAGAAATCAACAATCAGGAATTACACCGCAGGCTTCCATCTCAACACCGGCCGCCGAGCCGCGGCGGTTTCGTCCAGCCGCGAAACCCGCGTGGAATGCGGCGCGTCGAGCACCGTCTGCGGATCTTCTTCCACTTCTTCCGCGATCGACTTCATGGCCTCGACGAACAAATCCATCTCTTCTTTCGACTCGCTCTCGGTGGGTTCGATCATGAGCGCGCCCGGCACGATCAGCGGAAACGCCGTGGTGTAGGGATGGAATCCGTAATCGATCAGCCGCTTGGCAATGTCCATGGTGCGCACGCCTTTTTTCGCCTGCAGCTTGTCGCTGAACACAACCTCGTGCATCGTAGGCGTGGAATAAGGCAAGTCGTAAGTTCCCTCGAGGCCCTTGCGAATGTAGTTCGCGTTGAGCACCGCGTCTTCCGTGGTTTGGCGCAGGCCATCAGGACCATTGGCCTGAATGTAAGCGAGCGCACGCACGAACATTCCGAAGTTGCCATAGAACGCGCGCACGCGGCCCACCGACTGCGGACGATTGTAATCAAAGGCGAGCGTGCCGTCAGGCCTCGTGACCAAAACCGGCGTGGGCAAAAACGGCTCCAGAATTTTCTTGATCGCAACCGGCCCTGATCCCGGCCCGCCGCCGCCGTGCGGCGTTGAAAAAGTTTTGTGCAGGTTCAGGTGCATCACATCCACGCCGAAATCTCCGGGCCGCACCTTTCCGACCAGCGCATTCATATTTGCGCCGTCCATGTAGAGCAGGCCGCCTTTGGCGTGCAGAATGTCGGCGATCTTGTGAATGTCCTGTTCGAAAACGCCAAGCGTGTTGGGATTGGTCAGCATGAGCGCGGCGACATCTTCGTTCATCTGCGCTTCCAATGCCGCCAGATCCACCATGCCGCGGGAATCCGACTTCAAATTCTCCACCGGGTAGTTCACCATCGCAGCCGTCGCCGGATTCGTGCCGTGCGCCGAGTCAGGGATAAGAATTTTCTTGCGCGCATTGCCTTTGGACTGGTGGTACGCCCGCACCATCAGCAGGCCGGTCATCTCGCCGTGCGCGCCAGCCGCAGGTTGCAGCGTGATCGCGTCCATGCCGGTGATTTCGATCAGTTGCTCGCTCAACATTTTCAGAATTCGCAATGCGCCCTGAGAAATCGTCTCCGGCTGGTAAGGATGCCCGTTGGCGATACCCTCCACACGCGCCACCGCTTCATTCACGCGCGGGTTATATTTCATGGTGCACGAGCCCAGCGGATACATGCCCAGATCGATCGCGTAGTTCCACGTGGAGAGCCGCGTGAAGTGCCGAATGATTTCGATCTCGCTGACTTCAGGCATGCTGCCGAGGTCTTTTCTTTCGGATGCGCCGAGCAGTTTTGCGGTGTCGACCTCCGGCACATCGAGCGGCGGCAGCTTCCATGCGGCTTTCCCGGCAGACGACTTCTCGAAAATCAGCCCTTCGTTCTGATTGACCTGGAGCGAGGCTTTGCGAGTAATGTGCTTCATCGCGCCACCTCCTCGGCTTCTTCTTTCTCTTTTTGTTGGGCCGGTCGCGCCGAGCTTTCGCCTTCTGCGAGCAGTCCCGCCGCGTCGTCGATGACCGATCGCGTAGTCAACTCGGTGCAGCACCACAATGCAGCGTTCCCCAACTCGGGATAAAACTTCTTCAACGGCAACCCGCCGACAATCTTGTGCTTCAGCAAGCGGCTATTAATTGCCTTTGAGTCTTCGCAGGTCTGCACGACAAACTCGTTGAACCGCGGAGCGCCCCCAAATAAAATCTTGCCGTGCTTCGCGAACTCGCCAGCGGCGTAAGCGGTCTTCGCCAGATTTTGCTTCGCCAGTTCTCTCAACCCAACCTTCCCATACACCGTCATGAAAATATTTACCATCAGCGCCACCAGCGCCTGATTCGTGCAAATATTCGATGTAGCCTTCTCACGGCGAATATGCTGCTCACGCGTGGCCAGCGTGAGAACGAATCCGCGCCGGCCTTGTTTGTCGGTCGTCTGCCCGACCAACCGCCCCGGCATTTGCCGCACGAATTTCTCCCGTGTGGCAATCACGCCACAATATGGGCCACCGAAGCCCAACGGCACGCCAAACGACTGCGCTTCCATAGCGATCACGTCGGCCTCGCGCGGCGGCTCGACAATGCCCAGCGAAACCGCCTCAGCAATCGACACCACCAGCATCGCGCCATTCTTGTGCGCGATCTCTGCAATCGACGCGACGTCTTCAATCGTCCCGAAAAAGTTAGGCGACTGAATCAGAACGCACCCAGTTTCGGAGGTGATCAACTTCTCAAGATCTTCAACATTCAGCCGCCCATCGTCGCCAAAGCCCGCAATCGACAGAGGCATTCCCTGATGCGTGGCATACGTCGCCAGCACCTCGCGATACTCCGGATGCAGGCTGCGAGCCACCACCACCGAGCGCCGTCCGGTGAGGCGAACCGCCATCATCACGGCCTCCGCGGCAGCCGTCGAACCGTCATACATGGAGGCATTGGCCACTTCCATGCCGGTCAGCTCGCAGATCATGCTTTGAAATTCGAATATGGACTGCAGCGTGCCCTGCGAAATTTCCGCCTGGTAAGGCGTGTAAGCGGTGAGAAATTCGCCGCGCGAAATCAGCGAATCGATAATCACTGGCCGGTAGTGAGCATAAGCGCCCGCGCCGAGAAAGCTGGTGTAACCTTCGCCATTTTCTCGCGAGCGCTGCCGGAAGAAATCTACAATTTCCGATTCCGCCATCTGGCGCGGAATCTTCAGATCGCGGGTGAGTCGGTATTCCGCGGGAATCGGCGCGAACAGGTCGTCAACCGAGCGCAAGCCAATCGCCTTCAGCATCGATTCACGGTCGGCCGGAGATTTAGGTAAATAACGCATGAGATTACTTAGATGTGCTCCGAGGTGGTTTGGATTGTAGAGGTGCGCCAGCCGTTCGGCGGCGCCAGATCTCGCACCTGAGATCGCAGCAAGGGATAGCGAACGTCCGAGGTCCACCGGCTGAGGTCGATTTTCAGTGTCCCGCCTCTTCCGCCACGAATTTCTCGTAGTCCTCGGCGGAAAGCAGTCCGCTCAACTCGCCAGGATTTTTCAGCGTGAGTTTCAACATCCAGGAGCCATGCGCATCTTTGTTCACTTTCTCCGGCGACGTCGCCAGGTCGGCGTTGACCGCCGTCACGGTCCCCGAAGCCGGCGCGTACAGATCGGAGACCGCTTTCACTGACTCGACCGAGCCAAACGTCTTGCCAGCCGCCAGTTCCGCGCCCACCTTGGGCAACTCGACAAAGACGATATCACCCAGCGATTCCTGCGCGTAGTTGGTGATGCCGACGGTAGCGGCGGCGCCGTCCACTTGAATCCACTCATGCTCTTTGGTGTATTTGCGATCTGTGGGGTAAGGCATAAAAAGCTTCTAGCTCCTAGCTTCTAGCTTCTAGCTAAACCTGTTGTTCTTTTTTCGCAGCAGCTACTCGGTTTTTTTCGCCCGCTTATAAAACGGCGTCGGCGCCACCGCCGCTCCCACGCCTTGACCGCGAATTTCCACCTTCAACGCGGTCCCAACTGCCGAAAATTCAGGTGGCACATAAGCCAGCGCAATATTCTTTTTCAGGAACGGCGCCGGCGATCCGCTGGTCACATATCCAATCTCGTGTCCAGAGGTGTCCAGCACTTTGTAACCATCGCGCGCGATGCCGCGTTCAGTCATCTCCAGGCCGACCAGAGTCCGCTTCACACCCGCAACCTTTGCCTTCTCCAGCGCGGCAAGACCCACGAACTCCGGCTTCTCCATTTTGCAGAAGCGGTCAAGCCCGGCTTCCCAAACGTTAATGGTATCGGAAATTTCGTGCCCGTAAAGCGGCAGCTTGCCTTCCAGCCGCAAAGTATTGCGCGCGCCCAGGCCGCAGGGCACGACGCCGAATTCCTTGCCTGCGTCCAGAATCTCATACCAAACCCGCGCGCTCGTGGCTTCATCCGCCGGAACGTAAATTTCGAAGCCGTCTTCGGCCGTGTATCCCGTGCGTGCAATCAGAATGTCGCGCAGCTGGCACACTGCACCCCGTGTCACCCAATAGAATTTCACGGCTGAAAGGTCGGCGTCGGTCAGCTTCTGCAGCAGACTCACCGCCTTCGGCCCCTGAATCGCAATCTGCGTGAAGTCGTCCGAAAGATTTTCCACCGCGCAATCGAACTGCCGCGTGTTGTCGCGCACCCAATTGAAATCTTTCTCGCGCGTCCCCGCGTTGATCACGAGCAAATATTCGTTCTCGCCCAGGCGATGAACAATCACGTCATCGACAAATGTTCCCTCGGGATACAGCAACGCCGAATACTGCGCCTGGCCCACCCCCAGCCGCGACGCATCGTTCATCGAAATATGCTGCACCGCGGCCAGCGCCTGCGGCCCGGCCAAACGAATGTCACCCATGTGGCTGACGTCAAAAATGCCCACGCCCGTGCGCACCGCCATATGTTCGTTGATGATGCCGCATCCGATCGCCGCAGGATATTCCACGGGCATGTCCCAGCCGTTGAACTCGACCATCTTCGCGCCCATCTGGCGATGGACGGCGTTCAGCGCAGTCTTGCGAACAGCGGGAGTGGCGGGCGTGGTTGTCGCCTCAACAACAGACAAGCAGAACCTCATTCAGCGCAGGGGGGCCTGCTGGGATGGTGTGACTGATTACCGTATCACGCGCTTTTTCGGCGGGTCAAACCGGAAGGGCCTCACTCGAGAGATCACAGACGAAAATCAGAATCAGAGAAACGCATTACCCTGTGTTCCCCCGCGTCCTCTGTGGTAAAGATTTTGTTCTACCGCCCGAACTGCACGGTAACACGAGAGCCGGCGGCCACGTGCGCTCCCGCGGCCGGAGACTGCTGCCGACCCAGGCCGCTGCCGACCGCTTCGAGTTCGAGGCCAGCATCTTGCGCAGCTTCCACCGCGCCGCGCACCGTCTTGCCCACGAATGACGGCACTTCGATGCCCCCAGGCTCCACGTCGAGAACTACAGTTCCACTCGCCGGTGAATTCGGTTGCGCCACGGAATCGGCCATGGGTGCCCCATTTCTCGCGTCTTTTGCGAGAAGTGGGGATTTTGCCTGCGCTGAACTCGGCGTCTTCGCCGGCTCTGCTTGACTCGGGATGGACCCTAACGCCGGCTCTCGCCGGCGGATCGCTGCCTGCACCACGCGGCCGTCTCCCTCGCTGGTACCACCTCTGGCATTCGCGGGCGGGAGCGCCCGCGCCACATTTGCGTTCGCACCTGCCCCCGCCTGCGCCGAATCCGCGTTCACCTCGGCCGTCTCCAGCGGTTCACCGGGATGGTCCGGCGTGCCTTCCTCCAGATCGTTATCATTATTTTTCATCTTCGCCCGCGCCAGCAGCATCTGATGTTGCGGCGCCAGCGGCAGATCGTGCGGCACATGCAAATATTCCAGCACCTGCTGCGAAATGCGCTTAAATACCGGAGCAGAAATCTCGCCGCCCTGGTGTCGACCAACAGCCGAGTCGAGAATCACCGTGACCACGATTTGTGGATTGTTCACCGGAGCAAATCCCGCGAACGAAGCGACATACTTCGTCTTCGAATAAACGCCGGTTGCCGGATCGACTTTCTGCCCCGTCCCCGTCTTCCCGGCCGACGAATATCCCTCCAGGGTTGCCTCGCGGCCCGTGCCTTCAAGCACAACCTTCTGCATCATCGAGCGCATTTCGGCGGCAGTGTATGGGGAAATCACGCGCTGGCCTTCGGCGGGATGAAACGCCACGGTTTGCAGAGATCCTTGCGGCGGCGTGGTTCCCATGACGATGCGGGGCGCGATGCGCACGCCGTCATTCGCGATCGTCGAGACGAGCGCTGCCAACTGAATCGGCGAAATGCCAATTTCCTGACCGATCGAAATCGCGGCGATCGAAACCTTCGACCATCGGCTCGGTGTCTTCGTCAGTCCACGCGTCTCGCCGGGCAGTTCGATGCCTGTTTGCTGGCCGAATCCAAACGCGCGAATGTATTTGTAATAACGCTCCTCGCCCAGGCGCAACGCAATTTTAATCGTGCCTACGTTGCTCGATTTCGCCAGCACGCCCCAAACCGGCAGCAGGCCGTGCGGCTTTGCGTCGCGGATGCGCATGCCGTTGTAAACAATCGCGCCCATCTGGCAATCGAAAATCTCGTCGGGATTCGTGAGCTTCTCTTCGAGCGCGGCGGAAATGGTAACTACCTTGAACGCCGACCCCGGCTCGTAGACGTAACTCACAGCGCGGTTGGTGAGCGCGGCAGGCGTGATCTGCTTGTGCTGATTCGGATCAAACGTAGGCCGGTTCGCCAGCGCGAGAATTTCTCCCGTGTGCGGGTTCTCGACAATCACTGTGCCGGCAATCGCCTGCGTGTCATGGATCGCCTGCTCCAATTCTTTTTCGGCAATGTACTGAATGTTCTTGTCGACCGTCAGCACCAGGCTGTCGCCGGTCTCGGGCTGCTTCTCCACATCGCTGAACCATTGTTTGCGCGCGTCGACCGAGATAAACATTTTCCCCGCGCTGCCGCGCAGTTGGTCGTCAAACTCGTGTTCGATTCCGCTCTGGCCGGAATCCTCCATGCCGACTTCGCCCAGCACCTGAGCCGCCAGATCGCGATTGGGATAAAAACGTTTCGGCTCTCTCTGGAAATGGATGCCCTGCAGGTTGAGCGACTTGATGCGCTCGATGGTTTCGTCGTCAGCCTTGCGCGCCAGCCAGCAAAAACTTTTGTGCGCGCGGCAATCGGCCAGCACCACGCGTGCGTCTTCGCCTGTAATACGCGTGATCAGCGAAACTGCTGTAGGCAGATCCTTGGTTTCGCTGGGGACCGCAAACGCGGAATCGACCAGAACGGACATCGCCAGCTCGCGTCCGGCACGGTCATAAATAACGCCGCGCTTGGCAGCCAGCGGAATGGCCCGCTGCTGCTGGTGTTCCGCCTGCTTTGCAAAGCTGCCGTAACGAAAAATCTGCAGGTAAACCAGCCTCCCGCAAATCGCAAAGCACCAAAGCAACAGCATCGCCCCCAACAGGTAGAGCCGGGAGTTCTTGCCGAGCTTGAAGTCAGAGGCCATGGAAAATCTGTCGTTAGTCGTTAGTCGTTAGTCCAACCCCGCTCTGTCATCCTGAGCGAAGCATGTCGAGGAGCGAAGCGAATCGGCATGCGCAGTCGAAGGATCCCTACTTCCGTTCCAGCAGCCGGCGGAACATTCCCACCACAGTCTCGACCCCTCGCCCCCAGACAAACATGGCGGCCCATTAAAAGCAGGCCGCCACTCAAATTCATGTGGGGACAGGCGCCCTCGGCTGTCCGCCGAGCGCAGCTCGGCTAATTTTTTCGTCGGCGCTCTACCGCCCCGGCAACACCACCACCGGCTCCGCACTCGCCATCACCGGCGCATTCGACTCACCAGTCGCGCTATCCATATGGATCACCTGCCCCGGCTCCGGCGGCACCAGCCCCATGCGCCGCGCCATCACATCGATCCGTTCGGGATCGCGCAACGAAGCATCGGTCAACCGCAACGCGCGGTTCATCTCTGTCAAATTGCTCAGCTCGCGCTTCGCCGACTCGATCTGATAGCCGTATTCAATCGCTTTGAAATGCTGCCACGTATAAGTAAATACCAACAGAAACAGCACCGCCAGCGCCGAGCCAAATTGCTTCATCTCGCGGTTGCGCCCCGCATCCTCCACTTTGATCAGACGGGAATTGTCGATCGCCTTCGCAAAATAAATCTCCGGAGTCCCCGTCCAGAGCTGACGCGCCCGGGCCGCTCCAGCATTCGCGAAACCCGAACCCGCGGAGCCCGCGCCCGGCGTGACCACAGATCGAATTGCCATGGATGCTGCTGCCATTTAAGCCGCCCCCGCAAAAATCTGTTCGCTCTGTGCCGCCGGAACCTGCAAGTCAAACATTCTTTCCAGTTCCATTTCCATTTCCTCGGCCATGACCCGCTGGCGTCCCAGTTGTTCCGCCCGCTCCACCACCGCCATCAAATCGCTGATCAATGTTCCCGTATACATGTCCCTACCTCGATTTGGATTCCTACCACGGAACCCTCAAACCCGGCTTCGGGCTTCAGCTTCCGGGCTTCGGCACTTGTGTCTTAGCTTTGCCGAAGCCCGCAAGCCGAAGCCTGAAGCCCGCTTTTTCCCGCCCCAGCGGATCTCCGTCCGCCTGTAAACCTGATTCCTTAAGCCCGGCACGCCATTACAGCTGTGCCGGGGACTCCGGCAGGTTTTCCGGAATCTAACTTGAAAGCGGCTTCGGGCTTCGGCTATCAGGCTTCACCCATCCCTCGGCTGCGCCCTCAACATGAACCCCTTCACCGCAAGCACCGGCCGCAGAAACCATAACTTCAACCTTAGGCTTCCCCGCCCTTGCAGAAGCCCGACAGCCGAAGCCCGAAGCCCGCTCCTAAACTTTTTCCGCCGCCCTCAGCTTCGCGCTGCGGGCCCGCGGATTGCGATCGCTTTCTTCTTCAGTTGCCGTTACCGGTTTTTTGGTTAACACACTGAAGTAACCTTCTTTGCTCCCCTCGCGAAACGCATCCTTCACGATGCGATCTTCCAGCGAGTGAAAACTGATCACCACCACGCGTCCCCCTGGCTTCAGAATCCGGGGCGCCGCTTCCATCAGCGCCCGCAGATCGTCCAGTTCGCGGTTTACGAAAATTCGAAGAGCCTGAAAAGTTCGGGTCGCCGGATGAATCCTACGTTGCTCAGAATTCATTGGCCGGGCCGCGGCTGATATGACGTCCGCAAGATGTGCGGTAGATCGTATCGGCCGCGACCGGCAAATGGCTCTGGCGATTCTCCGCGACCT
>Ga0302326_10000989_pt1 | contig 74871 bp, 58 predicted proteins | sample Palsa_T0_3_FD_202264 | JGI IMG/M metagenome (GOLD analysis project Ga0302326, IMG submission 202264) | Peat permafrost microbial communities from Stordalen Mire near Abisko, Sweden - Palsa_T0_3 | ecosystem: Environmental > Terrestrial > Soil > Palsa > Peat permafrost | place: Sweden: Abisko... | reverse complement strand
ATCCCCCCACCACACCGCGCTTGGTGGCGAAGTCTTCTCGAAAAACTCCAGTCCCCACTGCCTCCTTGGAACTGCAATTCAGTTGGCTCCCTCGCCGCATGAAATCTTCGGCCAACTGAATCGTTCCGGCTTAGAAGCTTTGGGCACGTGAATTATTCTCTTTGAACAAGTCCCGCTTGCTTTCCGTCGGATTCGGCGAATAGCTCCCGCGTTTTCATGAAAAAATTCATTCCGATCGTTTCATTTTGTGTCCTCGCCACGTTTGTCTTTTCTGCTTGTGACACCCCCGGCCATAGTGCGCTGGCCGGCGCCGCCATCGGTGGCTTGCTGACCGGGCGTCCGCAGGTCGCCCTGGCCGCCGCCGCGGCCGGCGCAGGAACCGGCTATCTCATTGGCAAACAAGTGCAGGCAGATCGCCGGGCGGCGTATGACCAGGGCTACAACGACGGGCAGTATGCCGACGATGGCAGTGGCAGCAGCTATCCCATGGGGCGTTTAACGGACCGCCCCGGGATTGTCGTCAGTCCGTACCCTCCCTACAACCAGATCGATGTCCGCGACATTCCCCGCGGCGCCAGGGTCCAGGATCCCTCGACTGGCAAAGTCTTCATCAACCCGTAGGGGGCCTTTAGAAGCCCTCTCAGCAATCCAAACTGCGCCGAATGGTGGCCAGGAGCGGACCCGACGGAAACGGCTTTTGCAGGAAATTCTCGCCGGGACGAAGCTCGATATTTCGACCGGCGATTTCCGCGCTGTAGCCGCTGGTGAAGATCACCTTCAGGTCCGGTTCTTCCGCCTCGAGACGGCGGGCGAGATCCTGGCCATCAATTCCGACCGGCATCACCAAATCGGTCAGCAGCAGGCCTATGACCTCGCGGTTTTCTTTCCAGATTTGAAGCGCTTCCAAGCCGTTGGCGGCCGGCAGCACGCGGTAGCCGAATCGTTCGAGGAGCGCTTGGGTAATGGTTCGCACTGGAGCCTCGTCTTCCACCAGTAGAATTGTTTCCGGACCGCCGCGCGGCTTGGGCGGAATCTCGTCACGGCAAGGCGCGCGAGGCGCTTCGCTTGCCGGGAGAAAGAGCTGGAACGCGGCGCCCTGGCTAGGCTGGCTCTGGACTTCGATCCAGCCGCGATGCTGCTGGACAATGCCGTAGATCGTGGCCAGGCCGAGGCCGGTGCCTTTGCCGGGTCCCTTGGTGGTAAAGTATGGCTCGAATATCCGCGGCAGGATCTCCGGCGGAATGCCACAGCCCGTGTCGGCGACGGTCAAGCAGACATAGCTGCCCGCGGCAGCGTCGGGGTGCAACCGGGCGGCTGCTTCATTGACGGTTTTGGCCGCGGTCTCGATGAGCAGGCGGCCACCTGCCGGCATGGCATCGCGGGCATTGACGGCAAGATTCAAGAGGACCTGATCGAGCATTCCCGGATCGACGCGAGTGACGAGCGGAGTCGAGTGGAGACGAAGTTGCAAGCGCACATCCTCGCCAATGATGCGCTGGAGCATTTTGCCAAGGCTGGTGACGGCCTCGTTCAAATCGAGCACCTGTGGCTGCATGACCTGCCGTCGGCTGAAGAGGAGCAACTGGCGGGTAAGATGCGCGGCGCGTTCCGCCGCCTCGCGAATCTGTTGCAAGTCTTGCTGGTGCTCTTCGTGGGTCTGCTGAATTGCCGCAGCCAGTTCGCATTGCACGATAATGAAGGTGAGAATGTTATTGAAATCATGCGCCACTCCGCCGGCGAGTTGGCCTATGGCTTCCAGCTTCTGCGACTGCAGCAATTGCTCCTCCAATTGCCGGCGCTCGGTCACGTCCCTGGCCACTCCCACGATGCGTTCGACCTGGCCGCTGACGTTGCGGACCGGGAAAGCGCGGTCGCGAATCCAGCGGACTTGTCCATCCTGGCGGAGGACGCGGTATTCCTCGTGGTAGAGGCCTTCGCTTTGCCGCGTGGCTCTCGCTTGCTGCACGCGTTCGCGATCTTCCCCATGGATCGCCTCGAACCAGGAGTGCGGCCTATCGTAAAGGCTCTGGCAGGAACATCCCCAGATTTTCTCGTAGGCGGGGCTAATGTAGAGCACGCGACCGGTCGCGGGATCTGTGATCCAGAAGACGTCTTCGACAGCCCCGGTCAGTTCGCGGAATCGATCCTCGCTTTGTTTGAGCGCCTGCTCGACCTCCTTGCGTTCCGTAATATCGATGTTCGTGCTCAGAATCGCGGGTCGCCCGTTGTATTCAATCACGTTGTTGAAAGCATAAATCCATCGAGTTGAACCGTCCTTGCGCAGGATTCGGAGTTCAACCGATGGGGTTACTTCCTGGCCTTCGAGGCGTTTGCGCGCCCGCTCCACGGCGATGCCGCGATCCAGCGGGTGCGTCAGGGCGATGAGTTGCTCGGCCGACATGGATTTGAGTTCCTCGATCGAATAACCCATGATGGCCGCATGGGCCGAATTGGCATAAACGATGGCCCGGTCTTGAAAGATGGCGATGCCCTGCAAGGACTTTTCGGCAAGAGTTCGGAAATTGCACTCGGATCTGCGCAAAGCCTCTTCCGCCTTCTCGCGGTCGGTGATGTCCTGGACGGGAAGTGTGTCGTTGGATCGATCCGGCTTCATGCCAAAAGCGCGGAGCATATGGCAATCTCGGCCGAAGCGAAGACCTTTTCCTCTGCCGTGGAAACGATGAAGCCCTGAGCCGTTTTTTGAACCACGCATCGTACGCACTGAGTACACGGACTCAGACGCGAGCTGGCTCTTTTATCCGTGTCATCCGAGCAATCCGTGGGCGACGATGTGCCGGAATTCGGATAGCTCTTCCGAGGGGGGAACAATTATCCCTGTCGCAGCATCGCATCCACCCGCGCCTTCACTGCCGGGTCCATCCTCAACAACTCCGGCCAGGTGCGGTGATAGCCCTCGCCGGGCAGCTTCCGCGTCGCATCGATTCCGAGGTGCGAGCCGATGCAGGCCGTGCTTTGCGCATGGTCGAGCGCATCGGTCGGATTCTTGATGAAGGTTGAGTCGCGTTGGGGGTCGGTATTGGCGCACATGCGAAAGAGCACTTCGCTGGTGTTGTGCACGTCGCAATCGTCGTCCACAACCACGATGTATTTGGAGAACATCATCTGCCCCATGCCCCACAGTCCGTGCATGATCTTGAAGGCCTGCCAGGCGTACTGTTTGCGAATGCTCACGAAGACGAGGTTGTGAAAGACCCCTTCGGCGGGCAGGGCGATGTCCACGATCTCCGGGAAATTCATCCTCAAGACTGGCAGGAAAATGCGGACACTCGCCGTGCCCATGTAAAAATCCTCCATCGGCGGAATGCCCACGATCGTCGCCGGGTAGATGGCGTCGCGGCGATGGGTGACCGCGGTGAGGTGAAAGACGGGATAGTCATCCAACGGTGTGTAATAGCCGGTATGATCGCCGAATGGGCCCTCGGGGCGCATTTCGCCAGGTTGCACGTAACCTTCGAGGACGAAGTCCACATCCGACGGCACTTCGAGATCGATCGTCTCGCAGGGGACCAGTTCCACCGATTTTTTGCGCGCAAAGCCGGCGAAGAGGATTTCATCCAGGCCATCGGGCAGCGGCGCCGTCGCGGCGAAGGTGTATGCCGGGTCGCCGCCGAGCGTCACGGCCACCGGCATGCGCTCGCCTTTTTCATAATAGCGTCGCCCGTGGCGTGCGCCCACTTTGTGGACCTGCCAGTGCATGCCCGTCGTGCCGTCGTCATAGACTTGCATGCGGTACATTCCGAGGTTGCGCTCGCCGGTGTCCGGGTCGCGTGTATGGACGCAGGGCAGCGTGATGAAGCGGCCGCCGTCCTTCGGCCAGCAGTGCAGAATCGGCAGGTCGAGCAGTGTGGGGAGGCGGGCGGAGTTCGGAGTTCGCAGTTCGGAGTTCGAAGGTGATCCGGCCACCGCCGGAAATCTGTGAACGACCTCTTTGCATGGACCGCCACGGACGTGCTTCGGTTTCGCATGGAGCAGGTCGAGTCCCTGCATCGCCAGCGTCCAGGCGTGCTTGAGCGATGTCGGCGGCTTGGCTTTCAAGATCAGCTCCATCTGCCGCATTAAATCGTCCACGTGCTCGAGTCCGAGCGCCATGGCCATCCGCCGCTGGGAGCCCATCGTATTGATCGCCAGCGGAAATGAGGAGGGTTTGCCATTTACGGTGGGTTTCTCAAAGAGCAATGCCTTTCCGCCGCCCGGGGTTTTCATCTCCCGGTTCGCGATTTCGGTGATTTCCAATTCGGTGGCCGCCGGAAACGGGATTCGCATCAGTTCGCCGGCACGTTCGAGCGCGGCGACAAACGCGGAAAAGGAATCGTGAGCCATGGGCGTCGAGTCTAGGGCGTGCGGCGCATCCTGCGCCACCAGAGATTCAGAGAACTCTGCGTCCAGCGGCCTCCCCATCGCCTTGGTTCGCGCCATTTCGCAGCCGCATGGCTCCGGAGGATTTGCAGCGTCGCGCCCGTATGGCTAATCTTCGTCCGTTCCGCCACCCCAGCCCCCCCCGCGAGTGTCCATCCCGATTCCCTGCAGAAAGTCACATCCCCGTGAAGGCCCGGGTGTGCGGGGCGCGAAAGTTGCGGCTGGGATTGGAAGGATGTCCATTCTTACCGTGAAGCCACGTACCCTCCGAGTCATTGTTTGCCTCTTTGTGGCGGGCAGCTTCGTGCTTCGCGGGCACGGGCAGGAGCCCGGTGGAAAAGAACGCGAATTGCAGGGCCTGGAGCAGGATTTCCTCTTGCGAGTCTGGGATACGGCGGATGGTCTCCTGCCCACCAGCGTGCGATCCATGACCCAAACGCATGACGGCTACGTCTGGCTGGCGGCTTTCGACGGGTTCGTGCGCTTCGATGGGGTGCGCGCCGTGCTCTTTTCGGGGAAGAACTCGCCCGGTCTCCCCGCGCTCCCCAAGGGCCATAAAGTCTTTGCGGACTCCACCGGGCGGCTCTGGGCGTCGACCACGGATGGCCGGGTCTTCTCATTCGATCAAATCACCTGGCGGGAATACCGCGGCGCGCAGGGCTGGCCGGGATTTGTGGTTGAGTCCATCACCGAAAACGCCGCGGGACGGCTGATTTTCAGCGGGGCAAAGAACCTGGTGCGGTTCTCGAATGGGCGCTTCGAGCCGGTGACCGCGCCCGAATGGCCCGCGGATTTTCGTCCGCCGCTCAAAGCGGTCTTCGATGCCCAGGCAAAGCTTTGGCTGGCCAGCCCGAGCCACGTCTGGTGTGAAGAGGCGGACGGATGGACGGAGGTGTGCTCGCCATCGAGCTTGCACACCGAACTGCACGGGGTGGCGCCGGGGCGGGACGCGGGCTTGTGGGTGGCGACTTCGCGCGAAGTGCGGAAGTATATCGACGCCGCGCCGGTCACGACGCTCGCGCGGCCCGAAGGCTTTCTCGGTGAGGATCTGGAATTGCTCGAGGATTTTCACGGAAACCTCTGGGCCGGCAGCGCCTCGAAAGGATTGCGCATCTGGATGCACGATGGGCGAACTGTGAGGGCCGGACACAACGCCGACTCCCTCTCGCCAAAGGTCGTTTGTCTGCTCGAGGACCGCGAACGCAATGTTCTCGTCGGCACCGATGGGGCAGGGATCGCGCGCTTCAAGCCGCGTCCGTTTAATGCCTGGTTCGGACAACTCGGCGGGCTCGCCGGCGCCCTCATCAATTCCATCGGCGAAGATCCTCCGGGCCGGATGTTGGTCGGCACCGAAGGCAGCGGCCTGCGCCGGCTCGGTGGCGGCGCCCCGGCGGCGCTCATCACCACGCCCGATGGCGTCTTGGGTCGCAAACAGCGCATCACCTCGTTGTTGCACACGACGAATTGCGGGATGATCGCGGCCGTCGGAGGCAAGGGCCTTTTCCAGATTGACGGCGACAACGCCGTGGCCATTCCCGCGACCCCGCTCGACGGCGAACTCGTCCGCGCGCTTTTCGAAGATTCGCGCGGGCGGCTCTGGGTTGGTCACGACCATGGGATCGCCGTTCGCGATCACGGCGTATTCACCCGCTTTCCATCCAGCACGGATTCCGTGCTGACGGATGTCCGCGCCATCGCCGAGGGCGGGGATGGCACGATGTGGTTTGCCGGCAAGGAAGGTCTCGCCCGCGCTACCGGCGATAATCTGGAGCGCGTTGGCATTCCAGAGATTTCACCGCAGGCAAACCTGCTCAGCCTTTTCGTCGATCATGCGGGAGTGCTGTGGATCGGCGTGGAATCAAAGGGCGTGCTCCGGTGGAAGGATGGACGCGCCTTTCTCTTCAGCGGCAAGTACGGCTTGCCCATTGCCTCGCCGGGCGCCTTTCTCGAGGAGGGCGAGTACCTCTGGGCGAGCGGGGAGAAGGGGATTGTGAGGATCAGCCGGGCCTCGCTGGACGCGGTGGCCTCCAGGCAGTCGAACCGGCTCGAACTTCAGCTCTTCAATCGGGCCGATGGTCTGCCCTCGGACGCCTGCCGGCGCGGTTACCAACCGGCGGCCTTCAAGTCGTCGGATGGTCAGCTCTGGTTTGCGACCCACAAGGGCGTGATTTCGGTGCATCCGCACGAGATCACCACGCCCACTTACGAGCCGCCGGCGACCGTCGAGGAGATTCGCGCCGAACGGGACCAAATCACCGTGACTCCCGGCAACCGCGACCACGTCGATATTCCAGCGGGCACGCGGTACATGACCATTCGGTGCTCGGTCCCTTCGCTGGGCAAGCCCGACTACGCGCGCTTTCAGTACCAGCTCGAGGGTTTTGACAGCGTCTGGCGTGATGCCGGGAACGAGCGCGTCATCCGTTTTTACGATCTGCCGCCGGGGACTTACCGCTTTATCGTGCGGGCCATTGGCACCGATGGTCGCCTCGTCGAAATTCCGGCCTGGGTCAGGCTCATCGTCCACCCCTTCTTCTGGCAGCAATTGTGGTTTCGCGCTTTTTGCCTTGCCGCGCTGCTCGTGGCGGTGGCCTACGTCGTCTGGCGCAGCCAGCAGCGGCACATTCGGTTCCGCGAGGAGAAACTGCGCGAGCAGGAAGCGCGGGCCGAACTCGAGATGCAGCTTCAGCAGGCGCAGAAGATGGACGCGCTGGGCCGCCTCGCCGGCGGCATCGCTCACGACTTCAATAATCTCCTCACCAGCGTCGGCGGCAATGCCGAGTTGCTCGCCGCCGAGTTGCCGGCGCACAGCCACCACCGGGAACTTGTCAATGACATCGCCACCGCGGCGGGCCGGGCGCGCGAACTGGTCGGCCAGATTCTCACCTTCAGCCGCCAGCGGAGCGTGGAGAAAGTCCCACTCGACCCGGCGCCCATTCTCCGTGAGGCGGTGCAGCTTCTGCGCGTGGGCCTGCCGGCGATGATTGAGTTGCACGCCGAACTGCCGGAGAAGCTGCCGCCGATCCTCGGTGATGCCACGCAGTTGCAGCGCGTATTGGTGAATCTGGGAACCAACGCCGCCCAGGCCATCGGGGTGAAGATCGGCCACATCTGGGTGCGGGCGGAGGAAACCGAAGTCACGCCGCTCACGCCGGTGGAAGGCGTGCGCCCCGGCCGGTACTTCCGGCTCGTCGTGCGGGACGATGGCCGTGGCATGGATGACAAAACGCTCAGCCGCATCTTCGACCCGTTCTTTACCACAAAAGCGATCGGGCAGGGCACCGGGCTGGGGCTTTCGGTCGTGCACGGCATCGTCGAGGCCTACGGTGGGCACATCATGGTCGAGAGCCACCCGTCCATCGGCACGGTGTTTCGCATCTATTTTCCCGTGACCGATCAATCGCCCGCGCCGGCGGTGGCGCAACCCGAAGTGGCGGCGGCGCCGGTGTCCGCTGGAAAGGGGGTCATCTTGCTGGTGGATGACGAAGCGGTCGTGCTCAAAGTCACGCGCACCATGCTCGAGCGCCTTGGCTTCGAGGTGGAAGGGCAGACGGATTCGCTCGCCGCGCACGCCGCCTTTGCCGCCGCGCCCGGCCGTTACCGCCTGCTCCTCACCGATTACGCCATGCCCAAGCTCGACGGAGTGGAACTCGCGCGGGGTATCTGGGAGATTCGGCCCGATTTCCCGGTAATCCTCTACACCGGCTATGGTGGCCGCCTCACCCCGAGCGAAGCCGAACGGATGGGATTCGTGGAGCTGCTGGCCAAACCATTTTCGATGCAAATGCTCGAGGAGGCCGTCACCCGCGCCCTCAAACCACGCGAGCCCGCCACGGCCATCTCCGCGGTAAGCTGAGCGAAGCCTCCCCGCGCTCTGCGGTGCATCCGCCGTGCGCTTTTTGTTTGCCGCTTTGGGTGATCACGCACTGACTTGCGGCCATCGGAATGCCGCAAACAAAGTCCCCCGCCCACCGCTCCGCGGTCTTCCTGCTCCTCGCCACCGCGGTGCTGTGGAGCCTCGGCGGCGTGCTCGTCAAAAGCATCGATTGGCCGTCGATGGCCAAGGCCGGCGCCCGCAGCGCCATTGCGGGCGCGGTCCTTTGGGCCTGGCTGCGGCGTCCGTCATTTACCTGGCGACCGGCGCAGCTCGGTGCGGCGCTGGCCTACGCGGCGACCGTGACTCTCTACGTCCTGGCCAACGACCGCACTACTGCAGCCAACGCCATCTTTCTCCAATACACCAGTCCGATCTACGTCGCCCTGCTCAGCCCGTGCGTGCTCGGGGAACGCATCCAGCGCCGCGATTGGCTTTGCATCGTTGTCGCCCTCGCGGGCATCGCTCTTTTCTTCCGCGATCAATTCAACCCTCGCGGGCTTTCCGGCATTCTCTGTGGGCTGGGCAGTGGCCTCGCCTACGGCACCATGATCGTCCTGCTGCGCCGCGAGCGCGACGCCTCACCCGCCAGCGCCTTGCTGCTCGGAAATCTGTTCACGGCCATTTGCGGCCTGCCGTTTGCCATCGGCCACTCCCTGCCCGCGGCGCAAGCGGGCATGATCGTCCTGCTGGGTGTGGTGCAACTGGCCATCCCCTACATTCTTTTCAGCATTGCCATCCGGCGGGTCACGGCGCTCGAAGCCGTCCTCCTGCCCATGTTGGAGCCGATTCTCAATCCCATCTGGGTCGCCCTCGCCCGCGGTGAGTGGCCGGGTCCGTGGAGCCTCGTTGGCGGCGCCCTCGTGCTCGGTGCGGTGATTGTCCGGAGCTGGATGGAAACCAAGTTGAGTCGCGCCGCCGCGCCGCCGCCTCCGACACTAGGAACCGGGAGCTAACCACCGCGCACTTCAATCCGCGGCCTCACACGCTCCCCGCGCAGGCGGCAATCGCCGGCAGAAACAGCATCCCTTCGACGACCCATTCGTAAAAGCGTTCGGAGCGCGGACGGTGCACCGCCAGGAAAATCCCGCCGAGATAGACTGGGCCGAGGAAACACATAACCGCCCAGATGTGGCGATGCGTTCCCGCGGCCAGCGCGTACGCGCCCAGGGCGAGAAATTCGATCCCCACCAGCAGCCCGGCCAGCAACCAGCGCGTCCGTTTCTCGCCGAGCACCACCGGAAGACTGCGGATGCCGCAGGCCTCATCGCCGGCGCGGTCCCGCAGATCGCAGACGGTCATGTTGAACATCAAAAAACTCCACGAGCGCAGAAAGGCCAGCGCCAGCGTGGTGGCATCGGTCCCGGCTGCGCCGAGATGCACCCACGGCAGGCCCAGGACGGACGCCGTGACGATCGTCGGGGCAAAGAAGGTCTTGAGCAGCGGCACATCCTTGAAACGAAATCCGAAGAGCGGAATGGAATAGTTCAGGCAGACCAACGTGCCGCCCAGGACGAGCGCCAGGGTCAGCCAGTCGCGCTGCACCACGGGCAGGACGAGCAGGACGGACGCCGAGACCGCCAGCACCACGAAACTGAGAACGTGGAGACGGGCGGCCGCGGCTTCGCGCAACGGAATGTTCAGTGCATCCGCCGGATCGCGCCGCAGGCGGTCGGCGTTGTAGACGAGCAGCGCGGCGCAGAACCAGTACGGCATCCACGGGCCCGCCTCCCAGTGGAGCAGACGACCCATGGCCCAGCCAAATGCCACGATGCCCAGCGCGCCATAGATGCTGAGCGTGTGCAGGAGCATCTCCACTTCCCGCAGGAATGCGAAAACTGCCCCAGGGACAATGGAAATTGGCAAACTGGAAGGCGTGTGTTTCAGTGGCCGCGATCCTCACCCCGGACGCCTTCGACTGCAAATCCCATGAATCCCACCCCGCCAACGGGCAGCCTCGAACCCGCGCCGACCCCACCTGCGACCCAAGAGGCCGCGCCGAAGCAAGAGGACGACGTCGAGGCGATCACTTACTTCAAGGAGGCGCATGCGATGATCAAGCATCAGCTGGCCAAGGTCATCGTTGGACAGGACAAGGTGATCGACGAGCTGCTGATCTCGATTTTCACGCGCTCGCACGCGCTGCTCGTGGGCGTGCCTGGCCTCGCCAAGACCCTCCTCATCTCGACGCTGGCGCAGACGATCAATCTTTCCTTCAAGCGCATTCAATTCACGCCCGACCTCATGCCGAGCGACATTACCGGCACTGAGGTCATCTACCAGAATCCGCAGACCAACGAGCGCGAGTTCAAATTCCTGAAAGGCCCGCTCTTTGCCAATGTCATCCTGGCCGATGAAATCAACCGCACGCCGCCCAAAACGCAGGCCGCGATGCTCGAGGCGATGCAGGAACGGCGCGTGACCGTGGGCGGCGTGAACCACGTTCTGCCCGATCCGTTTTTCGTCCTGGCTACGCAAAACCCGGTCGAACAGGAAGGCACCTACCCGCTGCCCGAAGCGCAACTCGACCGCTTTATGTTCATGATCTTTGTCGATTATCCGAGCATGGAGGAGGAACTGGAGATCATGAAACGCGGCACCGGCGTGGGCGGTGGGATGCCGCGGAAGATCATTGAGATCGATCACATCCTCTACCTGCAAGGGGTTGTCCGGCGCATGCCCGTGGCCGATCATGTCCTCCAGTACGCGCAGAAAATCGTCGCCGCGACGCGCGCGAAAAGCCCGCAGGCTCTGGACTTCTGCAAAAAGTGGCTCGCCTGGGGCGCCGGTCCGCGTGCCTCGCTCAATCTCATCCTTGCCGCGAAATCGCACGCCATCGTCCACGGCCAGGTCTACGTCAGTTGCGAGGACGTTGCCGCCGTGGCGCCGTCGATCCTGCGGCACCGCTTGATCCCCAATTTCGCCGCCCAAAGCGAAGGCGTCACCAGCGACGATATTACGCGCCTGATCCTGGAAAAGATTCCGCAGAACCGGTGAGAACTTGCGTGAAGCTTGTTTCGGCCCCATTTTATGCCCGATGAAACTACGCCTCGACCTGCTGAAACACCTGACGGCGGAGGATATCGCGGAAGCGGCGGAGAAGAGCGTTCACCGCTTCAAACCCGAGCCGCTTTTCTCGCAAACTGGCACTGGGAGCTTGTTATCGGCATCAACCGAAGAGTGTGCGCGCGAGGAAGAGCACAATACGGAATTAATAAGGAAGCTGGAAGAACGTGCGAGGAACTCCGGGAACGGGAACATCGACAAGAGCTAGCGCTCGGGGACGCCTTCGATTTTCTCCGGCGATTTCACCGGGCAGCCCCATTTTTATTCTTCAACGGAAACACGTTCGCCACGATTGGCCGTGAATTGGCTGTGGCAATATTCGCTGATCTCCCTTCGCTCCGGAAGCGTACGATCGCCAGTGCCGTTGCGCATTACATAGCCGGCGTTCTCGACCGTGAGGCAATGAAGCGGATGGTCGAGAGTCTTTGGCGTGTCGCGAAACTGGCCCCCGGCGATCGTGTTTGCACTTTGCAGGGGACCCTCCATGGTATTGTCACCCGGATGCTTGACGACGGTCGCGTCGCCTGGCGTCCCGATGGAGCAACGAGCGAACTGATGGCGCTTCCGGAATCGCTCGAAAAAGAGCCATCGTGATGCCCGCCACATCCCCCCAAAGCACGCTCCTCGATGCCGCGGCCATCCAGCGCGCCGAGCATCTGGGCCTGCAAGCGCGGACGATCGTCGAGGGTTACATGGCCGGGGCGCACCAATCGCCGTTTCGCGGGTTTGCCATCGAATTCGCGCAGCACCGGGAGTACGTCGCGGGCGACGATACGCGCCATCTCGACTGGAAGGTCCTCGGCCGCAGCGACCGCTATTACATCAAGCAGTACGAGCAGGAGACAAATTACGTCGCGCACCTCTTGCTCGACGGCAGCGAGTCGATGAAGTACGGCTCCGGCAAGGTCTCGAAGCTCGATTACGGGCGGACCGTGGCGGCGTGCCTGGCTTATCTCATCCTCCTCCAGCGCGACGCCGTGGCCGTGGGCGTCTTCGATGCCAAGATGCGCGAATACCAGCCGCGCACCGACGCGCTGGCGAAGATCCACCAAATCTGCCAGGTCCTGGCGAATTTCGTGCCGACGGAGAAGACGGCAATCGCACCGGCGCTGAGCGAACTGGCGCGCCAGGCCAAACGGCGCGGGATCGTCATCCTCATCAGCGATCTGCTCGACGACGAGGCGAAGATTCTCGAGGGCATCCAGCACCTGCGCTTCGGCGGACATGAAGTCATCGTCTTTCACGTCCTCGATCCGTACGAACTGAGCTTTCCCTTCCGCGGCACGGTTGAATTTCACGGGCTCGAGCAACAGGGCAAAGTCCTGACGCGCCCGGCCGAATTGCGGGCCAGCTATCTGGCGGAATTCGGCGCCTTCCTCGACCGCATCCGGCTGGGTTGCGAACGCCAGGGCTGCCCCTACCTGCGCGTGTCTACTGATCAACCGTGGGCCGACGTCCTGAGCGCCTTCCTCGCCACGCGTCTGCACCGGTATGGGTAGATCCCATTTAACCGCAGAGGCGCAGAGGACGCAGAGGAGCGCAGAGACTTTATGACTGAAATTCCACGTGGAGCGATTGATTGATGGCGTCGTGCGCGTCGCCAACAATTTAGCCGAACCCGACGGGAAAAAATCCCCCGCCTGACTCATATGCCTGTATCTCTGCGTTCCTCTGCGCCCTCTGCGCCTCTGCGGTAATTCTTCCCCGTGGCTTTCCTCAACCCGCTCCTGCTTTTCGGCATCGCCGGCGTGGCTTCGCCGATCATCATCCACCTGCTGGCGAAGAAGAAGATCAAGCACGTGGTCTGGGCGGCGATGCGTTTTTTGAAGGAGGTCGTCGAAAAGAACCAGCGACGTCTGACCCTCGAAGATCTCGTCCTGCTTCTGCTGCGCTGCCTGCTCCTGGTTCTCGTCGCGTTCGCCCTCGCCCGTCCATCCTTCAAGCAAGGCGGCATCGCCGGCTTCGGCGACAGCAATGAAGCCGCCATCATCGCGATCGATGACTCGGCGAGCATGTCGCAGACCGATGGCGCCGCGTCGAAGTTCGAGCAGGCGCAAAAGGCGGCCGAGGAGGTGCTCGATTCCCTGCCGAGCGGTTCTTCGGTTGCGGTGTGGTTCGTGTCCGATGTCGTCAAAAGCGTCATCCCCGAGCCGGCGCACGACTTTGCCCTGGCCCGAAAAACGATCCGCGAAGCGCAGCGCTCCGACCGCGGCACGGAAATGCCGTCGGCCCTGCGCCGGGCCGTCGAGGTGCTCCAGCGGCAACCCGTGAGCGTGAAGCAGCTCTTTCTCATCACCGACGGCCAGGCCAATGCCTGGAAGCAACTCGCGGAGACGCGCGCTTTCCTGGATTCCGCCCGCGACGTCCATGCGCGGTTCGTGATTATCGGCGAGAGCGAGCCGCACAATCTCGGCGTGACCGGGTTGCGGATGGCCAGTGCGTTGGCGCCAGTCAATGAGCCGGTGCGTTTCGAGATCGAAGTGGCCAACTACGGCGTGGCCGAGGCCAGGAATGTGCAGGTCAGCCTCGGGATTGACGACGAACCCCCCGGCGACGAAGCGGGCCTCGACCCGATTCCGCCGGGCGAGTCGAAAACGATTTCGCTCTTCGCGACCTTTCGCGATCCGGGGTATCACGCCGTCACGGCAAGGCTGCCGGCGGACCGCAATCCCGCCGACGACCAGCGCGCGCTGGCGGTGCGCGTGATTGGCGAGATCAACGTCCTGCTCGTCGATGGCGATCCCGGCATCGAGCCGCGGGAAAGCGCCGTCTTCTATTTGCGCAACGCGCTGACACCGGTGCCGCCGGAACAGCGAGAAAAATATTACATCCAGACGAAGACAATCAGCCCAGCGGAGTTGCCGGCGATGAAGCTCGGCGATTACGAGGCGATTATTCTGGCCAATGTGGTTGATTTCCCGGACTCCGTGCTCGCGGGCCTGGAACGTTATCTGCGCGCGGGCGGCGGGCTGATGGTTTTCCCCGGCGGGAAGACCAATCCGACTTTTTACAACGAGAAGCTCTTTGAGGCGCGCGGGATTCTTCCGGCGGCATTCGGGGAGCCGCGCGGCAACGCGGAACAACAGGAGCAATCCTTCACGCTGCAAGCCCACGACTACAATCACCCGATCGTCTCGATCTGGCGCGATCCGGCGGCGGGCAGTCTCGCGACGGCCCATTTCTATCGCGCCTTTACGCTCCAGCCGGCAAAAAAGAACCACCCCGAGGCCGGGCCGCCGGTGATCGTGTTGAGTTATGCCGACGGGTCGCCGGCGGTGATGGAGCGCACGTGGGGCTTTGGCCGCGTGGTGCAATTCAGCAGCACCGCCAACACCGCCTGGAACGACCTGTGCATCCGGCCGATTTTCGTTCCACTGATTCATCGCACGTTGGGCGCCCTGGTCACGCGCCAGGAAGAACAGCTGAACGTTCGTGTGGGCGCGCCGCTCCGCGCGGTTGTGGATGCGGAGTTAATCGGCAAGGACGTGATGGTGAGTTCGCCGACGGACTCGGGCCAGACGAAGGGCGGCCGGCAGGGCAGCGCGGCTGGTTTGCAGCGCATTGCGTCCGTCAACGGCGTGCCCTTGCTCCAGTTCACGGCGACGGAAAGGGCCGGCGTGTACGAAGCGCGCCAGGGAGACGACGCAACGCCGCTCCTGCGTTTCGCGGCGCAAGCCGATCCCGCGGAATCCAATCTCCAGGAACTCTCCGCGCAGGATTGGAAAACCTTTGATGGCGTGGCGCAGGTCTTCCATTGGTCGCCGGGAACCAATCTTCGGGGCGAGCTGCAGAGGGAACGCACCGGCAACGAATTCTGGATGGCGATCATCCTCGTCGCGCTGGTCGCGGCGGTCGTGGAAACCACCCTGGGCAACCGCTGGAGCCAGTCGCGATGAACTTCACCGAGTTGCTGCTCCGTTTTTGCGGCGTGAACTTCGAGAACGCCTCGCAAATCGCCGGAGCCCGGCTGGTCCTGCGGAATAGCGACACGGTGGGATGGGTTATCCTGGGAGCGCTGGTGGTGCTGGCGTTGACCTGGTGGAGCTACTGGCGATCGGCGCGGGATCTGGTTTCCCGGCGCTTGCTTTGGTGGCTCACCGCCTTGCGTGGCCTGTTGCTTTCGCTGCTCCTGCTCATTCTCCTGCGGCCGGTGCTGGCTTTCACCGTCGAAGGCACCATCCGCCGGCAGCTTCTTTTGCTGATCGATGCCACGGCCAGTATGAAGATCCAGGATCCGCGCTTCGATGCCGCTGATCTCGCGCGGGCGGCGATGGCGAAGGGCCTCCTGGATTTTCGGAAAGGCCTGCAGCAGCCGCTCGATCAGAACCGTACCGCCGAGGTGAGGCTTGTGCCGCGAGTGGAATTGTTGCGCGGCGTCCTCAAGAGCGACCAACTGGGCTTGCTCCAGAAATTTCAAAAGGAATACGACGTCACGGCCTACAGTTTCGGCCAGAACGTTGCCGAACTCGGAGGAGGCGGGCCGCCCGGGTCCGGCCCGCCACCGCGGGAGCAGGCGGCGGCTGGGATGGAGAATATCGCCGCGTTGGTCGATCACCTCGATCCCAAAAGCCAGACCACCGCGATCGGCGACGCCGTCCGCGATTTGCTCGAACAAAAGCGCGGCCAGCCGCTCGCGGGCATCTTCCTCGCCACGGACGGCGCGAACAACACCGGCACACAGCCCCTCGAGGCGGCGCGCCTGGCGCGCGCGGAAGGCGTGCCACTCTATATCTACGGCGTGGGCATCACATCGCCGCGCGATATCATCGTGCGCAATCTCTTCACGCAGGAAGTGGCCTTTGTGAAAGATGAATTGCCCGTCACGGTGCAGGTTCGGGGACAAGGCCTTCGGGGCCAGAGCGCGAAGATCAAGCTGAGGCTCGGTAACGACCTCGTGGCCACCAAGGACCTTACTTTTACCGACGACGGGGAGCAGACCGTGGCTCTGCCGTTCACCCCGCGACAGGTGGGTGAGTTTGAACTGCGCGCGTCGATCGATCCGCGCGAGGACGAAGCCGCGAAGGATAACAACGCGGTGAGCCAGCGCCTGAAAGTTATCGATAGCAAGGTCAAGGTGCTGCTGGTCGAGGAGGCGCCGCGCTGGGAGTTTCGCTATTTGCAAAGCGTGCTGTTGCGCGACCGGCGCGTGGAATTGAAATGCTGGCTGGCCGAAGGCGATCCGGGACTGGCCGAAGGCCAGGGCACGCCCTACCTGAAGGCCTTTCCCCAGACCAAGGAGGAACTGTTCCAATACGATCTCGTCATCATCGGCGATGTCGGACCAAAAGACCTCGGGGCGATGCCCATCGAGTGGCTGGGTGAATTCGTCTCGAAGTTTGGGGGCTCGTGTTTGTTTTTGGCCGGAGCGCGGAGCAATCCCGCGACCTTCCGCGGCACGGAACTGGAAAAAATGCTGCCGGTCGAGCTGGGCGAGGGAACGGCGCGAGGCGCCGCTCCGGAGAATCCGACGACTCTGGAACTGACTCCGCTCGGCCGGACCAACGCGATGCTCCGGCTCTCGGCGAAGGACGAGGAAAACGCGACGATCTGGAAAAACTTCCCGAAAATCTACTGGGTGGCGCGCGTCACCCGCGCCAAGCCCGCCGCGCAGGTCTTGTTGCAGGATTCCGATGCCACGAAGGCGTCGCGCTTCGGGAAAATGCCGGTGATGGCGCAGCAGCAGTACGGTCACGGGCAGGTGCTTTACGTGGGCACCGACAACACCTGGCGCTGGCGACGCAATGCGGACGAGCGTTATTATCCGATTCTCTGGGGCCAGATCGCGCAGAAGCTGGGCCTGGTCCACCTCCTCGGCGGCTCGAAGCGCGCGCAGATCAGCGCTGACAAACAAAGCTACGCCGTTGGCGAGCGCGTGACGATCTATGCCCGGCTCTACACCTCCGATTTCAACCCGTTGAAAGAAGTCACCGTGGAAGGCAGCTACGTGGTCAAGCTGCCGGACGGATCGGCCCCGCCCGAGTCCACCCGCCAGAGCGTGACCTTGCGCGCGGTGCCGGACCAACCGGGGATGTATCGGGGCGATTTCACCGTGCTTGGGCCAGGCGTGCACCAATTCTCCGTCAAAACCGATCCGGGGACCATCTTCGAGATCAGCGCGACGGAAGCGGCGTTCGAGTTTGGCGAAACCGCGATGAACGAAGCGCTGCTCAAGCAAATGGCCGAGATCAGCGACGGCGGGTTTTATCGTGAAGAAACGCTGTATCATCTGCCGGAAGCGTTGCGGGCGAAAAGCGAGCGGGTCTCATCGGTCGTGGACGCGGAGGTGTGGGCGTCGCCGCTCTATTTTCTGGTGCTCCTGATGGTGGCCACCGTCGAATGGGCGCTGCGAAAGCGGGCGCAGTTGAGATAGTTCCCTTGGGCCTGCATCGCGCGCTCTTAACACTCCTTAACACGACAGAGCACTTCGGGCGGCGCATCCTCGGGCCGATCAACGTGAACCGATCCAACGTCATTCTTTGCGCCATCCTGTGGAGCAGCTTCGCGTACGGCCAAAGTAGCGAGCAGGAATGGCAGGCGAAGGCCCTCGAAACTTATCCCGGCATTGCCCAGCGAGGTTCGCCCCTCAACGAAAAATTCGTCAAGCTCTACAACGAGCGCAAGAAATCCAATCCGGCCTACTTCAAGGCGCCGGAGTGGTCTTTTCTTCTCGCGAGTGAAGTGGCCGCGCCAGCCGCCCCCTTGCCCGCCCCGAATACGCCGGCGCCCACGACGCCGCAGCCGCAACGCGGTGGACCGGGGCGCGGGGGGCGGGGCAGACGCGGCGGACTGGATGACCTGGCCTCCATGAGCGTGCCCGCGGCGAATCCGCTGACGCCGGACAAGGTCGACCTGGGACGAAAGCTCTTTTTCTGGAACGACCTGTCCGCGGACCACACCGTTTCTTGCGCGACGTGTCACGATCCCAACAAGGGGTTCGCCGACGGACGCGCCACCGCCCAGGGGGTCAACGGGACGGTCGGCGGGCGCAATACGCCTTCGCTGGTCAACGCCGGTTACGGTCGAACGTTCTTTTGGGACGGACGCGCGGCGTCGCTGGAGGCGCAGGTCCTCGGACCGATCTTCAATCCGAAGGAAATGGGATTGACGGAAGCGGTGCTCGAGAAGCGAACGGGGTTGCCGGCTGCGGAGGTGGCGGCGGCGCTGGCGAGCTACGTGCGCACGATCCGTTCGCAGGACTGCCGCTACGACTGGTATGCGGCCGGCCAGACGCAGGTGCTGACCACGGTCGAGAAAACGGGGCTGGATCTGTTCCGGGGCAAGGGCCGGTGCGGCCGGTGCCACTCCGGGGCGAACTTTACCGACGAGGAATTCCACAACACCGGGCTGGGGTGGCAAAAGGACCGCTTCATCGATGAAGGCCGTTTTGCGGTGACGGGCGACCCGACTGATCACGGGGCGTTCAAGACACCGACCCTGCGCGAAATAGCGCGCACCGCGCCGTACATGCACGACGGGAGCCTGGCGACGCTGGAGGACGTGGTTGATTTCTATGCCCAGGGCGGGCGCGCCAATCCCGCGCTGGACCGGCGGATGCGGCCGATCGATTTCACCACGGAAGAAAAGGAGGCGCTGGTCGCCTTTCTGCGAACCCTCTCGGGCCGGGTGAGCGACGGATTCTCAAAGGCCCCGCCGATACCGTGAGTTAGCGCAATGGTGCGTGTGTGGGTGGGGGCGCACCATTGTACCGGACACGGCTGCTGCAAGGAGGGAATAGTGTTATTGAACGGTAGCGCCCTTGGGAGCGGTGTCGATTTCCACCTGGGCTCCCTCGATGAGGGACTCGGGAGGGTCGAGGACAATGGCATCGTCCGCGGAAAGGCCCGAGGTGACTTCAAGGGTGCCGCCGAAATCGTGGCCGATGGTGATGGGTGTGAGTTCCACGTGCCCATTGCGGACTTTGACCGCGCGAAGTCCCTCGGCGCGGAAGAGCAGGGCATTGGAAGGGATGGTCACAGAGTGCGTGCCCGCGGCCAGCTTGAGATGGACGAAGACATAAGAACCGGGTAGGAGCCGGCCGGCGGCATTATCCACGTCCACTTCGACGTTGAGCGTGCGGGTGGTGAGATCGATGGCGTTGGCGTTGCTGACGACGGTGCCGGTGATGCTCTGGCCGGCATTGGCGCTCTGGGTGATGGTGACGTTGCTGCCGTTCGGAATGCTCCACGCATAAACCTCGGGAACGGCTACGTAGACCCGCAAGCGGTGCACGGCGGCCAGGTGAAAAAGCTCGCGGGCGGGCGTTGATGATCCGCTGTCGACCAAAGCGCCGATATCGGTGGCCCGCGCGGTAATGACTCCCTCGAATGGAGCCGTGACGCGTTCGTAGTTCTGAAGCTGTTCGAGGCGGTGGACGTTCGCCTGGTTGGCCGCATAGGTGGCCTGCTTCACGGCAAGATCGCTTTTCACCTGATCCGCCTCCTGCGCCGAGACGACGCGCTGCACCAAGAGAGCCTGCCAGCGCGTGTTCGTGATCATCGCCAGTTGCAGATTCGCCTCCGCTGTCTGCAAGTCAGCCTCGGCCTGGTGCAATTGCTGATCGAGCTCGGGGACTTCGATTTCAGCCAGTAAATCGCCCGCGCGAACATGCGCGCCAATGTCGGCATACCATCGCTTGAGGTAGCCGCTCGTCCGCGCGTAGATCGGGGTATCGGTGAAGGCCTGGGTGTTTCCCGGAAGCTCCACTTCTTCTTCGGCGGCGCCCGCCTTCGGAGAAATCACCTTTACTGTAGGAATGGCCGACGCCTGGGTTGCGAGGGCGAGGCTGGCCTCCGCGTTTTCGCGCGAGCGGACGCCCGTGTAAATCGCCAGCGCAAAGAGGACCGCGCAGACGAGTGCGGCGATTCGTTTGATGGTTCGCGATAACGGTGAATGCGGTTGCGAGACCGGCGAGCTTGCGTCCCCTTCAGGGGTGCCGGCCGGCGATTCCAACGTCAGGGCTGGTAATTGATTCGTCTTCATATCGTTTGGCCATGTTCCAGGGAGGGTAGGTGCAGCGTGTCCGTTTCGTCGGGTTGCTCCGGCTTGCCGGCCGAACTGCGGAAATGGAGCAAGCTGAAGACGGTCGGAACAAAGATGAGAGTGGCCACGGTGGCGCAAATCAGCCCGCCGATGACTGCGCGGCCGAGCGGCGCGTTTTGCTCGCCGCCATCTCCCCACCCCAAGGCCATCGGCGCCATGCCAATGATCATGGCGAGAGCGGTCATGACCACGGGACGGAAGCGGGTGCCACCCGCTTCGATCGCCGCGCGCACGGAATTGCCATGATGGAGGAGCCGTTCCTTGGCAAAGGAGACGACCAGGATGCTATTCGCGGTGGCGACTCCCATGCACATCAGCGCACCCATGAGCGCGGGCACGCTGAGCGTGGTGTGGGTGAAGAAGAGAAAAAGGACGATCCCGGCAAGGGCGGCAGGCAGAGTCGTGATGATGATAAACGGATCGAGCCACGACTGGAAATTGACGACCATGAGCAGGTAAACGAGGACGATGGAGAAACCAAGGCCGGCCAGGAGTCCGAGGTAGGAGCTGCGCATGGTCTGGACCTGGCCGCGGACCGTGACGAAGGTACCGCGCGGCAAGAGCGGCTGATTGGCCTTGACGATGCGTTCGACGTCCCGGTTGACGGCGCCGAGGTCGCGGTCCTGGACAGAGCCGTAGACGTCGATGGTGCGACGGATGTTGTAATGCGTGAGCACCGCCATCTCGTGGGAGCGCTGGATGGAGGCGACATCTCCCAGAATCTCGGGATTTGGCTGGCCGCTCGTGGCGATGGGGATGTTCTGCAAGTCCATGACCGACTGCATTCGGTATTGGGGCATTTGCGCGACCAGGTTGTAATCGACGCCGTTGCCCCAGTTGACGAAGAACATTGGGGTGACCTGAAAACTGCCGCTCAGGGTGTTCACCACGCTGGAGGCGACATCCTTCTCGGTGTAACCGCCCTGGGCCGCTTTGGTGCGATCGACCGCCACGTCGAGCGTGGGATAGTCGAGCGGCTGCTGGACTCGCAGGTCGGTCAGTCCGGGGATCTGGCGCATCTGCGCCATCATTTTCTCCGCCAGCTCATGGCTTGCCTGCACATTGTTTCCTTCTACCTGCACGTCGATGGGCGAGGGCAAACCGAAGTTCAGAATCTGCGTCACGATATCCGCCGGCAGGAAATAGAAAGTCGCTCCGGGAAACTCCCGCGGCAGCCGCCGGCGCAGCTCGCGTGCATAGTCCGCCGTCGGATGATGAGTCTCGCGCAAGGAAACGAGGATGTCGGCGTCGCCCGCGCCGATCACTCCCGAGGTGGAGTGCATGGTATTCATCGGGCTATAGGGGAGCCCAAGATTGTCGAGGATACTATCCAACTCATTGGCCGGAATGACACGCCGGATGGAGCTTTCGACGAGATCGCAGAGCCGGGCGGTCTCTTCGATACGCATCCCGGTCTTGCCACGCAGGTGGAGGACGAGCTGGCCGCTGTCGGTGCTGGGGAAGAAGTCCTGGCCCAGCCACGGCACGAGGAACGACGCGCTGAGGCAGAGGACCAGGAACGCAGGAATGAACGCCGTTCGATGAGCGACGAAGCCCGTGAGCAGTTGCTGGTAGGCGGTGCGCAGGCGCTCGAAGGCGCGCTCAAACGCGTATTGGAGCCGGCCGAAGAAATGGCGGGAGGGCTGATGCTGCTCGTGACCTTTGAGGAGGTACATGGCCAGCGTCGGAATGAGAGTCCTCGAGAGCAGATAGGAAGCGAGCATGGCAAAAACCACCGCTTCCGCCAGCGGCACGAAAAGGTAGCGCGCCACGCCGCCGAGGAGAAAAATGGGCAGGAAGACGATGCAGATGCAAAGCGTCGAGACGAACGCCGGCACCGCGATTTGCTGTGCGCCGTCGAGGATGGCCTGTCTCAGCTCTTTCTTCATCCGCAGATTGCGCTCGATATTCTCGATTTCCACCGTGGCGTCGTCCACGAGAATGCCCACGGCAAGGGCCAGGCCGCCGAGCGTCATAATATTGATCGTCTCGTGCAGCAGGCTGAGTACGATGATCGAGGTGAGGACGGAGAGCGGGATCGAGACGGCAATGATCAGCGTGGCGCGCCAGTTACCGAGGAAAAGAAGGATCATCAGGCCGGTCAACGCCGCCGCGATGACCCCTTCGCGAATCACGCCGCTGATGGCGTTGCGCACGAAGATCGATTGGTCGCTGAGCGGGATCATTTTCACCTCGGGCGGAATGATGGCGGCAATGCGCGGGAGCAAACGGAAGACGCCTTGAACCACATTGAGGGTCGAAGCCTGGCCAGACTTGAGGACGGTGATAAGCACGCCGCGATGGCCGTCCTGGCGAACTACGTTGGTCTGCAAGGCGGACCCGTCGCTCACCGTGGCGACATCGCGGAGATAGATGGTGGTGGCGCCGACTTGTTTGATGGGAATCTGGCCAAGCTCGGCCATGGTTCGCGACGCCGTATTCATGCGGACGTCGAGTTCGCTCTCTCCGATTTTGGCCGTGCCGGAGGGCAGGATCAGATTTTGCGCATTGACCGCTTTGAGCACGTCGTTGGAGGTGATGTGTTTGGACTGCATGAGGTTCTGATCCATGTTGATCATCACCTGGCGCTGCTTGCCGCCGTAGGGCAGAGGAATCACCGCTCCGGGCACGGTGATGAGTTGGGTGCGCACCGATTGCAACGCCACGTCGTTGAGTTGCTGCTCCGACATCCCTTTGCCGGAAAGCCCCATTTGCAAGATGGGGACGCTGGAGGCGCTGAAGTTAATAATCTCCGGCGGCTGAGTGGCCGGCGGCAGGAATCGCAGGATGAATTGGGACGCGGCGACTACTTGAGCGTTGGCGGTATCCAGGCTCGAGCCGGGCTGGAGAAAGACCTTGACCACCGCGACGCCATTGTAAGTCGTGGATTCGAGATGCTCGATGTTATCGACCAGGGTGGTCAGGACCTTTTCGTAAGGCGTAGTAATGCGGGCTTCAAGGTCTTCGGGGTTGAGGCCCGTGTAAGTCCACGCGACGGAGATGACGGGGATATTGATATTTGGGAAAATATCGGTCGGCGTCCGAAGGATGACCAGCGGGCTGAGAATGAAGATGAGCAGCGCGAGGACGACGAAGGTATAGGGCCGGTTGAGGGCGATTCTGACGATCCACATGGCTAGGAATATCTTTGTCTCGAGCGCGTCTGTTGCCGCTGACGGAACTCAAGTGGTTTCATTTTGCCGGGTGAAGTTTGGTCAGCCCCGGGCCAGCTTGCGGGCGGCCTCAATTCCGGCTTCGAGCATTTCATCGGACTGCTCGGGATCGCTCGTCGCCCGCGCCAGTTGCAGAGCGCCCATCACCGTCGCAAAAATGGCCAGGGCGGTCTTTCTCCGGCGCGCCTGGGAGCCGCGTTGCGGGAGGCCCGCTTCGATGTGGCGAAGAGTTTCGGTCAGGTTGGCGGTGAAGACCTCCCGCGTCGCTCTCGACTGGCGGGCGACCTCCCCCACCAGACAGGCCGCGGCGCATCCCTTCTCCGGCCGATCGCGATGCTCGGGGCGCAGATAAAAGCGGATGAAGGCCTCCAATGGCTCTCCGTCCTTCTCTCTTTGGCGCCACCTGGCCCGGCTGATTTTGAAGGATTCGTGGAGCGCTTCCCGGACGAGGTCATCCTTTGACGAAAAATGAGCATAAAAGCCACCGTGGCTGAGGCCGGCCTTGCCCATCAGGTCGGCCACCCCGATCCCGTCGAGGCCCTGTTTGCGGAAGCTTTGCGCCGCGACTTCGACGATGCGGCGGTGGGTGGTTTCTTTGTGGCCCTTGTCGTAGCGCATCTCAGCAGCCCTCCCCGCGGGGGTCGGCGCCCGATTCGTCGCGCCGCGACATTTCGGCGGAGCGCGGAAGAAAGAGCGCGGTAAATTTTGTTGTCATGACGACCATCATATTATATGACGGACATCATGCAACATCTTTTTTGGGCCGCCCAAAGGGGCGGGAACAGATCACCCGTCCGCCGCAAGCGTTCAGTGGCGGAAAGGAGATCCAACGGCGGGCGAATCGCGGACGCAGGGCTTGCACATCGCCAGGGATTTTGTCCGGCCTGCTTCAACAACAGGGTCCCAGAGACGCCGGAGATCGGCAGGAACGCTTCCACGGCGGCAATCAAGCTCCAACGCGCCAAGCCGCCGGGGCCTCGACAGCCAGCTCCAATCAGGGCTTGTCAGATTGTGAGGACGACCCTGCCGAAGGGGCGGCCCTCCACCAGGTAACGCAGAGCTTCAGCCGCATCGGTCAGCAGAAAGGTTTTAGCTACGATCGGTTTGATCGCAGTGGATTTGAGCAGGGGGACGATCACATTCCAAGCGTCAGCTATGGCCGCCTTCGGCTGAGCGAACATGTTAAGACTCCGGATGCTGGCCTGCGGCACGATGAGGTCTGTGACGTCAATGGTTGTCTCTCGGCTTGCGGAATACCCTAAAGTTGTGAGGCTTCCTCCCGACGCCAGCGCTCCCAGCGCCTCGCTCAAGACTTTACCTCCGACACCGTCGATGACGATGTCTGCGCCGTAACCGCTCGTGATACGACGCACGCCGTCACCCAGCTTCTCCAGGGAGGCATCGATGACTTCATTGAATCCGAGCGCATTCGCCTGCACGGCTTTCGCATGATTGGTCGTGCTTGACATGCTGTGTTTTGCGCCCAAGGCGCGCGCCAATTGCGTCACGGCATTGCCGATCGAGCCTCCGATCGCCGGTGCCAGAACAGTCTTGCCTGCACGAAAACCCGCCAGGGTAAGAGCAACCTGCGCGGTGAGATACGCGACGGGAATCCCCGCGGCACTCACGTCGTCGATATTGTCAGGAATCAGGCAAAGGTCCTCCTTCCGTACGGCAACCCACTCACCATAGGCTCCGTCCTCAAATGCGCCGTAGGCGCCAAAGAACATGACGCGTGAGCCGACGGGAAACTCCGTTCCGCCTCCCTCCTCCACCACACCCGCTCCCTCGTTGCCCAGGACCAGCGGCGCCTTCGAGTGGTGAAATTGGCCGGAGAGAATCGTATAGTCGAGCGGCGTGACGCCTGCTGCGCTCATTCGCAGCAGGACTTTCCCGTCCGCGACCGCCGGTTTTGGAAGATCGACGAGTTTCAACGCTTCATAACCGCTAAAGTGTTCCGCTCTCATGGCACGCATATTAGTTTTCATAGTTTGTCGGATTTTTACGGTTTGGCCTCGTGGGCCGGGGAGATTTCGGAATCATACGTCGAGCCGTGCGACCGCCATTCAAGCGGGGAATCGGTCGCCGAACATCGGCAAGCCGCTCTTCGATTCGAGCTTTTGTCGCCTCGTCTTGCAAGACGTCCCAGTGTTCGGCGAGACGGCCGTCCTCGATCCTGACCACGTCCGCAGCGACCCAGGCGGCTGGCCGGCCAATTCCCGAGAAGCGGCCGTGGATGATCACGTAGTCGCCTTCCGCAAGGATGAGCTGATGCTCGTAACGCAACGTGTCGGGCACGCTCCGAATCAGGTTGAAGAGACCGTCGCGGCCCGGTCCGATGTGCGCGCTGTGCTGGATATAGTTGGGCGACCAATACCGTTCAGCCGCTTCATATTCGCGCTTGTTGAACAGGGTATCGAAGGCTTCCAGGACGAGGGCCTTGTTTTGTTCCGGTGTGGTCTTGGCAGGGCTCATATTTTTCCTTGAGTTGTGGGTTGATGGCGTTCAATCGGCGACGGGTTCGAGCGCCGGATAGTCGGTGTAGCCCGCGGGACCGGAGGCATAGACCGCATTCCAGTCGACTTCGGCCAGCGGTGCTCCGGCGGCGAAGCGCTCCGGCAGGTCGGGGTTGGCGATATAAGGGCGGCCGAATGCCACCATGTCGGCCAGACCGTCTTCGATGAGCCGGTTGCCGCGCTCGCGGTCGATCTCCGTGTTGGCAATGAGTGGGCCGCGATAGAGCGCACGGAAGTGCCGGAACATGCCGTCGCCGGCCAGCGCCGCGAGCGGGGTGCCCGAGAAGTCGGTGGTCGCCCCCATCAACAGCAGATGTGAAAGATGGTAATTATTGAGCCGGCCGATGACGTATTCCGAAGTTGGCAGCGTCTCGTCGTTGGCAACAAAGGCGCCATCCACGTTCATTGGGCCGGTCTTAACCCCGACACGATTGGCAGGGAGGTGCTCCAACACTGTCTCAAGAATCTCGAACAAGAAGCGCGCCCGATTTTCGATGGAACCGCCGTATTCGTCGGTGCGCCGGTTGGTGGCCTTGTTCAAGAACTGGGCGATCAGGTAGAGGTAATTCGCCTGGATCTGCACGCCGTCGAAGCCGGCTTCTATCGCGTTGCGCGCCGCCTGGCCGTAGTCGGCCACGGTCTGGCGGATTTCGCGGCGAGTCATCGGGCGCGGCGCGACGGTGGGTTTGCGGCCGTTGGGCGTCACGCTCAACTGCACCGGATCGACGTCGGAGGCGGACATCGGCAGCGCCCCGTCGAAGAAGTCCGGATGCGACAACGCGCCGGTATGCCAGAGCTGCGCGAAGATGTGGCTGCCGCGCTGGTGGACCGCGTCAGTCACAGCGCGCCAGCCGCGCACCTGTTCCGTGCTCCACAGGCCAGGCGTATCCGCCCAGCCGTAGGCCGCCGGGCTGATCGCGGTGCATTCACCGACGATTAGACCTGCCGACGCGCGCTGCGCGTAGTAATGGGCATGGAGTTCGGTCGGCGCATAAGCGGGATTGTCGGCCCGCATCCGAGTTAGCGGCGCCATCACAATCCGATTGCGCAGATCCAGGTCGCCCATACGGACTGGCGTGAGAAGGGGTTGTGCGGTGATTTGGGTCATATCGATTCTCCGTGCAAAAGGGAATCAGGGCGTGGCCGTGATTGAGTTGCGGAGGCTCTCAAGGATTTTCGCCAGGGCGCGGCTACGCCGGCGGTTGCGCCATCATGTCGTTGAACTGAGCCACGAATGCTCCCTCGTTGGGACCCACATTGTTGCGAAGCGGCCTGGCCTGCTCGACGAGCACCTCTTGCGCATCGGTCCCGAGAACCTTGATCGTTTCGGCGATGAACTCGCGCAGTGGCATCGCCCGGGGTTCATTGTTGCTGTTGAGCAGATCGGTCTGAACCCACGGCGGGGCGATCTCGAGCACCGCCACAGGCGTGTTCCGAAGTTTGTAGCGCAGCGAAAGGCTGTAGGAGTGAATGGCCGCCTTGGTCGACGAATAGATTGCCGCCAGCGTCAGCGGGACGAAGCCGAGGACGGAGGAGACATTGATCACCGTCGCCGATTCCTGCTTCTTCAGATGCTCGACCAGGGAGGCAGTCAGCCGGATTGGCCCCAGCAGATTCGTCGCGTGAGTGGCGACCGCCACCGCGTCGTCGATCGGGCTGGAGACGTCGTCGAGTTGCATGATGCCCGCGTTATTGACCAGGACATTCAGCGTCGGATACTTCGCGATCAATGCCCCGGCGACCGCCGCGACGCTTGCCGGATCGGCGACGTCGAGTTCGACGGATTCCATGCCGGGATTCGCCCGGAGGGTTTCGGCGAGGTGCCCCTGGCGGCGGCCCGCGATGATGACTTTATTTCCGAGCTCGTGAAAGGCCTCAGCCAGGCCGCGCCCGATGCCAGAGCCGCCGCCGGTGATGAAGATGGTGTTTCCGGTGAGTTTCATAGGTGGTCTTTTCTTTTTATTTGTTGGGTTTGAAATATCATCGGCAGTTAGGCGTTCATGCCGCCGTCGACCGTCAGGTTCGCGCCGGTGATGTAAGATGCTTCCGGACCGGCGACGAACGCCACCATCGCGGCGATATCATCAACGTGTCCGTAGCGGTTGAGCGCGGTGACGGCTTTTTGCGGTACCGCCCAATCACTCGTGGCAGGGTTCAAATCCGTGTCGATGGGGCCCGGTTGGACGTTATTGACCGTAATGCCCCGGCTTCCCACCTCCCTGGACAATCCCTGTGTGAAAATCTTGACCGCCCCCTTTGTGGCCGCGTAGGGCACCAAGCCCGGCGTCAATACCCGCTCGCCCACGGCCGAGCCGATCATGATGATCCGACCGCCTTCGTGCATGTGTTTCAGTGCCGCCTGCGTCGCGATGAATACGCCGCGGACGTTGATATCAATCACGCGGTCCATCTCCTCCAGCGTGGCCTCCTCGAAAACCTTCGGAATGCCTGTGCCGGCATTGTTCACCAGTATATCCAGCCGGCCGAAGGTCGCGACGGCCTGATCGACCGCGGCCTTGACGGCGTCGGCATCGGCGGCGTCCGCTTGAATGGCAATCGCCTTTCCGCCGCGGCGTTCAATCTCCTTGACGACCGAAGCGGCGGCGTCCGCGCCCTTGGTGTAAGTAAGCGCCACGCTGGCCCCGTCGGCGGCCAGGCGCCTGGCGATGGCGGCCCCAATTCCTCGCGAACCGCCGGTGACCACCGCGACCTTTCCAGTCAATTGGTGTCCGTTCTTCTTGCTCATATGTTTTGTTATTCAGGATTTTTTTTGGTACGAGATTTAGGCCTTTCCTCCGAAGCTGGCGTAGTCATCGAGTTCAATGGCTTCGAACCATGTTTTGACGTCCTCACGGGTTTTGGAATGGTGGCCCAGGTATTCGGCAAAGAGCGCCAGCGTTTCCGCGTCGCTGTCCGGTCCGCGCTTTTCCATGAAAGCCGACCAGGCTTCGATTTCCCAGAGAGCGCGCGGCGTCTTGGAATGGGACTGAATCCACTCGAGGATCTCCCCGTCGCCTTTCCCGTTTGCCAATTCCTCCGACAGGGCATCGGGATCAAAGCCAAGGAATTGCACCAGCCGCTGATCGGTGGTGGAATTGTATTTGTATTCGCCATTCTTGCCGGCGAGGGTCGCCCGGCCCTTGTCGAGCATCCGGGCCAGAATGACGTAGTTGCCCAAACGGACGCGGAAGCTCCGTGGCGGGCGTTGGGTTAAATCGATCGAGGCTGTTTTCGTTTTCATGATTGTTGGACGGTGCGGTATCTTCGGTTCGTGGAGTAAATATGGACGACCGTATTTAACTATCAAAAGAAATTTTGCCCCTGCTTTTTCACTCTGCATCAGCCTTTTTCAGCGCAGGACCTGCGCGAAGAGAATCCGCTCGAATTGGTCCAGCGGCAGCAGGCTGCGACCGCTCTTGCCCAGGAGGAGCGCGCCCTGCAGTCCGCCGATGATGAAGTTCGCCACATCGTCATACTTCATGGGGCGCGCCACTTCGCCGGCTTTGACGGCCGCTTTCAGACACTCGACGAGGCGGCGCCGCAAATCCGCGAAAATCTCCTCCGTGCGCTTGCGCAGCGGTTCACTTTGGTCGCTCGCTTCGGCCGCGAAGTTGCCACACAGGCAGCCGTCCTGGCAATCGCGCTGTCGGAAGGAACTCCGGTACGCTTCGATATAGGCGCGGATGCGGGCGAGCGGAGAGAGCGCCTCGTTGCCCAGCGTTTCGCGCATCATCTTGCAGCCGCGGGCATGGTAGAGGTCCAGCACCTCCAGGCCGAACGCTTCTTTCGACGGAAAGTGGTTGGTGAACGATCCTTGGGGAACGCCGGCAGCGCGAACGATGTCCCGCACGCTGGTGCCGTTGTAACCCTGCCGGTGCATGACCTCCATGCCCTTGCAGAGGATGACATCTCGATGCGATGGTTTTGCCATGGAAAAAATATGGACGAGCGTATTGACTTTGTCAATTGGCACCCATTCTGCGCCAGGCGTGGCCTCTTCTGCCGGCGGCGCGTTCGCTCGGCAGCGTACCTGGCGCGGCACGCGATTTGCGCCTTGTTTCCCGCCTTATTTTTTCGACTCGAGCGCGCTCCATATGTCTGGACCGGCAACCAAAGACAGCGCATCGAAACTTAGCGGCTGGCCACCGCGTTTGGCCTGACTCGGCAAACGTCAATGTTGCGCCCGAAAATGGGCCAGACTCCAGAGCCAGTCGGACGCTGGCCCTATTCCTCCGTCAACCATGCCAGGCCTGTGACCTCTTATTGAGGTTTTCGGGCGGTCGCGCTAGCGTCTGCATCCGTGCCTGCCTCCATTGAAACTGCCGTACTGCAAAACCGGGCGCTCGCGGCGGACGGCGCGCGCGAGATTCTGGCGCGCATCGGACGGTTGCGGCGGTGGCACGGGCGCGTGGCGCTTTTTGGCGGAGTCTCGATGGCCGTCAGCATGCTCTGCGCGTGGTTGGCCAGCGAAACTGTGACCGACTTTCTTGCCAATCTGCCGTGGGTGGCGCGGCTGGCATTCTTCGTCGTGGGGATCGGCGGGGCGCTGGTGCTCCTGGTGGCTTATGGGATCGGGCCGTGGCGGCGGCGGCTCGATGACGAACGCGTGGCGCTGATGGTGGAGCGCGCGTTGCCCGCGTTTCAGTCGCGGTTCATTGCCGCGGTGCAGCTCGCCAAATCGAATGACGATGGGGCTTCGCCGGCCTTGATCAAGGCGCTCGTCGCCGAAACGACCGCGATGGCCGCGACGATGGATTTTTCCGCGGTGATCGATACGAGCCGGCTGCGGCGCTGGCTGAAGACCGCCGGTTTTGCGCTTTTGACCGCCGCCGGGTTGGCCGTGGCGGGCGAACACAAGACCTGGCCGCTGGTCCGCCGGGCGTTCCTATTTCACAATCCGGTGCCGCGCAAGACGCTGATTCTCGACGTTTCCGCTCCGCGGGTGATGGCGATTGGCGATCCCTGGCGGGTCACGGCGGTTGCGGGTGGCATCGTGCCGGACAATGGACGGCTCATCCTGAAGACGGTGTCAGGGCGGCGACAGGAATTTGATCTGCCACTGGGATTCGGGGCGCCGCCACCTTTCACCCGCACTTTGCAGAGCATGCAGGAATCGTTCGATTACCGGGTCGCCTTGGGCGATGCGGAGACCGATACCGTGCGCGTCCAGGTGAAGCCACGACCGGGGGTGGTGAGTGTGGAATGCCGGCTGACTTTTCCCTCCTACACTCGGCTCCCGCAGCAGCGGCGGGCGCTCGGTGATTTGAAAGTGCTCGCCGGCAGCCGGCTGTTCCTGAAAGTACACACCAACGCGACCATCAAAACCGGCGAGCTGCGACTGGTCGGCGGGGACCACGAGAAGGTCATCAAAACCGCGCCACTGTCGCCCGACGCGAAGGATCGGACGCAGGTCTCGGGAGAAATTGCGATTCCGGCGAAAGACGTTGCCGGACTCACGCTGCATCTCGTGGACGAGGATGGGATCGAGTCGCGCGGGGCGGCGATCTATCCAATCGAGTTAATGGCGGATGAACCGCCGACGATCAAGATCCTGTGGCCGGACCGGCGCGAGGAATTGCTGACCCGCGAAGCCACGATGCTGATCGCCTTCGTGGCCAAGGACGACTACGGCGTGGCCAAAGTGCGGCTCAATTATGCGGTGGATTGGGTGGAAGGCGCGCCCCACAGAAGCACCGACCTCGACCTGGGCAGCGCGCTGCCGAAGGAATTGAACCGGCGCTTCAACTGGCGGATCGGGCAGATTATTCCGCACGTCGAGGAGGGCAGCGTGATCGATTATTGGTTGGAGGTGCTCGATGCCAATGATGTGACCGGCCCCGGGGCCGGCAAGACCGAGCACATGCAGGCACGGATCGTCAGCGAAGCAGAAAAGCGGGCCGACCTCGCCAACCGTTTGAGCGACGCCATGGAAGGACTGAACGGGGTGAAACAAGGGCAGGAGGATGTGAACCAGCACCTTGGGGAGATTATCTTTGAGAAACCGGCGGGCGAAGGAGTGCCAAGAGGCAAATGACGGGAGCCGGCGGCTACGCCGAACATCCAACATCCAATTGCCCCCATTTTACCGTGGGGTCCCGCGCCTGCGGGACAGAGCCTCAGCTTCCAATGAGAGCCAAGAGCGGGGTTACGACTACGCTTCGGGCACTTGGCACTTGGCACTTGGCTCATGGCTCATGGCACTTGCGCAGCGGGGAACCAGATTAGCAGGGACTTGAAACTCGGGTTTTCATACCCTGCGATGGAGGTTTGACGGGGTTCTCCGAAGATGGGACACTCCGCATGTTCCCCAGCTATGAAACGCCTGCCAATCCTTCTCCTCCTTATGTGTGGCGTGCTGCCGGCGGTGAATGCGGAGGAGGCCACACCCGCGGAGCGGATTCGCGAGGGCGAGGCCAAGCAGCAGCAGCTCCGGGGCGATGCCGGGCGGATCGTCGAGCAGCTCGACAGCATGCTGGACGAGTACCAGCGCAATCAGCTCGGCGGCGACGAAATCAAGACGTTGCAGGCGTTGCGCGACTCTCTCGCGCGGCTTTCGGTCGATGAAATGAAGCGGGTGCTCGACTTGCTCGACCAGGCCCGCGCCGCCCGCGACACGGGCGAAGCGAAGCAGCGCGTGGCCGACGCTTATACGGGTCAAAAAGCCATCCTGACCGAGATGAACAAGTTGCTGGCGGATCATCTGCGCAACCAGCAGGGCCAGGAGATCGCCCAGCAACTCGCGAAGTTGGCGGAGCGGCAGGCGGTGAATTTGCAAAACGGTGTCACGCTCGGCCAATGGGAGGATGGGAAAAAGCCGGACAATTTCGAGGCGGCCATGGAGGCCAATCTGCAAGGTCAGCAAGGCGAGCAGGCGGCGATTGCCGAGGAATTGAAAACGCTGGCGCAGCAGGTGGCGGCGTTTGCGAAGGATCCGGAGAACGCCGATGAGGCGCGACGTTTTCAGAAGGGACTCGAGGCCCTTGAAAAGGTGCAGCCCAAGGTGGAGAACGCCGCGGCGGCGCTGAAAGCCGGACAGCTTTTCAAGGCGGTAGGCGATGAGAAGATGGCGCGGGATGCGATGCGGCAACTGGCGGGGGAGATTGCGCCGCCGCCGGAACGGCCGGAGGCCCTGCGCGCGGCGGAGAAGGAACTCGCCAAGGCGATCGAGGACCAGAAGGACCTGGCAAAGGACACGGCGAAGGCCGCGGGTGAGAAGGATTTCGAGCGCTGGCTGGATGAGCAGCAAAAGGAGAATCCCAGGCTGGCGAAAGTGCCGCGCGAGAAATTGCGAAAAGACCCGAAGATGCAGCAGCAATTCAACGCCCAGAAGAACGGGCAGCCTGACCAAATGGCCACGCTGGAGGGCAAGCAGGGTGAACTGACGGCGCGCACCGATGAAGTCGGGCAGAGCCTTTCGAAAACCGCGCCTGAAGCCGCGCGAGATGTCAAAGCCGGCACCGACAAGATGCAGGAGGCGCGTGGCGCCATGTCCGACAAGAATGGTGCGGCGGCCGCGAAAGACACTCAGGAAGCGCTCGCCGCTCTCCAGGCGGCGGACGCCAAATTGCAGCAGGAACTGGCGAAGGCCGAGGCGCTCGCCGGCAAGTCTGGCGATCCGGTGAAGAATCTGCAGGCGTTGCAGCAGCAGGCGCAAGCGCTCGCGCAGCAGCAGGCCGAGGCGGCGAAGAATCCCGATAAATCCGGACAGGCGGCGCTGGCCCAAAAGGCGGACGAATTGGCGAAGCAAGCCGGCGCCATGGCCCCGGCGGCCGCGCCCGCGGCCCAGCAGGCCGCCGCCAATGCGCAGCAAGCCGCGCAAGCGGCGCAGGCCGGTCAACCGGCAGCGGCTGCGCAAGCGCAGCAAGCTGCGGCGCAGAATCTCGCGCAAGCCGCCCAGCAGATTGCCCAGCAAGCCGCGGCAGCGCAGCAGGCGCAGCAACAACTCGCCGCCGACCAGGAGGCGCAGAAAAAGTTGGCGGACATCATCGTCGCTGAGCAGAAGCTGCAAATCGACACCGCGAAGCGGGCGGCGCTGGCGGAAAAGCAGAAGTCGTTGAAACGCGATGCCTTTGGCAGCCAGGCGGCCCGGCAGGGGGAAATCGGAGGACAGACCGCAGAATTTGAGAAAACATTAACGACCGATGCCCCGGCCGCGAAAACGGCGATCGACGCCGCGCAGTCCGCGATGGGCGATGCGAAGCAAGCGCTCGAGAAGCCGGATGGCGAAGCGGGCATGGCGGCGGAAAAGAAGGCGATCGAGGGCCTCTACGCGGCGATGACCGCGGAGCAGGCGGCCGCCGCACAGCAACAGCAGGCGCTCGGCGAGGATGCCAACGCCCAGGCAAAGGACAAGGAAGCCGCCGCCGAATTGGCCCAGGCGCAGGCCGAGATCGCGCAGGCCAGCGAGGCGCTCCAGAAAGCCGCCGATGCGCCGCAACCGGCCGCCGCGCAAAAAGCCGCGGAGCAGGCGTCCGCGCAGTTGGCCAAGGCCGCCGAGGAGGCGGGGAAAGCCGCGGCGCAGGGAATGCCAGAGAACCCTCAGGCGCAGCAGGCGCTGCAGGGTGGCGCTCAAGCGGCCACGGAAGCCGCCGCGCAAGCCGGCGCGCAGAACGTTCCTGGCGCGCAGGCCCAGGCGGCCGCCGCGCAACAGGCGCTCGCTCAAGCCCAAGCCGCGCTCGCTCAAAGCCAGGCCGGCCTGACGGCGGCCAACAACTCCGGCGACCTGCCGTCCATGCCTGGCAACCCGTCGGGTAAACCCGGACAAAAGCCGGGGAAAACTCCCGGAGGCAAGACACCCGGCAAAGGGACGGGCAAAACGCCGGGCCAACCCAGCACGGACCCGGCGCAACAGTATCAAGCGCCGGGTAACGAGACCGCCAAAGTGGAGACGCGCACGGTGAACAACGCCAGGACCGCTTTCACCGGCCTCCCGGCGCGGGAGCGCGCGGTGATCGAACAGGCGCAAGCCGAGAAATATCCCGAGGAGTACGGCGCCCAAGTCGAGCAGTACCTGCTGAACCTGGCGCGAGAGAGCGTGGACAAGAAGTAGCGGGAAGTTGGCGGATCGTTAGGGACGACTGGCCTCAGTCGTCCGTGGAGAACGTTCGCCACTCGAAGGACCGCCCTCTCAGGCGTGCGCCCTACCTTCGAGCCACGTGCGACCCGTGCCTAGATGCGGACGAGTCGCCATTCGATCGGTCGCCTCGCCTGGATTTCCAGCCACGCATAGCTCGCCGGCGCGCCACGGTTGGGACGCGTGATGCAACCGGGATTGAGGAAGCGCACATCGCCGATGATTTCATCCCGAGGGACGTGCGTATGTCCGTGGAGGAAGAGGTCGCACCCGGCCGGGGCGCCGCGCGAGGGAATGTGTTCGAGGTGGAACCGATGGCCGAGCAATTGGAAATCGAGGGTGAGCGGCCACGTGGAACCTTCGTCACAATTCCCGCGTACGACCCGCACCTCTGGAGTCAATGCTTTCAGAACCTCAATCACCGAGGGGCGGCAGACGTCGCCCAGATGCCAGATTTCATCGGCCGCGGCGATCGCCTGGGTGACCTGGCCTGGCAGGCGATCGTGGGTATCTGAGATCACGGCGACACGGATCAACATTACCGCAGAGGCGCAGAGGGCGCAGAGGAACGCAGAGGTTTAGGCATGTAAATCTGGTGGAGGTTCTTTCCTGCCGGGTTCGGCTAAATTGTTGACGACGCGCACAACGCCATCGATCAATCGCTCCACGTGAAAATTGATCAGAAGGCCCAGGCGTCGATCGGTGAGGCGCAAGTAGGTTCGAAGTTTCGCGTTGTCGACCGGCAGGATTTGCTCTTTGGCTTTTGCATCAACGATGACTTTTTCCTCGACCAGCAAGTCGAGCCGCAAGTCTGCACTCAGTCGCACGCCTTTGTAGATGATCGGCACCTTCTGCTGACGCGCGAATTTTAGGCCGCGTAGATTGAACTCGTGACAGAGCGCTTCTTCGTACGGCTGCTCAATCAGTCCCGGACCTAATTCGCGGTGCACATCGATGGCTGCACCGATTATCGCCTGCGAGATTTCATTTTCAGTCATACAATCTCTGCGCCCTCTGCGCCTCTGCGGTTAATCCGCTCAGCGACCGGTGGTCGACTGCACCGCGTAGGAATTCTGGATGACGTCATTGACGCGATCCGCGGTGAGCACTTTGCGCGTTTGGTAATCAAGGTTTCCATCCCGGCCGATGATCACGACATTGAATTTACCCTGAACGCCGTAGGCGCTGGCCACCGCGGCTGGATCGTTTGCCGCGACAAAGGGGATGTCGGATTTGATCGGCCCGCTTTCCTTGGTAAAGGCGACGACGAAAATGACCTGCTTGTTGGCGAATTCCTGGAATCTCTTCTTCAAGCCGGTCACCTCCGCCTTGAAGTCCCAGTTTTTCGGCGAGTTGACGACGATGAGGACGACCGGCTGGCCGCGCAGGCCTCTTAATGTCTGCGCCTTGGGGCCGATGCCTTGAAAGGTGAAATCTGGCGCGAGACGGACCACCTGGGCGTGGGCGGTGGTGAAGGTGAAAAGGAGTGAGATGGCGAGCAGGAGTGAACGCATGGCGGTGTCAGACTTTGAGAATATCGGCTTCCTTGGACGTCACGGCGTCATCGATCTTCTTGACGAAGCCGTCGGTGAGTTTCTGGATTTCCTTTTCGTAGCTCTCGAGGTCGTCCTTGGTCAGCGTGCCGTCCTTCTGCGCCTTTTTCAACCCGTCGAGACCGTCGCGCCGGGAGGAACGCACGCGGACACGCGCTTCCTCGGCCATCTGCTTGATGCCCTTGACGAGATCCTTGCGCCGCTCCTCGGAAAGGGCCGGAATGGGCAGCCGGATGATCTTGCCATCGACGGCGGGATTGATGCCGATCTTGGATTCCTTGATGGCCTTCTCGATGTCCTTGGTGGTGCTCATGTCGAAGGGCTGGATGACGAGCAGGCGCGCCTCGGGTGTGGTGATGAGCGCGAGCTGCTTGAGTTTCATGGTCGCGCCGTAGGCTTGCACGTCGATGTTTTCGACGAGGGCCGGCGAGGCCTTGCCGGTGCGAACGGCGGCAAACTCGTGCGTCATATAGTCGAAGCCCTTTTCCATGGCGACCTCGGTTTCCAGAAGAATTTCATCGGGATCCATGACAAAAAAATTATTCAGAGGTGACGAGCGTGCCCACGGTTTTTCCGAGGATGACGCTTTTGATGTTATTGGCCTTCATCATGTCGAAAACGATAATCGGCATTTTGTTGTCCATGCAAAGACTGAAGGCGGTCGAGTCCATGACGGAAAGCCGCTTGGCCAGCGCTTCGCTGTAGGTGATGCGCTCGTATTTTGTGGCCTTCGGATCCTTGAACGGATCCGCCGTGTAAATGCCATCGACCTTGGTCGCTTTCAAGATGACTTCCGCGCCAATTTCGTTGGCCCGCAGGGCCGCGGTGGTGTCCGTCGAGAAAAAGGGGTTGCCGGTGCCGGCGACGAAAATGACAATTTTGCCGTCGTCAAGCTGGGCGATGGCGCGCCGCCGGATGAAGGGCTCGGCGACATTGTCCATCTTGATCGCCGTATGGACGCGGGTGGGCAGGTCCATTTGTTCGAGGGCGCTTTGGAGGGCGAGGCCGTTGATCACCGTGGCGAGCATGCCCATGTAGTCGGCAGTCGTCCGTTCCATGCCCCGATGGTGGGCGGATAAACCGCGCCAAATGTTCCCACCCCCGATGACCACAGCCACTTCCACGCCGAGATTATGGACATCCTTGATCTGCGAACACACCTGCTGGACGATTTCCGGGGAAATATTGTCCTGACTGCCGCGGGCTTTGAGCGCCTCGCCGCTCAATTTCAGGACGATGCGCCGGTACTTCGGCTTCAGTGGTTTTGCGGTCTTTTTGCGGGCGGTGGGCGTGGGCATCGCGCGCTGATAGAACACGAAGCGCGCGGCGGTTGGGAAGGGAAATCCTTGCGCGATGGGGACCTGTGGCGGGGGTTGGGCGGGGTGGGGCTCGGTGGTGAATCCGGAGGTCGACCGGGAGAATGACAAATGACGAAGGACGGATGATCCGGGCCGGACGGGCGGAGGATGGTGAATGCCAGGGCAGCCTGGTGGCGCGTTTGGAGAGAGGGGCGTTCTCCGGGTGGCTCTTTCTCTTATTCTCACTCCTCCGAGGGGCGATCGGGAAAAAAAGAAGGAGAATAAGATTAAGAAAAGGAGTTCCTCCCTGGGAGCGCCGCGCTTAGAACGCCCACGCCGTCGTCGGAGTGGTGCGCGCAGCCACGCGGCCAGACCCCTCGATAAAGCCATCGGCAAAATCGATCACGCACATCGCCCCGTAGGTGGCGTGAAAGCCGCTGGCGGCGCCGGCGACGTGAAAATCACGGCTAAAAATGTTCTTCCGATGCCCGCGACCGGCCACGCCATCGTCCACAATCAGGCGCACCACCACGGCGCGGGCGTCGTGGACGCCATAATCGATGTTTTCACCAGCGCGTCCGACCCATTTGCCGAATTGCGCCATGCGATCCCAAGGCTGGCTGCCATTGGTCCCCTGGTGTCCCCGTCCTCCGATCGGCCCCATTTCCATGACGTGGCTCAAGGCGCTGCTGCACATTCCCGAGGAAGTGGCGAGTGCCGGAAGCGAGTGTGCTTTCTGGAGGAACTGGATGGCCTCGTTCAGGGCGCGATCGCCTTCGATGCCGCGATATCCAGGAGCCTGAGCGGCAACGATTTGCGCGTATTGCTGCGGGTTGGTCCGGGCGAGATTGATCTCGGCGAGGATTTGATCGGAGAGATCGCCGGCGTGAGCGGCGAGGGGCAGAAGGGTGATAGCGAGTATTGCTACAGTAAATTTCACAAATACTGTAAAGCAGGTGTGGTGCCAAATTTTCATACACACTGCTGTTGAGATTCCCGCTGGCAGTGTGACGCCAAATGGCGGTTTTTTTTCGAAGGAAAGGAATTTTGATCGGCCTTGCACGCCGTACCCGGGCCCTGCGCTGGGCCTACGCCTGGCGCCGACGAGGTCTCGGCGGCTGGTGAGCGTCCAGATCCGCAGCCAGTTTTCGGCGAGTGCGCCGAAAACTGGACCCAAGGCGCACGCTTCCCAGAAAAGGCCGCGGGCTCCGCTCCACCCGGCCACGGAGATTTTTGCTAAAATATTCCTTGCGGCTCCCTCGGGAGCATTCTAAGCATAGTCCTGTTCTCCCCCCGGACAGAAAGCGCCTCTCGGGTTTCGACCCAAGAGGCGTTTTCAATTTCAGCTATCGCTGGCGGGTGTGGCTGGGGTAAATCGATCACCGCCAAATGATCGTTCGCCCCATTTCGAGCCTCTGGCTGCGCCTCGCGCTGCCATTCCTGCTATTTGCCGTGGCGGGTTCGTCGGTCCTGGCGCTCTGGCTCCACGGGGCGGTGCAAAGGGAATCGCGCCACGTATTCGCGACCCTCGCTCGGACCAATGCCGACTTCATCAAGAGCGCGAGGTTGCCGGAGAATGAACGCGTCGCGGATTATCTCAGCCGGGTGTTGAATATGCGCGTCTTCTTCCGGCGCGGTGTCCGGGAGATGGCTGGTGGAGGGAGCGGGAACGCCGTTCGTCAGAGCCGCGAGATCATTCCGCCAGTGAGTGGACCGCTGGAGCCGCAGCGTGATCTTTTGCGGGCGCTCGGACACGAGCAGGGGATCGTGCGGGTGGGCGCGGACTTTGAGGCCATCGCCGTGCCGCTGGACGAGGAGCAAAGCCTAATTCTTGTGCGTGAGACGGCGCCGGCGTGGGCCTTCCTGCTGCGCCCGGAAACGCTGCTCCTTCTGGCCGTATTCTGGTCATTTTCCGTGGCATTGGCGTGGGTCCTGGCGCGCGGCCTGGTGCGGCCCTTGCGCCAGCTCGCCGAGCGCCTGCCACACATCGAGCGTGATTCCATGGCCGCGCTGCCTGGGGCGGAGCGGGCCGACGAAATCGGCCAACTCGCCCGCGCCTACCTGGCCACCCGCGCCCAACTGGCCGAGGAACGCAATCGCCGCGAACAAGCCGAACGCCTGGCGTTGCTGGGCCGCATGGCCACGGGCCTCGCTCACGAGATTTACAATCCGCTGGCGGCGATCCGCATGCACGCGCAGCTCATCGAGTCTGCGCACAATGGCGACCTCGCAATCGCGGCGCACGATTCGATTCCGGTGTTGCTGGGCGAGGCGTCCAAGATCGAAGGCCTCGTCCAGCAGTGGATGTTTCTGGCGCGCCCGCAGCCGCCGCAGACCGCGCCGGTGGACCTCGGCGAAATCGTGGCCGGCGTGGTTCGCTCGCTCGCTCCGCAGGCCGGACACGCGGCGGTGCGCGTGATCAACGAAGTCCCGGCCGGGCTGCGGGCGAAAGTTGATGCCCGCCGCCTGGCGCAGGCCATCGGCAACATCGCGCTCAACGCCATCCAGGCGATGCCCGCCGGCGGCGATGTCACCATCCGGGGTGAGCGTGATGGGGCCGTGCGATTGCTCTTCCAGGATACCGGCGCCGGGTTCACCCCGCGGGCCCTGGCCCATCACGCGGATCTCTTCTTTTCCGAGAAGGAGGGCGGCATGGGTATCGGTCTGAGCGTCTCCTCGGAAATCCTCAAGGCGCATCAAGGCGCGCTGCTGGTGACGAACGCCCCGGAAGGCGGTGCGGTCGTCACCCTGCAACTTCCCATGCTCTCATGAAAGCAATCCTGATCATTGAAGACGAACACGCCGTGGCCAGCGCCCTCGGGGCGATCTGCAAGCGCCTTGGCCACGAGGCGCGGCTGTGCTCCAGCGGCCGGCGCGGACTCGACGAATTGGCGCGCGGCGAATTTGCCCTCGCGATACTGGATATTGGCCTGCCCGATGTCAGCGGCCTCGAAGTGCTCAAGGAAATCCGTCAGCGCGCTCCCGGATTGCCGTCGCTCATCATCACCGCCCATGGCAATCTCGATAATGCGGTGGCGGCGAAGAAGCTCGGCGCGGCGGGTTACCTGGTGAAGCCGCTGGATCTGCACGAGGTCCAGGAAACGATTCGCCAACTCGCGAGCACCGCGCCGGCGCCGGCCGCTTCCGCGCAGAATCCGCCGTCACTGCTCATCGGCGCGGCGCCGGCCATGCAGCGCTGCTTCGTGGAAATCGCCCATGCCTGCACGAGCGATGCGCCGGTGTTGATTTCCGGGCCGACTGGCACGGGCAAAACGCTCGCGGCGCGCGTCATCCATACGAATAGTCCCCGCGGCGATGCGCCTTTCGTCACGCTCCAGTGCTCGGCGCTGCCCGAGCATTTGCTCGAGAGCGAATTATTCGGCCACGAAAAAGGCGCCTTCACCGGCGCACTGATATCGCGCGAGGGGCACCTCGAGCGGGCGCGGGCCGGGACGCTTTTCCTCGACGAGATCGCCGATATTTCACCCGGCATCCAGGCCAAGCTTTTGCGTTTTGTCGAGGAGCGGACGTTCACGCGTGTCGGCGGGCGCGAGGATTTGCGGGTCGATCTTCGGCTCATCACCGCGACGAACAAGGACCTGCGCGAGGAGGTGCGCGCGGGACGATTCCGCGAGGACCTCTATTACCGTCTGCACGTGCTCGAAATCACGATGCCCGCCTTGCGCGAACGCCCGGGGGATATTCCCGCTCTTGCCGCGTATTTTCTGGGCTCAATCGGCGGCCCGCACCCGCGCCAGCTCGCCCCGGCGGCGTTCATGCTCCTCCAGCGTCATGCCTGGCCGGGAAATGTCCGCGAGCTGCGCAACGCGCTCGAACATGCCATCGCCGTCTCGAATGGCGGCGTCATCCTGCCGCAGCATTTTCCGCGGGAATTGCGCGAGACCGAAGGTGCGCTGCCCGTCGCGGCAGATGCGTTGGAGGCCGTGCTCGGCGCCTGGCTCCAGCGCCAGCTCGCCGCTGGGGCGTCGTACCGGGAAATGCACGACGCTTTGGAATCGATGGCCCTTCAGCACCTGCTGGCCCATTTCGATGGCAAGCCGACCGTCCTCGCCCGCGAAACGAGGATGAACCGGGTGACTTTGCGGAAAAAAGTATTGCGGCTCAGCCGCGGAGAAGAGGCCACCGCCGAGTAGGTCCCAATGTCTCCAGGCGCCGCGCGGCGTTTGCTATTGCCGGATTTCCACCGACCGGAGATGCTCCCGCGCCACTGAATTATGGAAGAACCGGAAGTCCCGATTGACGAAGTTCGCGAGCATATCGACCACCACGCGGAACACGAGAAAGACAGTTTTATCTCGCGCGTCGCGGTGAGCACCGCGCTCATCGCGGCCTTTGCGGCGATCTGCTCATTGCTCGCCGGAGACCACGCGAACGAGGCGATGCTCAGCCAGATTGAGTCCTCCGACCAGTGGTCCTTCTATCAGGCCAGGAGCATCAAGAGCGCGGTGATCGGCACCAAGATCGCCATGTTCGAGTCGGCGGGGAGGCAGGCAGACCCGAAGGATCTACAAGAAATGGATAAGTATCGCGGCGAGCAGGAGACGATCCGAAAGGCGGCGCAAACGGCGAAACGTGAATCCGAGGAGCACCTGGCCCGCCACAAGCTGCTGGCCAAGGGGGTCACGCTGCTCCAGATTGCCATTGCCGTCGGGGCAATTTCCGCCCTGACCAAGCGCCGCGCCATTTGGGCGGTCAGCCTCGTCTTCGGCTTGACCGGGGTGAGTTTCCTGCTGCGCGAGCTGTTCTTCGTGGTGCATGCGGGTTAGCACGGTGGCGAAGGCTCCCAACTCCCGGACCACCCTCTTACGCAACTCCGTAACGCGGTTCATTCGTTGTCCTGACTAATTTTCCGCGACGGTCGGTCATTCTCCGATAGCTTCCCCAATGATGCGCCGCCCGTCCCGTTTCACTTCTGCTCTTTTCGTTTTCGCGCTTCCGCTGGCGGCGGGCTTGCGGGCTGAAGACAAGGTGCAGTTCAACCGCGACGTGCGTCCGATATTTTCGGACACCTGTTTTCAGTGCCATGGGCCGGACGAGAAAAAGCGCAAGGCCGGGTTGCGCCTCGACACGCGCGAGACGGCGGTGAAGCCGGCGGAATCGGGGGACATCGCCATCGTGCCCGGCAAGCCGGAGGAAAGCGAGATGGTGAAACGTCTCGAAACAACCGATCCGGACGACGTGATGCCGCCGAGCAAGCTGCACAAGAAGATTACGCCGGAACAAATCGCGGCGGTGAAGAAATGGATCGCGCAAGGGGCGGAATACCAGCCGCATTGGGCATTCATCAAACCGGAGCGGTCCGCCGTGCCGAGGCTGGCCGACATTCATTTGCCGGATACTGGCTGGAAGAATGGCGCGGATGGTCATGGGGATTGGACGGCGAATCCGGTCGATGGATTTCTTTTGCAGAGCATGGCGGCGAAAGGATTGACGCCTGCGCGAGAAGCCGCCCCCGAAACGGTCATCCGGCGGATGTCGCTGGATCTGACCGGCCTGCCGCCGACGCCGGCCGAGGTGGATGCATTTGCGCAATCGTGGCGGACGAATGGTTCGCGCGTGGCGGTGGACAAGCTGGCGGATCGGCTGCTCGCTTCGCCGCGCTACGGTGAGCGCATGGCCGTCCAGTGGCTCGACTTCGCGCGCTACGCGGACAGCAACGGTTTTCAATCCGACACGAGCCGGCAGATGTGGCACTGGCGCGACTGGGTGATCGACGCCTTCAATCGCAACATGCCGTTTGACGAATTTACCCTCGAACAACTCGCGGGCGACATGCTCCCGAATGCGACGCGCGACCAAATCGTGGCGTCGGGATTTCAGCGCAATTGCCGGCTCAACGGCGAGGGCGGGCGGATCGTCGAAGAATGGTTTGCGGAGACGGTCATCGATCGCGTGGAGACGACGGGGATGACCTGGCTGGGCTTGACGCTGGGCTGCTGCCGCTGCCACGACCACAAGTTCGATCCGATCACCCAGAGGGAGTTCTATCAGTTTTTCGCGTTCTTCAATTCGAGTGATGAGAATGGCGTGCTGGATGACTTCCCCGGCGCGGCCGGAAGCCGGCAGGGCGGCAACTCGCGGCCGGTGCTGGCGCTGCCGTCGCCGGAAGAGGAGGCGCAGATGGCGAAGCTGGAAGCGGTCGTGAAGACGGCGCAGCAGCGCGTGGCCGAGGCGCAGAAGCAACTGCCACAACTGGCCAGGGATTGGGAGGCCCGGTTTCGCGAGACGTTGCAGGAGAAAAAGCCCGCCTGGCAGCTGCTCGCCGCCGAGGCCAGAAGCGAAGGCGGCGCGACGCTCACCCGGCTCGAGGATGGATCCTGGCTGGCGAGCGGCAAAAACCCGCCGAATGACACTTACACGGTCACCGCGCCGATCCCGGCGGGCGAATTCAGCGGCCTGCTGCTCGAGGCCCTTCCCGATGCATCGCTGCCGCAGCAGAGTCTCGGGCGCAATAGCAATGGCAACTACGTGCTGACCTCCGTCGAGGCGGAAATCAGCGCGCCGAGCCTGCCGCAACAGCTCGTGGCCGATTTCACGCGGGCCGAAGCGGATTACGAGCAGAAGGGTTGGGAGGTGAAGCAGATCGTGGACGACAATTCGCCGCGGCGCGGAAAGCAGAAGGACAAAAAAGGCTGGGCAATCGACGGCAACGATCCCGCAAAGCGCCTGCCCCGCAAAGCGATGTTTGTGACCGGCTCGCCTCTCACCGTGCCGCCCGATGCCACGATCATGATTCGGCTCAAGCACGAGGCGCTCGCCAACCACAATATCGGGCGTTTCCGCGTGAGCGCGACTTCGCTGCCGCCCACCGTGGTGAAATTGAACGGCGGCGATACGCCGAAAGAAATCCGCGATATCCTCGACCTCGATCCGGCGAAGCGCACTCCGGCGCAGCGCGGCGCGCTGCTGAAATTCTACCGCGAAAATACCGACAACCCCGCGTCGCGTGCCGACACGGCGCTCGCCGAGGCGAAGAAGAAACTCGAAGATTTCAGCCGCACGCTGGCCAACTCGATGGTCATGAAAGAGCTGCCGCAGCCGCGGGAGGCTTTCGTGCTCATCCGCGGCGAGTACGACAAGCACGGCGATAAAGTCGAGCGCGGCCTTCCCGCGGCGCTGCCTCCGCTGCCGGCCGGTGCGCCCATGGACCGGCGTGGCCTCGCACGCTGGATCACGGCCCCGGACAATCCGCTGACGGCGCGGGTGTGGGTGAATCGGGCGTGGGAAAAATTCTTCGGCATCGGCCTGGTGCGGACCACGGAGAACCTGGGCTCGCAGTCGGAGTGGCCGAGCAATCCGGAGCTGCTCGACTTCCTCGCCACGGAATTCGTGCGGTTGAAGTGGGACATGAGGGCGATGCAGAAGCTGCTGGTGACGAGCGCGGCGTACCGGCAGTCCTCGCAGGTCACGCCTGATCTGCTCGAGCGCGACCCGGAAAATCGCCTCGTGGCGCGCGGCCCGCGGTTTCGTCTTTCCGCCGAATTGCTCCGGGACCAGGCGCTGGCGATCAGCGGCCTGCTCGTGGAAAAAATCGGCGGTCCGAGCGTGCGGCCATACATGCCCGAGGGCGTGTGGGATGAGACGAGCCGTTATGGCGATATGCGCAACTACAAGGCCGACACCGGGGAGGGCCTCTACCGCCGTTCGCTCTACACGATTTGGAAGCGGACCGCGTCGCCGCCGACGATGATGATCTTCGATTCTCCGTCGCGGGAGATTTGCACGGTGAAGCGCTCGCGGACGGACACGCCCTTACAGGCCCTGTCGCTGCTCAACGAGGTGACCTTCGTCGAGGCCGCCCGAGCCCTGGCGCAGCGGATGATCCTGGAAGGCGGAACGACGCCGGAGCAACGAATTGCCTGGGCGTTCAAGCGAGCCACCGGCCACTCGCCGAAGGCGGGTGAGCTGGAAGTGCTGGCAAACGGCTTGAACGCCAGGCTGGCACGCTACCAAAACGACATCGGCGCCGCCCAACGACTCATCGCCTTTGGCACCTCGAAGCCCGACCCGAATGCCAATCCATCGGAACTCGCCGCATACACGCTCACCGCCAATGTCCTGCTCAATCTGGATGAAGTCATCACCCGCGAATAACCCATGAATTGCAACGATCACCACTTTCTGAAGCTGGCGCTCGACCAGCGGGTCGCACTCACGCGCCGCACTTTCTTGCAGCGCTCCGCATCCGGCATCGGCCTGGCTGCCTTGGGTGCGCTGCTTGGCGAACGGTTGGCGGCCGCGCCCGCTGCGGCTTCGCCCGGCGGCGTGCCGGCGTTTCCCAATTTTCCGGCGAAGGCGAAGCGCATTATCTATCTCTTCCAATCCGGCGCTCCCTCGCAGATGGATCTCTTCGATCCGAAGCCGGAGCTGGCCAGGCGTCGCGGCGAGGATCTGCCGGACTCGATCCGGCAGGGCCAGCGGCTCACGACGATGACTTCGGGACAGAAGAGATTTCCGGTCGCGCCGACGATTTTCAATTTTCAGCAGCACGGCCAGAGTGGCGCGACGCTCAGTGAATTGCTGCCGCATCTGGGCGAAGTGGCCGATGACTTCTGCATCGTGCGTTCGCTTTTCACCGAGGCGATCAATCATGACCCGGCGATCACCTTCATGCAGACCGGCTCGCAGCTCGCAGGGCGGCCCAGCATCGGCTCATGGGTGGGTTATGGCCTGGGCAGCGAAAACAAGGACCTGCCGGCTTATGTCGTGCTCACGTCGTTCGGCACGGGCCGGCGGGACGACCAGCCGCTCTACGATCGGCTGTGGAGTTCCGGCTTCCTGCCCTCGAAACATCAGGGCGTCAAATTCCGCAACCAGGGAGACCCGGTCTTGTATTTGTCGAACCCTCCGGGTGTGGATCGTGACGCGAGGCGCGAGATGCTCGATGAGTTGAGCACGCTCAATCAGCAGCATCACGACGCGCTTGGTGACCCGGAAATCCAGACGCGCATTTCGCAGTACGAGATGGCCTTTCGGATGCAGGCGAGTGTGCCCGATCTCACGGACTTCTCGAAGGAATCGCCCGACGTACTCGAGATGTACGGTCCCGAGGTGAAGACCCCCGGCACTTATGCCTCGAACTGTCTGCTCGCCCGGCGGCTGGCCGAACGGGACGTGCGCTTTGTGCAGCTCTTTCACATGGGTTGGGACCATCACGGCGGGCTGCCGACGGCGATCCGGGGCCAATGCCGCGATACCGACCAGCCGACCGCCGCGTTGATCAAGGACCTCAAACAGCGTGGCTTGCTCGATGACACGTTGATTGTCTGGGGCGGCGAGTTTGGCCGCACGATTTATTCGCAGGGCACCTTGACCGAGGATAACTACGGGCGCGACCACCATCCGCGCTGCTTCACGGTGTTACTCGCCGGCGGGGGCATCAAGCGCGGCCTCACGCTCGGCGGGACGGATGACTACTGCTATAATATCGTGAAAGATCCCGTGCACGTGCATGACTTGAATGCGACAATCCTGCACCTGCTCGGCATCGAGCACACCCGGCTCATTTATCGCTACCAGGGCCGTGACTTCCGCCTGACCGATATTCACGGAGAGGTCGTGAAGTCGATGCTGGCGTAGCTGGGGCAGGGCGGTGCGGCGTTTCTACCGCCCAAGGGCGTGTGACCAATCCTGGCAGGCTGGCTACTGCTTCTTCCCGAATTTCTTAACCGCGCCCTTGAAGAAGGACGTGTAGAGTTCCTTTTGCTGGTCGCCATTCATATCCCAGCTTTGGACCATCAACACCATCACGAGTTGATTTGTCGGGTCGACCCACATGCAGGTTTTGCGTGCGCCGCGGTGGCCGTAACTTCCCACCGCCGGCCCTTCAGCGTCCTTCACTTTCACGAACCACCCGACGCCGTAGCCTTCCTGCGGATTCACCAGAACGTCGCCGGTCTGGACCGCGGCCATTTGCTTCAGCGCCGTTTCCGAGAGGTACCGTTTGCCCTTCCATGATCCGCCGTTGAGCAGCATCTGGCAAAAGCGTCCGATGTCAGTCGCGGTCGAAAAGAGGTCGCCGGCGGGATCGGCGTATTGATTGCCGTACTGCGGGACGATGCCGCCGCCGAAGTTGTCGAGGATCTGGGTGGGGATGACGTGGCCGCGGCCAAATTTGGCGATGATCTTCGAGAGATCCGTGCGGTTCATGGCGGCATCCTCGAGGCCGGTTTTGTCGTTGGTCGTTTTGGCGCTGTAGGCCAGGCGCTTCGCCAGATCGACATCGGGCCAGAAGGTCGAATCCTTCATCGCGAGCGGCGTGAAGAGCCGCTGCTGCATGAAATCCGCATAGGGCATGCCGCTCACGACTTCGATGATGCGACCCCCGGTATCGATGCCGCAGTTGTTGTATTCATACTTTGTTCCCGGTTCTTGAGACAACGGGAAGGTGGGAAGCTGGGCGACATATTCCTGGAGGGTGGGCGGATGCTTGAGCGCGGGATCGTTTGCCTTAATCAGCCCGCTGGTGTGGTCCATGATCTCGCGGACAGTGATGGGATGTTTCGGCGGATGCGGATGGTCCTTGTCCTCGGCGACCATCTGGCCCTTGAACTCGGGCAGATATTTCTCCACCGGATCGTCGAGCGAAACCTTGCCCTCATCGACGAGCATCATCAGGGCCGTCCCGGTGAGCGACTTGGTCATCGAGGCGATCCAGAACAGATTGTCCGGATTCATCGGGGTCTTGGCGCTGAGGCTCGAGTACCCCGCCGCTTCCAGGTCCAGGACGTGATCTTTGTCGGCTACGAATCCGACGGCACCGGCGACGATGTGTTTGTCCACGGCGCTCTGGAGGACGGCGCCGAGGGGGCCCGGTTCGGCTGGCCGCCCGGCGGCGACGAGCAGGCCGAGGACAAAAGGGGCGAGAAGACGATGAATTGAGCGGATCATAGACGCATTCGCGGGGAGCAGATGCTCTGCGTCAACTCGTGTTGAATGCCAAATCTTAGAGTGCGGCAAGCGACTTGGAGCGCGCGTACGGCAGCGGGAGGCAGGGACGACTGGCCCCAGTGGTCCGCGTGGGCGTTACCGCCACGCCACAGTCTCCGGCTCCCGGCGCACGCCTGCGGCGTGCGCCCTGCCTTACTTGCGCGAGTTTAAAAATCGGACGCGACGGTGGGCTGAAACTTGAAACGGGAAACTAGAAACCCGACACTGGGTGAAGCCATGCCCGAGGCCATCTATTATCAATGCCAGCGCTGCACCAATTGCTGCCGCTGGCCGGGCTTCGTCCGCGTCGAAGAAGCGGAGATCGCGCCCATGGCCCGCTTCCTCGGCATCGAGGAGCATGAATTCATCCAGCGCTACACACAACTGCGTCCGGAGCGCGATGGCCTCGCCCTCGTCGACAAGGGCCCCGGTCCGGACGGCGCCTACAGCCACGAGTGCATTTTTCTCGACGGACGCGATTGCCGCATTCAGCCGGTAAAGCCCCGCCAGTGTGCGGGTTTCCCGAACACCTGGAATTTTCCCGGCTGGCGGGAGGCGTGCGAGGCGCGGCCGGTGCTGGGGAGAGTTGAGGGTTGATCTTCGAGGCTTTGCGAGAAGTCCGTGGTGCCGTAAGGACAATTGATGGTTGATCGCCGATTTCTGGCGTGCGAATCGTCCCGGAATCCCTAATTTCATTCACTGACGAGAGGTCGTACGCTTGCGTGTCCGCGCAACCTGGCGACGGCCATCAATCTTGAGCCTGCCAAAGGATCAACTTTCAATCATCCACTCTCCTCCCTCCCCAATGCCCCGCCTCTTCGCCATTCTCGCCGCTCTCACCGTCGCCGTCGCCACGCTGCGGGCCGATGAATTCCCCGCACTCTACAACAGCGCGAAGGATGCTGGTTCGCCGATCCCCGCCGAGGAGGCACTGACCAAGCTCGCCATGCCGCCGGGCTTCAAGGCCACGATCTTCGCCGCGGAGCCGGACGTGCAGAATCCCATCGCCATGTGTTTCGACGCGAAAGGCCGGCTGTGGATCGCGGAGAACTACACCTACGCCGAGCGTCCGCTCCGGTTCGACCTGCGCCTGCGCGACCGCATCCTCGTCTTCGAGGATGCGAAGGGCGACGGACACGCCACCAAGCGCACGGTTTATGACGACCGGCTTCAGATGCTCACGAGCATCGCGCGCGGCGACGGCGGCGTGTGGGCAATGTGTCCGCCGGGGCTCCTGTTCATCCCCGACAAGGACGCGAGCGGTCTTTCGGGCGGCACGCCGCAGGTGGTGCTCGATGGCTTTACTGTGCCGAGCGACAATTATCACAATTTTGCCAACGGCTTGAGTTGGGGGCCGGACGGCTGGCTGTACGGCCGGTGCGGTGCGTCGTGTCCCGGCGAGGTCGGCCTGCCCGGCACGCCGGCGGAACGGCGCGTGCCTTTGCGCGGGACGATGTGGCGTTACCAGCCGCAGCGCAAAGTATTCGAGGCGCTCTCCTCCGGCACGACCAATCCGTGGGGGCACGATTGGGATGAGCATGGTGAACTGTTCTTCGTCAACACGGTGAACGGACACCTCTGGCACGGCATTACGGGCGCGCACTTCACGCGACCGCACACGCTGGATGCGAACCCTCGTGCCTACGGCCTCATCGACCAGCATGCGGACCATTACCATTTCGACACCGGCAAAGGCTGGCAGGCTTCGCGCGATGGCGCCGCCAATGACCTGGGTGGCGGCCACGCGCATTGCGGCACCGTGATTTACCAGGGCGACAATTGGCCGGAACCGTACCGTGGAAAGTTGTTCACGATCAATTATCACGGACGCCGCTTTAATACCGAGCGTCTCGAGCGCATCGGCAGCGGCTACGTCGGCAAACGCGAGCCCGACATCATGCTCTTCGGTGACCCGTGGTTTCGCGGGATCGACCTGGCCACGGGTCCCGATGGGGGTGTGTTTGTCCTCGACTACAGCGATACCGGCGAGTGCCACCAAAGCACCGGCGTGAACCGCACCAGCGGGCGCATCTACAAGATCACCTATGACGGCGGGGCGACCTCGCCGCCGGCCAGTTGGGACATCAGCCAGCTTTCGGCGATCGACCTGGCGAAACTGCACCGGTCGGCGAACGATTGGTACGCGCGGGAGGCAAGCCGGCTTTTGCAGACCAAGGCGCTCGCGGGCCAGGAGGACCTGACCGACGCGCGCGCCACGCTCGGGAAGCAACTCGACAAGGAAAAACAGGGCGCGTTGCGCCTCCGCGCGCTCTGGACGTTGCGGCTCATTGGCGGCGTGGACGACGCGAAATTGCGCACGCTGTTGCACGACGAAAACGAGCATCTCCGCACCTGGGCCATCCGCCTCCTCACGGACGACTGGCCGCTCGACACCTGCCTCGGTCCGCGCCCCGCGCGGCCCGAGGCCCAGCCGCCCGCGGACCTCGTCGCGGAGTTTGCGCGAATGGCGCGCGAAGATCCGTCGGGACTCGTGCGCCTCACCCTGGCGTCCACGCTCCAGCGCCTGCCGCTGGAGGATCGCGCCGCGGTCGCCGGGCCTTTGCTGGCCCGCGCGGAGGACGCCCAGGACCATAACATGCCGCTCATGGTGTGGTACGGTCTGATCGCGCTCGCCGACCGCAACCTGTCCGCACTCCCGGCGCTGGCCGACAAGTGCGAGTGGCCATTGACGCGCCGCTACATCGCCCGCCGCATCACCGAGGACGTCGAGAAGAACCCGGCGCCGCTCAATGAACTGCTGAAGCTGGCCGCGGAGAAGCCCGCGGCCTTCCAGGACGACGTGCTCGGGGGCATGAACGAAGCCTTCACCGGCTGGCGCAAGGCGCCCAAGCCGGCAACGTGGGATGCGCTGGTGGCGAAGCTCGATCCATCCTTGGCGGACCGGGCGCGGGATCTGGGCGCGCTCTTTGGCGATGGCCGCGCGCTCGATGAAGTGCGCCGCGTCGCGCTCGACAAGAACGCCGACATCGGCGCACGCAAGGTGGCGCTGCAAACTCTCGACGACGCGCGCCCGCCGGAACTGCGCAAGATTTGCGAGCAGTTGCTCGGCGAACGCTACCTCAATGCCGTGGCCATCCGCGGTCTCGCGCAGGAGGATGATCCGGTGCTCGGCGCGAAAATGGTCGCCGCGTACCGGAGTTTTACCCCTGGCGACCGGCCACAGGTGATCACCGCGCTGGTCTCCCGGCCCGCGTGGGCGCGGGCGCTGCTCGATGCCGTGGCGGCGGGAAAAATCCCGCGCACCGATATCGCCGCCTTCCACGCCCGGCAGATTCTGAATCTCAACGATCCCGCCCTCACCGCGCGCCTGAAGGAGGTCTGGGGAGACCTGCGCGAGAGCCCGGCCGCGATCAAGGAACTCATCGGCAAACTGCGCACCGTGCTCACTCCCGACGCGCTCGCGCAGGCCGACCCGCACGCTGGGCGGGCGGTTTTTGCGAGCATCTGCGCCACCTGCCACACGCTCTACGGCGAAGGCGGCAAGATCGGACCCGACCTCACCGGGGCCAACCGGGACAATCTCGACTATCTCCTCGAGAACATCGCCGACCCCAGCGCCGTGGTGGCGCCGGATTTCCGCATGTCGCTCATCACCCTCAAGGACGGCCGCGTGCTCGCGGGGATGGTCGCGGCGAAGAGCGATCACACCCTCACGCTGCGCACCATGACCGACGTGCAGACCGTCGAGCGCGGCGAGATCGCGAAGATCGAGGAAAGTGCGCTCTCGATGATGCCCGAAGGGCTGCTGGCGGCGTTCACGCCGGAGCAGACTCGGAACCTCTTCGCGTATCTGATGGGCCATCAGCAGGTCGAACTGCCCGGGGCGAAATAGGGAGTGCCTGGTTCTTCACTTAAAACTTAAAATCTAAAACTTAAAACTCACCCCCCACTTTATGAGAACCCTCCTACCGCTCTTCACGCTCCTTTCGCTGCTCTTTCCACTCACCGCGCTCCACGCCGATGAAGCCGCCGACAAAGATCAGTTGCGCGAGATGGAGAAGAGCTGTGCGGCGGCTTTGGTCAAAGGTGAATACCAGGTGCTCGACAATATCCTCGCGGAGGACTGGGTGATCCTCGATGAAGCCGGCGAGATTCACAAGCGCGACGAAATCTTCAAATCGCTGAAGAACGGTGAACTCAAATACGTCTCCTACGACCTGGGCGAGATGGAGATTCACGTCGTTGGGGACACCGCGGTGGTCATCGGCCACGGACATCCTCGCGGCCAATTCCGCGGCGAAGCCTTCGAAGAAAACGAAGTCTACACCGACACCTTCGCCCGCGTGCGTGGCAAATGGCTCTGCATCGTCACCCACAGCGTCGACGTTCCGGACACCAAGTAGCGCCAGCGTCGCGCTGGCCATTCATCGACGGCCGCCAGCGGGACGCTGGCGCTGCGTTCCGCCGCATGCCCGGCGGGAATTGAACCCACAACCTGCGGTTTAGAAGACCGCTGCTCTATCCAGTTGAGCTACGGGCACAAAGGTGGGCCGGCGCCGGCAGTCGGCGTGGGCTGGCACGGCCACTATGTTGCGCCAATCGCAGCCGGCGGCAAGCAAGTTGTGATGGGGTGCGGACCCTGTCCAGGATCGGGCAGGGAAGGAGCGCCGATAGTTTCCGGAGCGGGCGGGCCTTGTGACTATCAACTATCAACCAAAAACGATCAACTTTCCGCCTTACCGACAGCCGCCGAGCGCGGCGCGGAGCCTGTTCCCCCCAAACACGCGGAGGTCTGAGGAGGGTGCGCAGTCCTCCTCTCCATCAATACTTCTCTTCAAATAATCTTCACCTTTCTGAGCGCTTGCTTTTTACAATCCTGCCATACATGCAACGGGATACGGCGCTCGAACCAATCTCGATGATTGGGGGACCTGTGAGGCAATTCCTCGCGTCTCCTGTGATCTAAAGTCCGTGAGGACCGGTAGGAAATACGCCCAACAACCCCAATACTGCCCCAATTTTATGCCTCATGCTCTTCGTCGTGTCGCTCTTAACTGCTTAACGGGCCTGCTCGCTGCTTTCGGCTTGCTGACCAGCCTCCGCGCGAACGTACCGGGTGGCGGCAACGGAGGAGCCGACGTCACTGTGACCGACAATGGAACTACCGTCGTTCTCGCCAATGGCATCGTCTCCGCGACGATCACCAAGGCAGAGGCCAGGGTCACCTCGCTCGTTTACAACGGAAACCAGATGGTGGATTCCAAGGGGCTTTACTGGAGCATGGACGGCGGCAAGACTTATCAAAATCCCGTGCATTGCTCCTATCGCGTCGTGACCCAGACCCCGGCGATGGTGGATGTCTCCTGCAGGCACGTTTACGCGAAGGGCGATTCTCACGCGGTGGACATCGACATCCACTACGTCCTGCGGCAGGGCAATACAGGATTGTATGCTTATGCGGTGTTGGAACACCAGCCCAACTATCCGGCGCTCACGCTCGGTGAGTGGCGCATGGTTTGTCCCGTCGCGAAAGATCCGGTCAATACGGGCAATTGGCTTCTGGAAAACATCTATGTGGACAGCGTGCGGCGCTGGCGGGCACCTTCGCCCGACGATCTCAAGCAAGCGACGACGCAGGGAATCAAGGAGATCGTGCTGCTGAACACGGGCGTGCGGAAAGGCCAGTATGAATGCAAATACGAATATGCATGCGAATACTACGAGGTCGGCACCTATGGGTGGGCGAGCAATGCCCACCACATCGGCCAGTGGTTTGTTCTGGGCAACTATGAATACTTCAACGACGGCCCGCCCAAGATAGAACTCGGAGCGAACTCGAACGGCGGCGGGATGCTGCTGCATTTCGGACGCAATCATTACGGCGGTTCCGTCACATCCATCGCGGCCAATCAAGCCTGGTCAAAGATCTACGGTCCGTTTCTTATTTATTTCAACACCAGCGCTGCCGGAGCGGATGCTTGCTGGGCCGACGCCCAGGCACAGGTCGCGGCGGAACATTCCGCATGGCCTTATTCCTGGCTGACGACGAACAGCAACTACCCGCAAGCCGACACCCGCGGCACCGTCACCGGCAAGCTCATCGTCTCCGACGCGCTCAAGCCCTCCCAAGCTGCTGCGGGAGCTTGGATCGGCGTCGCCGATACGCCAGCCGGCACCAACTGGCAGTCTTGGAGCAATGGCTATCAATATTGGGTGCAAGCGGACCCGAGCGGCAATTTCACCCTTCCGAATGTGCGGCCCGGAACCTACACGCTGTCCGCCTACGTTACCGGTGAAGTGGGCGAATATACCCGGACAAACGTGAAGGTGAATGCCGGTGATACAACAGCGTTGGGCAACACCACTTGGGTCATTGTGCATCCGGGCCGGTCGATTGCGTGGGAGATCGGTATTCCCGACCGGTCGGCGGAAGAATTTGCGGATGCTGCGAACTATTGGGTGCCGTATAACTATCACACGTTGCATTCGAAATTCCCGAATCCGGTGGAATATACCATCGGCAGCAGCGTGGCCTCGCGTGATTTCCCTTATGTGCACAGCGCTCTCTGGCAGCCGGATGGCAAGACTGTCGCCTGGCCTTGGAACCTGCACTTTAATCTCTCCAGCGTGCCGGGTAGCGGCGATGCCACGCTGGTGGTTGCCATCGCCAGTTCCATCGATGCCTGCCTCCAAGTTACCATCAATGGCACCCAGCTTGAAAGCAAAGTTGCCCCGGTCGAGGCAGGTAACTCACTCCTCCGCGAGGGGGTGCATGCCAAATACTGCACCATGAGTTTCACGATACCCGTGTCGAATCTCAAGGCAGGAGCCAACACTCTTCAGTTGCTCCAAACGAGGAACAAAGGCGAGAAGGCTCATATCATGTATGACTACCTTCGCCTTGAAATGCCCTGAGTCCGGGGACTCCGTCTGTGCGTCGACTTCCACCAGCTTGCGCTTACGCAGCCGTCGCGCCGCAGTCCGCGGTCGCTGAGTTTGGGGGTCGTTAGAGCCCCTGCGGTGGGGATACCGCTGCTCGAATAGTGACCCAAATTCGTGACCCTATGGCAGAATTTGGGAGTTTTTGGCAGGACTCAGGAAGAGAACGCATCGCTCGCGAATCAAGTGCCTATCGACTCGGGGGGCATTGCGGGGGATTCGGAGCGATTCCAGCGGAAAACGGCCTTTTAAAATTTGAAGACTGCCGAGGTGGAGGTGGGGAATAGTGCGGGTCGGTAAATGGGTGAGTCGGGGAGGCGGCAGGGCAAAAGGGCAGCAGGACAGGGTCACGGGGCCTTGGCCGTTTTCAGAATGGCCAGCATGTACGGGCTCCTTTCGGCGGCTTCCTCTTTTTCGCCGTGGACGCAGGCGGCGAAGACATGTTTGCCGACGGTGAAGATGACGACCTCGGCCGCACCGGGATCGCCGTCATCCGCTTCCAAGCCCTTTCCGAAAAGGTGGTCGGCTTTGTTTCCGGCGACGGTGAGATGCTTGGTAGCGGTCGGCGCGAAGTCGGTGAATTCACTCTTAATGATGGCGGCGGCCTGGGGAACGGCCTCGGCGATGGTCTTCGCCGTGGGGACAGACCAAAGATAGACCCACGTCTCCTTCAGCAAAAAGGATGTCTTTGCGCCTTTGGTCGTGGCTTTGGCATCCTTGGGGATTTCCAATTTCAAGGCGGGAACGTTGCCTGCCGGGATGGTGATTTCCTGGGTTTGGGCAAAAGCCGTGAGGTGGAGCAGAGCGAAGGTGAGGAGGGTAAGAGAGTGGCGCATGGTTGGTGTTGATAGACGGCCAAATCAGTGGAGGGAAGGCCTCATTCCTTCACGCCTCCGGGTTCGCGCACTCCTGCGCCTTTGCGATGGAGCGTGGTGTCGCCGAGGTCCGCCCGGCATTGCTCCGCCATGTCGAGCATCCGGCGCACGATGTCCGGGTGCTGCGAGGCGACGTTGCGCTGTTCTTCGATGTCGTCCGTCATGTCATAGAGTTCGGGTTCGAGCACGGGTTGCTTTTGATATTCCGCGGGCCATCCATCCATCCCCGGTTTGCGCCCCCCGAGCGTGCGATAGGTGTGCGGCACAATGAGCTTCCATTCGCGCGTGCGAACGGATTCCAGCTCCGCGCCAGTCCAGCTTCCAAACGGCACGCCGTAGAAAAAATACACCTCGTGCGGATTCTTCGCGTCCTTTTGCGCCGCGAACAACGGCCAGATGTCGAGGCCGTCAATCTTGTGATCCGGCAGCTTGGCGTCGATGAGCTTCGCGACGGTCGGCAGAAGGTCGATGGCCATGGCCATCTCGGTGCAAACGCTGCCCGCCGGAATGTGCCCCGGCCAGCGCGCGATGAAGGGCACGCGCGTGCCGCCGTCCCATGTGGTGGTCTTGCCCTCGCGCAACGGATACGCGGAGCCGGCGTGGTTGCCATAGATGAGCCACGGGCCGTTGTCGGAGAGGAACATCACGAGCGTGTCCTTTTCGAGATCGTTTTTCTTCAACGTCGCGAGAATTTCGCCGATGCCCCAGTCCACTTCCTCGACCGCGTCGCCGTACAGTCCGCGCGTCGTGGCGCCGCGAAACTTGTCGCTCACGGCCAGGGGCACGTGCGGCATGGTGTGCGCGACGTAGAGGAAGAAAGGCTTCTCCTTGTTGCGCTCGATGAAGCTCACCGCGCGCTCCGTGTATTGGGTGGTGAGCTGCTCCATGTCACGATGGGTGATCCCGGGGTTGATCACCTTGTCGCCTTCATACAACGGGAGCGGCGGAAACGCGCCCGGTTTCTCGGGATGCAACGGCCACTGGTCGTTCGAGTAAGGCAGCCCGAACCATTCATCAAACCCGCGATGCGTCGGCAAAAATTCCGTGGGCGTGCCGAGATGCCACTTGCCGACCATGCCGGTCGCATAGCCCTTTTGTTTCATCATCTTCGGAAACGTCAGCTCCTTCTCGTTGATGCCGAACTTGTACCAGGGCTCCATCGCGCCCTCGATGCCGATCCGGTTCGGATAACAGCCGGTCATGATCGCCGCGCGCGAAGCCGAGCATACCGCCTGCGCGACGTGAAAGTCCGTGAAGCGCATGCCTTCGCGCGCCAGAAGGTCCAGATTGGGCGTGGTAAATCCCTTCGCGCCGTACACGCCGACGTCCGCGTAGCCGAGATCGTCCGCGACGATGAGGATGACGTTCGGAGGACGCTCCGCGTGGGCAGCGCCCGCGAGCGCGAACCGTATCAGGAGAAGAGTTAAGACCCGGACAGGAGGTGCGAAAGCTTTTCGGAGCATAGGTGCAAGAACAGGGGGTTTCCAGCTTTTGGGGGCTTGCCCACGGTGGTCGTGAGTCGAGCGTCAAAAGTTTCTCTCCGCTTCTCTACTTTACAAGATTCTTTCACTCGTTTTCACAGTCCTGCCGTGGTGGAAAAGCAAATGGCTTGGGCCGAGGCTCGCGCTCCACGACCTGGCAAGGATGAAGAAACAAAGCCACCAGGGGCACCCCTCCGTTGAGATCACACGGGCGGGAAAAGGCGTTGCTTTGCCGACACCTCAGTGGATACACGTCGTCTCATGCAATCGAGTTTATCGTCCATGCAGTCGGGTTTCATCATGTTGAGTGTCCTGGAGGAATGCGACCTGGGGTGGATTTTTGAAGCTGGCCGGGAACGGAAAGTGGCCGCTGGGGAAGTGATCGTGCAAGAGGGCGTCCGGGGCGAATTTGTCTATTTAATTCTCGATGGCTTGTTCGCCGTGTTATCGGCCAGTGCCGGCGGACGCGAGATCTCGCGCCTGGGCCCAGGTGAGATCTTTGGCGAGATGTCGTTTCTCGATGACCGTCCGACGTCGGCCACCATCGCGGCCCTCGAAGATTCGAGTGTCCTGGCCATCGCGCGCTCCGATCTCGAGGCAGAATTGCCCCAGGATTCCGGTTTGGCCGCGCGCCTCTACAAATCTCTGGCGGTCATTATTGCCGGTCGATTGCGCAAACTCTCCGGCACCCTGGCGGTTTGGACCGCCGCCGGTGACCAACCGCCGGCCTCGCCCGCAGTGGTCAAGCGGTGGGAACAAATCGCCGACCGCACCCGGCAACTCAAGGAGGCCATCGTATCGGCGGAGAAGGGAGAAGCCGGCGCGCCGGATGCCGCGGCGCTGACGGCCAGCTTGAAAGATTTCAGCAAATTCATGACCGATTCCATTGGCGGAACGTCGCCGGAAAGCTTCGCCGTGCGCGACGAGCTCGGAGCGCGGATTCAGCGCGAGATTCTCCCCTACTTCTTGAAGGCGCGATGCGTCGAGAGGTTATCGAAAAAACCCCGCGGCTATGCGTGCGACTACGAGGCCCTGAAGATGATTCTCGAGAACGTACCCTCCGGAATCGACCGCTTCGGTCCACTTTTAGATTCCGCTTTTCTCGAACTGCCATCGATTCGTGGCATCCGGCAGCGCCAAAAAAGTGTGACCGCGCAAATCGTGACCTACGCGCGAGAGCGCTCGCGCCCCGTGCAAGTCGCCGGCATCGGCGGGGGCGCCGCGGAGCCGTTCTTCGACGCGATCCAGGCCCTGTCCGGAGGAAACTCCTTGCGCGGAACGATCGTGGATTTTGATCCACAAGGCCTTTCGGCGGTTTCCGCCCGTGCCGCGGCCGCGGGACTGGGTGGCCACCTTCGGGTCCTGAAAACGAGCATCGTTTACCTGGCGAGCAGTCATCAGGAATTTGATATGCCCGAACAGGACATCATCTACAGCATGACGGTCGCGGATTTTCTGGATGATCGCCTGCTCCTTCGTCTCCTCAATGACATCTATGTCAAACTGCGCCCGGACGGCGAGTTTCTTCTCAGTTCATTTCATCCGAATAACCCCGACCGCACCTTCCTCGACTTCGTGGTCAATTGGAAAGTCTTCCACCGCAGCGAACGCGAACTGAGCGCGGTCTTCAACCGCTCGCGATTTAACAAGTGCAAGCTGCAATTTATCTACGAACCAGAAGGAATTATTTTCCTGGCCGTCTGTCGCAAGCGATAGGTTTGGACGCCCTCTTGGACACCGTCGGTTTGCGAGGGAAAATCTTTCGCTCTCCGGCGCAAAGGGTGGTCTCTTTCAATCACTGCCCTTCGGTGAACCGGAAATAGTAACCGTCTGGCGCCAGCACGCGGAAGTCCCGCACGCCCCATGGGCGGCGAACGATTCCCGTGGAGACGGGCAGCGTGCTCCAGTCGACCTCCGCGCCCTTGCGGATGACCTCTTTTACCGGTCCGGTTTGGACGTCCTTGAAGCCTCGCGGAGGGCGTCGCAAGCGGAAGGCCAGAGTCTTGAGAAAATCCTCCGGCGACGTGCCGAGGGCTCTGGCCTGAGAGCGCCGATGCTTGACGAGGATGTCGCAGAGGCGAAATCCCGGCTTTTCGACGATATTCTCGAAGAGAATGGGGTTGTCGGACTGTGCCGAGAGCGCACCGATCTGATCGAGAAGAACCGGCTTCGTGATGGTCAGGACGAGGTCGGCATGGGCCTGGAGGTAGGCGCGAAGGCTTCCCTCCAGGCGCTTCAGCGGATGAGGAGGGAAGTAAGGCGACGGCACGCGAAGCGAATGATTGTGGAGAGAAAAACGGGCTTGACGCCGACATGCTGCATACTGCATGCAGCATGTCAATCTCTGTCACTGTCGTCTCCCTTGAAGCTCGGCGCCGCACGCCGTCCCTGCCTTGAACCCACCATGAACCTGCCCGAACCGCCTTTCACCAAAGTCGAGGAGCCATTCATCCCGTATCTCCCCGACGAGGCGGTCCTCGAGCGCCTGCGCCCGGTGGTCGAGCCCTACATCAACCGCATGGGTTTCCTCCCCAATGCGCTCAAGCTCTATGCCTATCGCCCGGAGATCGCCGAGACGCTCTTCCGACTCAATAGCAACATCATGCGGGACCCGAGTTCGACGCTCGACCAGTTCCTCAAGCGCAAGCTCGCGGCCGTCGCCTGCAAGACCAACGGCTGCGCCTACTGTACCGCGCACAGTTGCAGCATGCTGATGCGCCCGAAAGGCGGTGCGGAAGGTTGGGGCCTCTCGCAGGACGACCTGCTCCAGATCCTCGACGACGACTATCGGCCCGACAACGAGATGGAGCGCGCCTGTTTCGACTACGTGCGCGCGGCGTCGGCCGATCCATCGAACGTTCCGGTGGAGATCCTCGACAGCTTGAAGAAGCATTTGTCACCGCCGCAGATCGTGGAACTGGCCTGCGTAGTCGGCTTCTGGAAGTTCTACAACGCCGTACACGACTCGCTGCACATCCCCGTCGAAGAGCACCTGCTGAACGACACGCGGTATGTGAATGCTTGAAACGCGGCTGCCACCTGTGGCCGGCCATCAACGGCAGACCGCAGGCCAACCCCAAAGCGCTCCAAACCGCTCACTCGTCCCGAAACGTTCAAGGACGCCGCTCATCAGGAGATCAAAAAGCTGCTCTCCGCCGGCCGTTTGAGCGAAGGCACCTTCTATTCCGCAGTCGGTTTTGCCGAAATGCTCGGCGTCTCCCGCACCCCGGTGCGCGAAGCGCTGCTGCAATTGTCCGCGGAAGGCCTGCTGACCGCCGTGGATGGCCGGGGATTCAAAGTCCGGCGTCTGACGGCGAAGGAAATCAGCGATTTTTTTGAGACCCGCAGGATCGTGGAGCTCTATGTGATCGAACGCGTCGCCCGGGATATTTCGGAGGAGGCACTGGATACCTCGCGCAGACTGATTGATCGGATGAGCGCCAGCGGGCAGCGTGGCGATGCGGCGGAGTTCCTCGAAGCGGACAAGGCGTTTCATCTCCAGCTCATCCATAGCCACGGGAACCGGCACCTGCAGTCGGTCATGAATAATGTGCGTGATTTGATTTCGATGCTCGGCCGCAACGCGATTGCGGAGGCTGGCCGTTTCGGCGCGGTCGTGACGGAACACACCGCGGTCTGGGAGGCGCTCGCGGCGCGAAACACGGCGGGAGCCGTCGCCGCGATGCGCGCGCACCTGGAGGCGACGGAGACCATCCTGGTCGAGCAACTCCAGCGCGCCAGCCGGGTCGGATCGTAATGAGTGCGATGCTTTCGCTGGCCGCGGACACACCGAACGGCGAAAAAGCGCTCAGTACCCGGATTGACCACCTCGTCATCGCGGGATGGACGGGTCGTGACCAGGCGGCGGTTCTGGCTCACGTTCGCGAATTGGAATTGCTGGGAGTGCGTCCGCCCCGCACCACGCCCATTTTCTACCGGGCAGCTTCCGCTTTATTGACCACGCAAGCGGCCATCGAGGTCAGCGGAGATGCTTCGTCCGGAGAGGCTGAGGCCGTGATGCTGATTTTGCCCGATGGGGAATGGATCGCCGTGGGATCGGACCACACGGATCGCGAATTGGAGAAAACCAGCGTCACTTTTTCCAAGCAGTTATGCGCCAAGCCACTGGGTCGGCACGTCTGGCCTTACGAGGCCGTGGCGAACCACTGGGACGAACTGATGTTAAGATCCTACGCGATCGCCGGGGGCCGGCGGCGGCTCTATCAGGAGGCGCCCATTTCCCGGCTCCGCCATCCCAAGGATCTGCTCGGCGCGGCCGGCCCCATTGCTGCGGGGACGGCCATGTTCTGCGGCACCGTCCCGGTAATTGGAGAAATCGGGTGGGCTGATGAATTTGAAGTCGAACTCGAAGATCCGGTCAGGCGCCGCCGGATCGGCCATCGATACACAGTCTGCGCGCTTCCTGTGGAAGGTTGAAACCATCTTGGAAACCCAACTCACCCGATGACTGCCCCCAACTCGCACCGGACCGTATCCGCAGGCAAGCCACATTTGGAGTTCACCCCGGTGGATTTCGCGACCGGCTGGGCGCGTCCCGCCGGTTATCCACCCGGGTTCGAGCAAAAAGTCCTCGCGAGCGATCTCGATGAGGAACGAAAAACCGGGAGCCGTTCGCGCCTTCTCAGGATTGCGCCGGGCAGTTTTACCACGAAGCCATTCGTGCATGACTTCTGGGAGGAGGTCTATCTGGTGCAGGGCGATCTGGTGGTGGGCAACGACGATGCGGGCCACGGTGGAGAAACCTTCCTGGCACCCACTTACGCGTGCCGGCCGCCTGGGGTCTGGCATGGGCCGTTCACGTCCCGTGAAGGATGCGTCTTGTTTGAAATGCACTACTACGCCCCGGCGTGACCATCGACTGGTCGAGGCGTCGCGATAGACGCCCTCCTAGGCCGCCGATTTCAGCAGGGCTGCCGAAGCGTCCTGGTCGGCCGCGAGCAGGAAGGCGTGGTATTCCGCCTCCAGACGTTTGAAGAGGATTTCCAGTTCGGAACTGATTTGCCGGCGCAAAAATGGAATGGTGGTCCTTTCCAATCTGTCCTCCCGGAGATCGATGACCACGGCGAGGTAGGTGAGCATGGGCGGCAGCGGGTACATAAATGATGTTTAGCAGATGACGTGCCGCCGTGGCCTGGCTCGATGGGCTGGGCGGGCTGGATGGATTCGATGGACTGGACGGGTGAAAAGGTGCCCCACGGGCGCGTTGGCATTGATCCGTGTCTTTCGTGGCTATTTCGGCCATAGTGCCGAAGCCGTGACCAAACCTTTGTCCGCCCAGTCCCCGAAACGCCCTGTTCCCGATCCATTACCGAAGCGAAGAGTCCTGATATTCGTGGACGAATCCAACGTCACCAGCTCGGCCAAGACCGCCAATCGGAAGCTGGACTGGCTCGCGCTGCGCGATCACCTCGTCCGGGAGCGGGAGTTGATCGAGATGGTCGTGTATGCCGGGCTGCCGCCGGCGATGAGTGAGTGGCAGGCGGAGCGGGACAAGAAGAACAAATTTCTCTTCTGGCTTCGCTCCCACGGATTTCTCGTTGTTGAGAAGGACGGTTCTCCAGCTGACACGTCGCACTACAAGGCGAACGTCGATGTCCTCATGGCGATCGACGCCATCGAACTCTCCACGCAAATGCAACCCGACGTGGTGGTTCTGGTCACCGGGGACGCCGATTTTGCCCACCTGGCCCTGCAACTCCGGCGGCGGGGCATTCGCGTCGAGGTCGCCTCGCTCGCCCAGAACCTGGGGTCGGCGCTGAAGACCTCGGCGAATGAAATTATCGATCTGGCGCCGATCCTGGCAGTGTTTGAGCCGTTGGCCTGAGGGGCTGCCGACGAGGGCTTCGTCTGATTTTTTGCGAACTCCGTTCGTCTCTCATGGTAGTGTTCCGCGCTCCCAATCCCTCAGGCTGGGAGCGAGGAGGGAACCGGGAAGGTCCGCCCACCGACACGGCCCGGCTTTTTCTTTCGCCGCGTCCCATCCTTGCCTTTGCCGAGAGAACCTGTTTTGTGTGGCTGCACCGCGCAATCCCCCGGCGGCGGGAACAGTAGAAATGCGCCAAATATGAATAATCCAATGCTGCCTTGGAAAAGTCTCTCCGCCTCCGTGCAGGTTGGGGTCCTCACTGCCGGATGGAACCTCGCTGAGGCGCCGGTCGACTGGTCTGAAGACGCTCGCGTCTTTCGGTTTTTTGTCTACTTCGGCAGCCCGTTTGGCGCTCCGCCGGTGGTCCACCTTGGCCTCACGGGGTTCGACATCGACCAGCGCGACAGCGACCGGCTCAGTGCCCGCGCGACCGAAATCAACGCCGCGGGCTTCTGCGCGGAAATCGCCACCTGGCGCGATACACGGGTCTATTCGGTCGAATTCAGTTGGCTGGCTCTCGGGGCGTAGGGCGTGTCGTCCTTGTCGGAGCGGAATGAGCCACTGCGACGGCCGCGCAACAGTCCGACAGATTTCCGATAAATTTCTTAGCACTTCGTGTTTTCTCGGCGCCTAAACTCTGGTATGGTCGGCGGGCTTCCCTATGCCCTCCATCCGTCATCTCGGATTTCGGCGATGGCTCGTGCCGTCGCTGCTGATCCCGGCACTCCTCATTTCGCTCTCGGAATTGCGAGCGGCGTCTCCGGCTGGCACCGCGCTAGGTAATGGCGTAGCGAATACCGCCACAACTTTGCCATCTTCCGCAGGCGCGCCGGTGGCATTGCAGGGGAGCGTGAAGCCGGTGGAGGCCGCACCCCAAAACGGGCCCATCGATTCGCACAAGCCACTGGTCACCCGCACCGCCTTGCAGGCGAGCGAAACCGCCGCGCTCATGGATTTTGAGGTCGCCTTGAAGATGCGGAATTTTCCGGAACTGCAGGCACGCGTCGCCAGGGGAGAGCGGATTTCGCCCGCGGAGATAGCGGCGCGCTACGCTCCGTTGCGGACCGACTACCAAGCCGTCGTCAATTGGCTGGCGAGCGCGGGCTTTACGATTACCCGCCAGGATCAGGGCCGTTTGGCGGTCTTCGGTCGCGGTAAGGTCAGCCAGATTGGAAGTGTGCTAAACGTCCAATTCGCCCGAGTGAGCCTCGAGGGCGCGGAGTACACCTCGGCGGTGAGCGCACCGAGCGTGCCGGCGGCCCTGGCTCCGCCGTTGCTGGGCATCAATGGGCTCCAGCCGCATATTCATCCGCACAAGCACCTCATCAAGCAGCAGGTTCAGCCCAATGGGACGAACGGGAGCGCACCGTATATCCCCAGCCAGATTGCGCAGGCCTACAACGCCAGTGGATTGTATTCGTCGAATATCACGGGCAGCGGGCAAACGATCGCGATTGTCATCGATACTTTTCCTTTGAAGAGTGACCTGGAGGCGTTTTGGCAGAGCGCGTCGGTGAATCAGTCGATTGGCAACATCGATTTTATCCCGGTCGTGAAGGGGAAGCTACCGTCGCCCTCCGGCGAGGAAACCCTGGATACGGAATGGAGCAGTTCCATCGCCCCCGGAGTGAAGGTGCGGGTTTATGCGACCAAAAGTCTTAGCGACACTCTCCTCGACGAAGCGTATGCACAAATCTATAGCGATGTCACCAACAATCCGGGGTTGAACATCAACCAGATGTCGATGAGTTATGGCGGTGGCGAGACTTATACGACCAGCAGTCAGGTCCGGACCGACGACCAGTACTTTACGGAGCTGGCGGCCGCGGGCGTCACGATCTTTGCATCGTCCGGTGATGGCGGCTCCACGCCTGGTTCCGGTACAGCGGGAGATGAGACCGGCCCTCTGCAAGTCGAGAACCCGGCGAGCGATCCGAATGTGACGGGTGTGGGTGGCACTACGTTGACCCTCAACACGAACAACACCGAAAGTAGTGAAGTGGTTTGGAATAGCAGCAGCGGCGCCGGTGGGGGCGGCGTGAGTATCTATTTTAGCAAACCTTCCTGGCAGGCTGGCACCGGTGTGAGCGGGTCGATGCGAGAGGTGCCGGATATCACCGCGTCTGCGGACCCGAATTACGGGGCAATGATCTATCTGAACGGAGCATCGGAAACGGTTGGCGGCACGAGTTGGTCCAGCCCGACCTGCGCCGGCTTTTGCGCGTTGCTCAATCAGTCCCGGGCGAACGCGGGCCTGTCATCCATTGGGCTCCTTGGACCGCAGATTTATCCGCTGATCGGCTCAGGAAACTTTCGGGACATTACCAGTGGAAACAACGCGACCAGTAATAGCAGCGGACTTTATAGCGCCACGGTTGGATACGACGAGGCCAGCGGCATCGGCGCGCCGCTGGTGCAAACGCTGGCCCAAAGCGTTACGGCAACATCCGCGCTGGTGACCGTGCAACCCGCCATTCAAACCATTGTTCCAGGACAAAATGCGACCCTCACGGTCAGTCCGAACGGGAGTCCGGTCAGCTATCAATGGCAGTTGCTGCCGATTGGTAGCAGCAGTTGGAGCAATTTGAGTAACAATACGACTTACAGCGGGACTGCGACCGCGACGTTGACCGTGACGGCGGTGACGGCGGCCATGAGCGGCGATCAGTTTCAATGCGTGGTCACGTATACCGGCAACCAAGCTGCCACCAGCGCGGCGTCCGTCTTGATCGTGGATTCGCCGCTGGTGATTTCGACTCTGGCGGGCACGGCTCCGACTCCGGTGGGCACGGCTGGCACCGCCGGGCTCGCCAACGGTGTGGGGCCGGCGGCTGAATTTGCCTACCCGAGCGGAATTGCGCTTGATAGCTTTGGCAATCTCTATATCGCTGATTACAATAATAACGTCATCCGCGAGGTGACACCCGGCGGGAACGTGACAACGCCGTATGGCAGCACCGTGGGGACATCGGGCAGCAACAACGGCGTCGGCAATGGCGCCCTCTTCGACACGCCGAACGGCGTTGCCGCCGACAGTTTAAACAATCTTTATGTGGCCGACACCGGCAATAATCTTATTCGGATGATCACGGCGTCGACGGGCACAGTCAGCACCCTGGCGAGTTCGGGCTTCAGTTCACCGAATGGCGTGGCGGTGGATAGCTCGGGCAACGTTTACGTGGCCGATACGGGGAACGAGGTCATCAAGAAAGTCACCGCCAGCGGGACCGTGAGCATCCTCGCAGGGCAATCCGGGACCACCGGCTATGCCAATGGCGCGGGCACGACGGCGCTGTTCAGTAGTCCGCTCAGTGTGGCCGTGGATGGATCGGGCAATGTCTATGTCGCGGACTATGGCAACAATGTCGTTCGCAAGATCACTTCGGCTGGCGTCGTGAGTACGTACGCTGGACAGGCGGGAATTGCCGGTCATGTGGACGGACTGGCGGGCCAGGCGGTGTTCAATGCCCCGACGGGTGTGGCTGTGGATAGCTCCGGCGACGTGTACGTGACCGACAGTCTGATCCCTGCCATCGGATCCACGGCTGCGGGAAACGATCTCGTGCGCCGGATCACACCAACGGGTGTGGTGAGTACGATCGCAGGGGATGCTGGGGTTGCCGGCAGCGCCGATGGCACCGGCAGCGCCGCCCAGTTTTATAGCGTTCAGGCGGCGGCCATCAATAGCATTGGCGAAGTTTATCTCGCCGATTGTTATAACCAAACGATCCGTCAGGGAGGAATTACACCCGTGGTTTTTACGCAACTCGGCTCGCAGACGATCACCGCAGGCCAGTCCGTGACCTTTTCCGTGAATGCCACGGGCACCGGGGTATTGACTTATCAATGGTCCATGAATGGCGCGCCCATTTCGGGCGCGACGAGTGCGTCCTACACCATTGCCAACGTGTCCACGAGCAATGCGGGCAATTATTCGGTTGTGGTGACTGATCCGTTTGGGAGCACTACTTCCAGTTTATATGCCCTCACGGTTAATCAGCCCGTCCCGGCCATGCCGGCTTGGGGATGGGCAGCGTTGCCTGTGCTGATTTTGCTGGTGGCGGGACGGTGCCTGCCGAAGAAGGAAAGTTGAGCGTCGCTCAATGAAACGCCAACGCCGAAAGACCTCAGTCAAGCCCCCCCGCCGCTCGCTGAAGCTTCTCTGGCACGCATGGTACGAGGCCAAAGCGCCATTGTTTCGGTTCTGCGTGAAGTTCTGCGCTTTGCTGATCTTCTTTTACGGGCTGTCATTTCTTCCCATTTGCCAGCGCATTCTGGCTGCGTCTCTTACGGAGAATGCGCGGGTGGCCAGCGCAATTCTGAACCAATTTGGCGAAAATACGAAAGTTACAAATTCCACGATTTGGTCCGGAAAGTATGCGATCACGGTTCTACCCGCCTGTTCCGGCGTCGAGTTCCTGGTGTTTTTCTGTGCCATGGTGATCGCGTTTCCGTCGCGAATTCGAGGGAAGGTTTTCGGGATCGTCGTGGGCGTTCTATTGCTCCTGGCGCTGAATCAGATTCGGATTACGAGCCTTTTTTATGTCGGCGCTCATTTTCCAAAGGCATTTGACATCACCCACGAGGACTTATGGAGCATGGGTTTGATCGTCGCCGAAATCATCCTGTGCGTGGTGTGGATTGCCTGGGCGCGGGAAAACGACAATCCTGGACGCGATGCCGCGACGTAATCCAATCACGTCTTTCTTGTGCCGCCTGGTGATCGTCTATGCGATCCTGGCGGTTCCGTGGCCGGGTCTGGGGATGGCGTATGGGAACTGGTTTCGAGCGATTTGCCGAATGGTGTTTCCGGCGGATAACGGCCAAAGGGAGCTGAGTTTTGAGACACCGGGAGAGGGTTCGGCACGGCCGAATGACACCCGGATTGTCATCGTCAACGAAGCCCTGATGCATCCCGATGGCTCGGGGCCGGTGAGGAACCTGGACCTGAATCTTGGCTGGCAATCGACGGCACTGCTCCTGGCGCTGATCCTGGCGACCCCAGTCCCGTGGTCGCGCCGGCGCTGGGCGCTGCTTTGGGGGGTGCTGGGACTTCATGGCTTTCTCCTCTTGTTTCTTGGCTTTTGCATCTGGGTTGATTCCGCGGAGATTTCACTGGTCACCCTGAGCCCGTTCGGGAAAGCGATCACCGGCGGTTGCCGGGAGGCCCTGGCCGGTCAACTCAACCTGGCTGTCCCCGTCTTGATTTGGATCCTCGTCACTTTTCGCCGGGAGGATCGGCTGGCCACTCCGGTTGCTGGCGTGCGTCCGCAAAGGTTACCAGGCGGACGGCCCACTCCCGTTCCAATCTCCAAGCCGCAAGATGGCCGAACCCACAGCCGGCCATGAGCCGACGGCAGGCATTCAAAATGGAAAATGCGCTTGCGTCCGATGGACCGGTTTTCCGCGGGGCTTCGGAGGCGTTGACCATCCGGCGATGAGGGCTTCGAGGCGCTGCAATTGATCTTCGTGCCAGGCAAGGTCCGACTGCAATTGGCGGCGAAGCCGCTTTTCCAGGGCCGGGCGATCCGCGAGCCGGGCGAAGCCCCAGGCAGGTTCCTTCCTGGCGGCACGCAGATTGCGCTGGAGGGCGTTGAAGGCGCCGCGCAGTTCGGCGAGTACCGAGCGCATTTGGAACAGGCTGGTGTGTTCGCCGGCGGTGTTGGATTGAATATCCGTGAGGGCGAGCAGCATTTCCAAGCGGTCAAGGTTCCCGCCGTTGTATGCTTCCTGCACTTCATGCCACAGCATCGAGACTTCCGGGTCGCTCTCCGCGCGGGTGTCCGGATGCAGACGGCGCACGAGCACTCGGTAGATTTCCTTGATCCGGCCTTGTTCCGTCCCTGGCGGCGCCGGGTCGGGCTGGAGTTGCGGTGGCGGTTCCGGCGGGGCCTCGCCAAGCACCCTGGCCTTAAATTCGCGGAACATCCTGGCATACTGCTTGTCGCTCATGCGGTCGGGGTCCATCCCCAAAACGGACAGCAATTCCTCGAAAAGAAGCTCCTGCTCAAACTCGGACATTTCCTCGGCATCTTTGTCGGAAAAGCGTGGATCCTCACGCTCATCCCCGTGCGGTGGTGGTGGACCGCCAGCGCAAGGATCAGCCACAGGTGGCGAATAGTCGCGCCGCTTTTGAACTCTGGCGAAGGCCGAGCGCTCGCTTCTGGCGCCGCCAAAGGCCATTTCCATCTCGACTTCGTGAACCAGCGCCTCCTTTTGCTGAAGGAGATTTTCAATTTCCCGAATGCGCGTTAAAAGCGTCCCGAAAGTGACCGCCATCCATCGCCCGAAAGCCGGTTTGTCCTCGCGCTCGAAGCGTTTCCATTCGGCACGAGCTTGTTCCAGGCGCGCCATCGCCCGGCTGCATTCCGACGAGGCGTGGCGGCGCAACGGTTCCTGGTCCAGCAGGATGAGCCGCCGCTCCTTGGGCCGTTGTTTGCGACCAAAGGCGGGCCGGTTGGCGGAAGCCGTGGTGCCTTTGCTGTTTTTCATCGGCCGGACGATAGGTGATCGCTGGGAAAACGCCAAATGCCAGGGAAGAAAATCTGCGCTTGGGAGTTGCGCGGCAAGCGGGCATTCGATCCGCTTGAGCGGAGCGACGTGGCGCGCGGATGGCAGGAGACATTTGACGAAGAGGCTGGCCTTGTTCAGACCTGCGGCGGCTATTCTTGCGCCATGCGCCTTCACGCCGGCTTTCTCCAGATCCATTGACCGATGATTGTCCAACGCACACGCGGCTTGCCGCGATTGCTGGGATTTGCCCAGGCCGGTTTGGCGACCATTTTGTATTGGGCGTTATTTGGCGCAATTGGCGAGGCCGTTTCGCCGGGAACCATGTCCTTCACAAAGCGCTACGTGATCTACTGGGTGATCGTACTCGGCGGATTGACCGTCGAGGTGCTCAGCCGCGACTCGGACAAGGTGATCGCTCCGATCTACGACAGCAGCTTGGTGCGACAATTGCCGGTCGCTTCGCGGCAGATGGCCTACGCTTTGGGTGGCCTGCTCATATTCCTCACCTTTGCCAAGGATTACGCGATCTCGCGGACGTTCCTTGGGACCTTTGCCATTCTGCTCTACGCCATGCTGCTGTGGAGCAATGCGGTGCTGCCCCTGCGCCTGGCCCGCTGGCTTTTCGCCGCGGACCGCGACCTGGCCACGCTGCTCGTCGGCCCGCCGGGCAACGTTGACTTGCTGGAGTACTGGTTGGAGCGGAAACGGGAATTTGGCCTGCGGATTGTTGGGATTGTGACCGGTCACGCAGTCAGCGTTCCGCCGGAAAGTTGTTCCATTCCAGTGCTCGGGACCGTGGAGAAGTTCGACCAGATCTGTGCTGACGAGGGGATCTCGCAAGTGATCCTGCTGGAGGTGGGCGACCCAAAGACCACGCGGTGGTTGGTGGATCAGTGCCAGCAGCACGGCATTCGCATGCTCATCGTCAACGACCTCGCGGAGCAGATTCGCCATCCGATCAACTGCTGCGTGGATGAAGGCGTCAACCTCATCACGCTGCACGAGGAACCGCTGGAGAACCCGTTGAACCGGGTGCTCAAGCGCAGCCTCGATCTTCTGCTGGCGTCGTGCGTCGTGGTTTTCATTCTGCCCCCGCTGATGCTGGTGGTGTGGCTTTGCCAAAGATGGCAGTCACCCGGTCCGCTCTGGCACCGGCAGCAGCGGGCCGGATTGCAAAACCGCCCATTTGCAATTCTCAAGTTTCGCACCATGCACGCCACGGCCGAAGATGTCGCGCAACAGGCCACCGCGGGGGACGCGCGCATTTTTCCGGCCGGGCGATGGCTGCGGCGATTCAGTCTCGATGAAATCCCGCAATTCTTGAACGTCCTGAGCGGCTGGATGAGCGTCGTCGGCCCGCGGCCGCACCTCGTCGAACACAACCGTCAATTTGCCGAGGTGGCGGCCGAGTACCACATCCGCACCTTCATCAAGCCGGGGATCACCGGGCTGGCGCAGGTACGCGGGTTTCGCGGCGAGGCGCGCACGGCGGAGGACATCGCGGCGCGCTTGCAATCGGACCTGATCTATCTCGAGAACTGGTCGTTCGCCCTCGATCTCGGGATTATTCTGCGGACGATGTGGCAAATGCTCAAGCCACCCCCGACCGCCTTATGATCCCGGCGGGCAACACGCCGGCGCCGGTGTCGATCAAGGTCGCAGGCTGTGCGTCGTTGCTGGTGATGATGGCGGTGGCCTGGGGTGGGGCGACAACGCGCCCGGCCGAAGCGGCAGTGCTCGGTGGCATGGGATTGCTGTGGTTGCTGGCGCCAGCGCGCCGGATGCCGCAACGAGGTTTTGTGCTTTGCGGATGCGGCCTGGTCATTTTGGCGGCGACGGCGTGGCTGCCGGCGGCGTGGTTTCCGGCCGAACCGTGGCGCCGCGCTCTGCAAGACGCGGGCCTCGAGCCGCCGGCGACACTCTCGCCGCAACCCTGGCTTTCCGCGGAGGCATTCGTGTGGCTGCTCGCCGGCTTGGGATGGATGGCCTGGCTGCTCGGGCAGGAATGGGATTCCAGGATGCGCCGCGCCGCCATGCGAATGCTGGTTGGCGGGACGGTGGCGATCGCGGCGACGGCATTGGTCGCGTGGAAGCTGCATTTTCCCGTGCCCGGCTGGTTTCCAGATCACGGGTTCGGACCATTTCCGAATCGCAACCACAGCGGGCATGTTTTCGCACTGGGCGGAGTCCTGGCGCTGGGGTGTGCGGCGGATGCGGCGCGCAGTGGATGGCGAAAGACGCTGCCATGGGCCGCGGGAGCGGCACTCCTGCTCGTTGCCTTGGTGATCAACTATTCACGCGGGGGGCTGCTGCTTTTTTTCGGGGGTACATTCATTGGGTGCGCGCTGGAAGGCTGGCGGCGGCGATCGTGGAAGGTGCTCACCGTGGGGGCGTCGCTGGTGCTGGTGCTGGTGGCGCTGGTTTTACTCTACGGCGGTGCGGTGGCCGGCCGCTTTGCCGGCGGCGCGGATTCGCAAGTCGGCTTTCGGGTTCTCATCTGGCGCGATACGCTTTCTCTCCAGCACGCGCTGCCGTGGTGCGGCGCCGGGCTGGGGAATTTTCGCGCACTCTTTCCGCTCTACCGCAGCGCCTCGGTCAATCAGCAGGTGGTGCTGCATCCCGAGAGCGACTGGCTGTGGCTGGCGACGGAATTGGGCTGGCTGGGTGTGATCCTGGCGCTCGGTGCGGTGGTGGCCGTGTTGCGCGGTGCGTTTCCATTAACCGCCGGCTCGCATCGCCGATTGCGCGCGGCTGCGCTGGCGGCGGCAATCGCCGCGTTGCTCCACAGCACGTTCGACGTGCCGGAACATCGGTTGGGCAGCGCCTTGATGGCTTTATTTGTCATGGTGCTCGCCCGGGCTGACGCTGCGTCTCCGGCGGAGTCGCGCGGGGCCGTTGTCGTTTCGCGCCTGTGCGGCGTGGCGGCGCTGGCCCTGGCGGCGATCTTCTGGACCATGCCGGACGATGCGGCGCGGGCGGAAACGCTCTCCCAAGCCCGGCGGTATGCCGACGCCGAAGCGGCTGCCAATCGTGCCCTGGCGCACGCCCCGCTGGATTGGCGCGTCTATTTCACGAGGGCAGGGGAACGCGCGTGCCGCGGCCTGACACTCGAGGCGCTGGCCGATTTTCGGCGCGCGCGCAAACTGGAACCCTTTTATGCGGGACTGCCCCTCGCCGAAGGCCGATTTTGGGTGCAAAGCCAGCCGGCGCTGGCGGTAAAAGCCTGGGGCGAGGCGATCCGGCGGGTGCGAGCCCCGGAGGACGAAGCGATCTACGGTGCGATCCTGGGAGCGGCGCCCGACAACGCCGGATTTCGTGAACAACTGCTGGGACTCGCGCAGGGGCGACCGCCATTGCAGCTCCAGTGGTTCCAGTTTGTGCCGCCCGCTGAAGCGCGGGCGCACTTGGAAATAATTTCCGCGGTGGCTTCACAATGCGCGCCCGCGCAGCGCGAATCGTTTCAGCGACGGGCCAGTGAAATAGGCAGCGCGCCTGCGGCGCCGTGATCGCTCCGACGGACGAGTCGTTACTCCGCCGCGGGAACGCCAGCGCCTTCCCGGATTTGCATGAGTTCTCCCAGGCGCGCCTTGAACGCTTCCTGGGCGCTGCGTTCCGAGTTATAGCCCGCGAGGGCAATTTCCAGGCTTTGCTGGCCGATGTGCCGCCGGCCTTGGAGCGCGCGTTCGAACATGTCAACGCCTTCGAATTGCGGGTTGGAGGCAATCGTGGCGTGGCCCGGGATTTCCTCGTAAAGGCAAAAGAAGACATAGAGGGTCTGGTCGTTCAGGCCAAACGTGTAACTGTGAAACGGTAGCTGGATTCCGCCGATGGAGCTGACGTGCGTGCCCAAGTCTCGTTCTATGATGGCGCCCTCCGCATTGAGGCAGACGTCCGGGCGATGCACCTTCGCCGCTTCGGCCTGCACGTTGCCGGGCTTCCAGCGGAGTTGGTAAAGCGCCCATTTGCGTCCTTCCGGCTCTTTCCATGTGGCCGCGTGCGCTTCGTCACACATGAGCAACCGGAGCGAACGCTTGGGAATCTCGATGAATTGGAAATCCTTGTTCTGCTGCGGCCACCGCACGTCCCAACTCCAGCCCTGCCATTTCGGTTCGTGGAGCCGGTACCAGACTTCCACGGAGATCTCCGCGACGATCAGCCAAATCAGCAACGCGGTGGTGAGCCGGAGTGGAAGCGCCAAACCGGCTGCGGATGCTCCTGGGATTGGCGCCGGGATTCTGGACGGCCGCAGTAGGAAGGCCGTGAGCAGGGTGATCGAGAGCGAGAGGAGGAGGACGG
>Ga0302326_10000987_pt1 | contig 75012 bp, 66 predicted proteins | sample Palsa_T0_3_FD_202264 | JGI IMG/M metagenome (GOLD analysis project Ga0302326, IMG submission 202264) | Peat permafrost microbial communities from Stordalen Mire near Abisko, Sweden - Palsa_T0_3 | ecosystem: Environmental > Terrestrial > Soil > Palsa > Peat permafrost | place: Sweden: Abisko... | reverse complement strand
CATGAGCAACGGCAACGATGGAGTCTGCCCCTGCTGGCTGTTGCAAGGCAGCGACGGCCTGATCTATGGAATGGCGCACGCCGGAGGTAGCGCGGGCGCAGGCTCCTTCTTTTCGCTGGACTTGGGGTTGCCCAGGACTAAGCCCTGGGCGCAGCAATTCGGGCCACAATCGGGACCGGTGGGCACGCGCGTTCGCATTTGGGGAACGAACCTGCTCTCGGCGACAGTGAACTTCAATGGGGTTCCGGGCGTTGCCGTTGCCAATAGCGGCCCGAATTACGTCTGGGCCACGGTCCCGGCGGGCGCCACCACCGGCCCGCTCACCATTACCACCCCGGGCGGCACGGCGACCACGCTCGCGAGTTTCACGGTGAATTGACGGGAGCCGGCCCAGTGAAGCTCACCGGCGGAATGCACTACACTACTCTACATGGGTTTGCCAGAACTCGGAGTCGTCTTTGCGATTCCGGCTAATGATGCGCCTGTCCTGAGTCGCCGCCGCGGGCGCATCGCCGCGTAGGAGTATCCATGAGTGCGGCGCCCCCGTTTTCGCAGGCTGTAGAGACTATCACCACGGGCGACGAGGCTGGCCTTCGCGCGCTGTTGCAGGCGCACCCGGGCTTGGTCCGCGAGCGCGCTCCGTTCGCGCACAGGGCGACTCTGCTGCACTATGTGGCCGCCAATGGCGTCGAGGTGCAGCGCTCGCCGAAGAACGCGCCCGCTATCGCGCGTATCCTGCTTGAGGCAGGCGCAGAGGCCGACGCGCTGGCGCAGATCTACGGCGATTCCGACACCACCCTGTGCTTGACGGTGACCAGCGTCCACCCATACCTGGCAGGTGTGCAAGCGGATCTGGTGGATGTGCTGATCGATCATGGCGCGAAGGTTGACGGAGTGGCCGACGATGGCGGGCCGTTGGGCTGCGCGTTGATGTTCGGTTACAGGGGAGCAGCCGAGCGGCTGGTGCTGCGGGGCGCGCGCGTCGACAATCTGATCTACGCCGCGGGATTGGGGCGCACCGACGTAGTGCGCCACATGCTGGCCACGGGTACGGGCACCGACAGGATCGTGCGCCGGACGGACGATCGGGCGGGCCGCTTCTCGTTCCCAGTGGCGCGGGACGCCGACGCGCGCGAGGTCGCTCTGATCGTGGCGGCTATGCATGGCCGGTTATCGACCGTACGCGCGTTGCTGGATGGCGGCGTGGATGTGAATGCGACGCCCTACTGCCGGCAGAGTGCGCTGCACTATGCCGCGAACATGGGGCGCGCCGAAGTGGTCGAGGAACTGCTGGCGCGCGGCGCCGATACGGCGATAGTCGATACGCAGACGCACCGGACGCCCGCCGGATGGGCGCGGGAGTCCGGGAACTCAGCCATCGCGGAGAGGTTGGAGCGATGAACGTTGTGCTATTCGGAGCCACGGGGATGGTCGGGCAAGGGGTTTTGCGCGAATGCCTGATCGATCCGGATGTCGAGAGCGTCCTTTCGATCGGACGCAGCGCTCCCGGGCAGCATCACGCGAAGCTTCGCGACCTGGTGCATCGCAATTTCCTGGATTTCTCCGCGCTTGAGGGCGAGCTATCCGGCTTCGACGCGTGTTTCTTCTGCCTGGGTGTTTCGTCCGTAGGTATGAAGGAGGCGGATTACCGGCGGATCACGTACGATTTCACGCTGGCGGCAGCGCGGGTGCTGGCGCGGCTGAACCCTGGCATGACGTTCGTGTATGTCTCGGGGACGGGCACGGACAGCTCGGAGCGCGGTCGTACGATGTGGGCGCGGGTGAAGGGCCAGACGGAGAATGCGTTGCTCGCGTTGCCGTTCAAGGCGGCTTATATGTTCCGTCCCGGGGTGATTGTGCCGCTGCACGGGATCAAGTCGGGGACGAGGTTGGTCCGGATTTCTTACGCGGTGGTAGGGCCGTTGCTTCCCTTGTTGCGCGCCGTTTTTCCGAAGTATGTGACAACCACCGAGTTGATGGGACGCGCGATGCTCGCGGCGGCTAAGCGGGGCGCGCCGAAGCGGGTTCTGGAAAGTTCGGATATCAACGAGTTAGGCGATCTGCGCTCGCCCGCGCTGACATGAGTGTCAGCGCGGCAGGCAGAAGTGCTTGCGCCACGTCAAATAACCGGCAGCGGCACGCGGTAGCGGCCGTCGAAAACCTCGCCGAAAATCTCCACAATCTGGTCGTGCACTAATCCGTTATCCGCCAACAAATGCGGTGAGTCGAAATCATGCGGCTTTCCGTGCATATCGGATATCCGGCCGCCCGCTTCCGCGACCAACAGCCGTCCCGCCGCCATATCCCAGGGTTTCAGCCCGTATTCCCAAAATCCGTCCAGGCGTCCACAAGCTACCCACGCCAAATCGATGGCGGCCGAGCCGGTCCGGCGCACGCCATGCGTGGCCATCGCAAGCTGATGGTAGAAGTGCACGTTCACGTTCAGGTGGCGCCGCCTGGTGGGAAAGCCGGTACACAGCAGACTGCTGTCGAGCCGGCTGACCGACGAAACGCGGATGCGCCGATTATTCACCCAGGCTCCGGCGCCGCGCTCCGCGGTGAACATCTCTTGCCGGATCGGATCGAACACGACTCCAACCACCATCTCGCCCGCACGTTCCAGCGCCAGAGTCACATTGAAGATGGGAAGGGAATGCGCGAAGTTGGTGGTGCCGTCCAGCGGGTCCACGTACCAGCGATATTCCGAAGTGCTCGCATGGCCGCCGCCTTCCTCGGCCACGATGCCATGCTGCGGGAAGCGGGATTGCAACCGCTCGACCACCAGCTTTTCGGATGCGCGGTCGGCTTCCGTAACCAGGTCGAACTCGCCCTTCAATTCGAAGGGGACATGCCGTTCATAGTAGGCGACCAGCAAGGCGCCGGCTTCGCGCGCGATATCGACGGCGGTTTCGAGTGGGGAGGGCACCGCTAGCCGCCTTCGACCAGATATTTGATCTCGTGCTTATAGATGAACAGATTGGGGCCGTCTTTGCGCGTCAGCCGGATGAAAGAGTGATCGTAATACTCGATGGTGCCCGAGACTTCCTCGCCATCGGTGAGTTTCACGCGTACGGGGACCTCGGCCTCGATCAAATGCCTGAGGTACCTCACTTCTTCAAAGGTTTGTTCGGGAGCGCGATTCCCGGGTTTTCCGCCGCCTGGTCTTGACGTAGCTGACTCTCCTGTTTCTCCGCATCCCCATAATAGCCGTTGCGCGCGGTCACCCGCAAATCGGGGCGGCGCATGCGGACCTGCAAACGGTGGAAGCGATTCTTGGTCAGCGGTACGTCTTTGGGGTAGTAGGCCAGCAGGTATTGCGTGCGCAACTCCTTGATGATGTCGCTGAACGCGGTATCCATGGCGGGTCCCAAGGTGGGCTGAAACACGCGGCCCCCGGTGCCCAGCGCCATGGTGGTCAGGGCATGCTCGCCGCCCAAGTTGCGGCCGGCGTCGTTGGTAATGGGCACCACCAGCACCGGATAGATCGACGCTCCGGCCAACTGCGCGGAATCGAGCGCCGTGCGGAAGTCCTTCACGCTGGTGGTGTCCCCACCATCGGTCACGATGACCATGACCTTACGTCCGTCGCGGCCCTCCAGGTGGCGGGCGGCGAAGTAAATCGCGTCGTAGAGGGACGTGCCGGCTTCCCCTATGATGGTTCGCAGCGAGTGCTCAAGCGGGGCCTGGTTGTGGGTGAAGAAGTTGTGCAGCGTCACCTGGTAATTGAAGCTGTAAAGCGCTATCGTGTCCTTGGGGTTGCCTTCGGCAAACAGCGCTTTGAAGAAGCGCACTACCGAATCCACCTCGTATTTCAGGTCCTTGGCGGTGGATCCGCTGGCATCCACCATCATGGCCACCGACAGGGGCTGTTCAGTTCGGCGCTCGAAGACCGCGATATGCTGGGCGACACCATTGTCAAAGACCTCGAAATCTTCCTTGTTGAGCCCGCCCACTAGTTCGCCGGAGGGATTCTTGACGGTGGCCAGCACGTTTACCAGGGCGGTGTTCACCTTGATTGGCGCGCTGTCTTGCGCGCTCAGGGCGGCCGCCAGCGCCAGTGTGGCGCTAGCCGCTTTGAGCCAGGGCAGCATTGCGGTCCCACTCTCCTTCCACCCAGACCTCGCCGTCGGCGAAGTGCTCCTTTTTCCAGATGGGCACCACACGCTTCAACCGGTCGATCCCCTCCAGCGCGGCTTCGAAGGCCGCCCTGCGATGCGCCGCCGTCACCACCACCACCACGCTGGTTTCGCCGATCAGCATGCGCCCCAGCCGGTGCACCATGGCGATACGGTCGATGGCGTAGCCGGTGGCGATTTCGCGGCCGATGCGGGCCATCAGCTTGAGGGCCATCGGCTCGTAACACTCGTAATCCAGGTAATGCGTCTGGCGGCCGTTCGTATTGTTGCGCACCACGCCCTCGAAGGTGACCACGGCGCCGTCCTCCCCGCGCAGCAGACGGTCGAAAATCTTGTGGGTGACGATGGGATGCCACGTGAGCGCGAAGAAATTTCCATCTTCCGAAACCTCGCGTTGCAGGCCAAAGCCGCCGCTGACGGGCGGCAGAAAGGCGATCTCATCGCCGCCGGCGAGCTGCGTGGCCGGGCTGGCGAACTCCTGGTTGCGCGCCAGCAGAATGCTGCCGGCCATTTCCCGCATGCGCGGAAACCGGGTGGAGTAGTGGTCGAAGACGCGGCCCAGGGTAGCGCCATCTTCCAGGTCGAGATGGTCTTCCGCCTGGCCCGCGATGTCTTTCAGGACCCCGAAAAATAGTACTTTCACGCGCACTTCTCCGGCTAGTTTATCAGACGGGGGAAGGCGGGTATCCGTTGCGTCGGCTTATGGGGCGGGTTTACGGCAGCACGCGGAAGGGCACGTTGCTCGAAAGGGTGCCGTTAAGCGTTACGACCTCGACTTTTCCGGTGGTCGCGCCGGCGGGTACGGTAGCCGTAATCAAGGAACTCGAAGCCACTTCGAAGACAGCCATCGTGCCGTTGAAGCTGACGCTGGTTGCGCCGGTGAGATCGGTCCCGAGAATATTGACGGGCGCTCCCAACTTGCCGGAGGCAGTCTGTGTTTCCACAAACGGGCCCAGCCCGACCGATAGGCTAAAGATCGTGCCACAGAATTGTGAGCAGGTGTGATCGGGGTACGCAAAAGGCGTGGTCCCATAGAAGTCCCCGTTGGTGGCCTCGATGAGGCTCGCGTAGGGGCTTGCGCCGTCCGCACACACGTCATTGGGGCAAAAGCTATAAAGGGTTGTCAGCGTGCCGCTCGGGGTGATTTTGAAGATCGTGCCACCGATGTTAGTCCCGGCCCCGCCCGTTGTCCCGTAGAAGTCCCCATCGTTGGCGCGGACCAACCCAGCCTCAGGGGCTCCGCCGTCCGGGCAACCACTCTGTGAGCAAAAGCTATAGAGCGTCGACAGGCTGCCGCTCTGCGTGATTTTAAAGACCGTGCCAAAGCCGTTGGCTCCGCCCCCACGGTGGTTCCGTAAAAGTTCCCATTAACGTCCTGCACGAGCCCCGCGACGGGAGCGCCGCCATCCTGGCACTCGCCTTGAGAGCAGAAACTGTAGAGCGTAGTCAGCGCTCCGCCAGGTGAAATTTTGAAGACTGTCCCAAATTGCTGGGCCCCGCCACGGGTCGTTGTCCCGTAGAAGTCCCCATTGGCGGCCTGGACGAAACCCGCGTGCGGGGACGCGCCGTCCAGGAGCGCGGCCTGGGAACCGAAGCTGTATAGCGTGGTCAGCTTGCCGGTCGTTGTAATTTTGAAGACCGACCCACAGTCATGAGTTCCGCCGCGACGCGTTGTCCCGTACAAGTATTCGTCGGCGCCCTGCACCAGTACCGCCTCGGGGTATCTGCCGTCCGCGCATCCACTTCGGGAACAGAAGGTGTGCAGCGTCGTCAGCGTGCCGCCCGGCGTCATCTTGAACACCGTCCCGAAGTCTCCCGTAGCCCCGCCATGGTACGTTGTTCCGTAGAAGTTCCCATCGGTGGCCTGCAAAAGCCCAACATTGGGCCATCCGCCATCCGGGCATCCGTTCTGGGTGCAGAAGCTGTATAGCGTCGTCAGCGTGCCGTCCGGCGTGATTCTGAAGACAGTACCAAGGCCGCCAGGGGACCCTCCAATGGCAGTGGTCCCGTAGAAATTACCGTCCGTAGCTTGGACGAGTCCTCCGAATGGGGAATCGCCGGGCGCGTCATCGAAACTATACAACGTGGTGAAAGTCTGCGCCGGCAACGCCATCGCCGTCGTGGCGCACAGTACCAACAACGCATTGCCGATTCGTTTCATCGATGCCTCCAGCCTCGAACTATACACCCGTCGAGGGAACCCGGCGACCCGTTTTTCGGAGTACGGTACTGCCTGCCTACTCGGCGCGCAGTGCGTCCACGGGATCGATGGATGCGGCACGGCGCGCGGGGATGTAGCTGGCCAGAAGCGCCGCGACGGCCAGCACGGCGCCTACCCCCACCATCGTTTCCGGGTCGGCCGCGTGAACGCCGAAGAGTAGGCCGCGCAACAGAGTTGCCGTGGCCATCGAGGCCAGCAGACCGATCGAGATGCCGGCGGCGATCAACCAACCCGCCTCCTGCAAGATGAGCCGGTACACCCTCCCCGGCTGCGCACCGAGTGCCATGCGCACTCCGATCTCGCGCGTTCGCCGGCTGACCGAGTACGCGATCACCCCGTAGAGTCCGGCCGCGCCGAGCAGTAAGGCCAACGCGGCGAAGCCTCCCACCAGCCATGCCGAACAGCGCCTCAGATAGGCCGCCGGTGTGCCGTTGATGCGGTCGCCCATGGTTCTCGGGTCGTAAGTGGAGATGCCCGGATCGATGTGGTGAATCGTCGTGACCAGCGTCGGAAGCAGCGCCTGCTCGCCTTTGGATGTCCGCACGGCCAGGGAAAAGTAGTCGTCTGGATACTGGTTAAAGGCCACGTACAAGGTGGGCCAAGTGGTCTCGTCCAGCGGGCCTTCCTTGATATCGTCTACGATGCCGACAATTTCCATGGGTTTCGCGGACGCGTCGCTATAGGCGATTTGCTTACCCACCGCGTCCTCGCCGGGGAAATATTTTTCGGCTAGCGCGCGGTCGATAATGACGACCGGCGGCTTCGACGCGTCGTCCGCCTCGGTGAAGTAGCGGCCGCGTACCAGCTTCGCACGCAGCGTCGTGAAGTAGCCGGGACTGACTTGCCGGTAGCCCACTTCATTGTGCTCGCCTTGGAACGGACGCCCGATCACGCGGATCCACATGGTATTGCCGCCGCGCACCGGCAGCATGCTGGAGATGGCGGCCGCCTCCACGCCGGGCAGCCTCCCAAGCGTGCTGGTGACTTCGCGCGCCAGCGCTACCACCTTGGCGTTGTCGTCGCGGATCTCGTGCGGCTCGGCGATCCGCAATGTAGCCAGATGTTCCGGCTGCATTCCCATATCCACGCGCAGCAGGCGGTAGAAGCTTTTGCCGAGCAGCCCCGCGCCCACCAGCAGCACGACCGCGATCGCCAACTCGACCACTACCAGATTGGCGCCCAGCCTGCGCCACGTGGTTCCCGCGGCGCCGCGGCCGCCTTCCGCGAGACCCTCCCGCAGGTCCGGCGCAAACGACCGCGAAACGGGCGCGACGGAGAAGAGCACTGCCGCGGCCAAGGCCACAGCCCCCGCGAAAACCAACACGCGGAAATTCAAACCGAGGCCATCGAGGAACGGCATGCCCGCCAGTTGGTCCGCGCCGATCAGGCCGATGAGCAGCCGTATGAGCGAACGGGCCGAAACCAGGCCAAGCACCGTCGCTGCGGCCACCAGGACAACCGCTTCGGTCACGAATTGGCCGGCCAAACGCGCGCGCGACCCGCCCAACGCCGTGCGCACCGCCATCTCGCGTTTGCGGCTTTCGGCGCGCACCAGCACCAGGCTGGTCACGTTGACGCAGGCGATCACCAGCAGCAGCCCGGCCCCGCACAGCAGCACGATCAGGATGGGACGGACGCGCCCCACTTCCAACTCGACTAGAGAGATTAACCGATCCGCCTTGGCCGAGATTTGACGTATACTGCTTTTCCAACTCGCCTGCGATGAGCCTGATATTCGCGTCCGCGGCCTTTATGGAGACGCCGTCCCGCAGGCGCGCCACGGCCTGGAGGCTATGGCAGCCGCGGGACTGGTAGCAGGAATTGCTGTCGTTGCGCAGCGCCGCCCAGAACTCGGGATCGCCGGCCGCGGCAAAGTGGAAACCGGCGGGCAGCACGCCGATTATGGTGCGCGCGTCGCCGTTGAGCGTCACGGTACGCCCCAAGACGGCCGGATCGCCGGCGTAGCGTTTCTGCCAGGCGGCATAGCTCAATACGACCGTGCGCGGCGCCCCCGCAGAATCCTCGCCCGCGCGAAAATCGCGGCCCAGAGCCGGCGCCACACCCAGCGTCTTGAAAAACTTGGCGGTCACTCGTGCACCGCCCACCATTTCCGCGACGGAGTCCGTGCGGAGCGTGAAACCATTGTCCTCGAATGCATCCACGGCGGCAAAAACTTTGTTGAGCCGTTTCCAATCCAGGTAGTCGGGATACGAAAGAGGGCAGCGCGGGCAGAACTGGACCGTCTCGAACAGGCTGGCCAAACGGGCGGGATCGCGGTAGGGCAGCGGCTTGATCAGGGTGGCGTCTACAAGCGCGAAGATGGCTATGCTGGCGCACATGCCCAAGCCCAGCACCAGGACCGCGGTGCAGGCGAAGCCGGGGTTCTTGCGCAAGTGGCGGATCGCATACCGCGTATCCCGCAGCAGGTTTTCGAGGAGCGGGATGCTGCGGCGGTCGCGCCAAGCCTCCTTGGTGGGTTCGACGCCGCCCAACTTCAGAATGGCATCGCGGCGCGCCTCGTCCGGGGGCATGCCGGCGCGCAGGTTGTCGGCGGTGTGCAGTTGCAGATGAGCTTCGATTTCATCCGCCATCTCGCGATCCCGGCGGGCGGCTGGCAGCAAGCCGGCGAGGCGGACCAGCCTTGCGCGCAGCCGCTTCATATCGCATCTCCCGAGGGAGCCAGGAAGCGGGCGAGGATGGTGGTGGCCTGCTGCCAATCGCGCGCTTCCTTCTCCAGTTGCTTGCGGCCCCGGCGCGTGAGCTTGTAGAACTTGGCTTTGCGATTATTTTCGGAGACTCCCCAATCGGAGGCGATGGCGCCTTCCTGCTCCAGTTTCAGGAGCGCGGGATAGAGGGTGCCATAGTTCAGGGAGAGCAGATTGCCGCTGGTCTGTTCGATGCGGCGGGCGATGCCGTATCCGTGCTGCGGCCCCATGGTTTCGATCGTTTTCAAGACCATCAGGGCCAGGGTGCCTTGCCAGACGTCTGTTTTGTCGCTCATATTGCTTACCAATAAGAACGTACCACATCTTGTATTGGGAAGCAATAGGTCGGGCGGCCTCCAGTCCGGAGTCCTGCCCACTACGGCAGAAAGCGGTACCCCACCCCGTGCACGGTCAGGAAATGCCGCGGCGCATTGGGTTCCGGCTCCAGCTTCTGCCGCAGCTTGACCACGTGCGCGTCCACCGTGCGGGTATTGGGAAAAAACTCGTAGCCCCACACCGAATTCAGAATCATGTCGCGTGTGAGCGGCCGGTCGGGGTTTTGCAGGAAATACGTGAGCAGGTTATATTCGGCGGGCGTCAGCTTCAACTCTTCGCCGCGCCGGGTGACCACGCGGCGCTCCAGGTCCACCTCGACCTCGCTGAAATGCACCACCTTGCGCGCCTCCGGCGACGTCCGCCGCAGCACGGCGCGGATGCGCGCCAGCAGTTCGCGCGTGCCGAAGGGTTTAACCAGGTAGTCGTCGGCGCCGATTTCGAGCAGCAGCACCTTGTCGATCTCATCGCCCAAGGCGCTCAGCACGATGATGGGGGTGACCACCTGCGCGGCGCGCAGTTGCTTGCAGATCTCCACGCCGTTCATGCCCGGCAGGCGCAGATCCACCAGGATCAGGTCCGGCTTAAGCAGCAGCGATTTCTCGTAACCCGCCCGGCCATCGGCCACCTGCACGGCGCGGAACCCCTCCTGCTCGAGCATCACGCCGATGGTGTCGCGCAGGCTTTCGTCGTCGTCGATCACCAGGATGGTTTGCATGCGGCGATATATCCATTGTATCTAAACGGCGTTGCACGACTTGTAAAATGACCGTGATAAGCTCAATAATCAAGCCGCGGGTGCGGTTCCTTATCAACACATGCGGGTCACGGTCATAGGAACGGGGTACGTCGGAACGGTCACGGGCGCTTGCCTGGCTTACTGCGGGCATCGCGTCACGTGCGTGGATACCGATGCGTACAAGATCGAGAAGCTGCGCCGCGGCGAAATGCCCATCTACGAGCCCTACCTGGAACAGTTGCTGCAACTGGCGGCCGCGCAGGGCGGCATCGACTTTTCGACTGAGCTGGCGGCGCCGGCCGCGGAGAGCGATGTGATTTTCATCGCCGTGGGGACGCCACCGCTGGAGACCGGCGAAGCCAATCTCTGCTACCTGGAGGCAGCCGCGCGCAGCATCGGGGCGGCCATGGACGATACCAGGTTCCGCGTGGTGGTGAACAAATCCACGGTCCCGGTGGGCAGCGGCAACCTGGTGGAGACTCTGGTGCGCGAGGGCATTCGGGAAGCGCACCCGGAGGATCCGAAACGCATTCGCTTCGGCGTGGCCAGCAATCCGGAGTTTTTACGGGAAGGCAGCGCCATCGCCGATTCGCTCTACCCGGACCGCATCGTGCTGGGCGCCGAGGAAGAGTGCACTCTGCAGGTGCTGCGCGAATTGTATCGGCCGCTGGTGACGCAATGCTTCGCGGCGCCGGCCTTCCTGCCGCGCCCAGCCGCTGTGAAGCAGGTGCCAGTGGTGACTACGACGCTGACCAGCGCGGAGATGATCAAGTACGCCGCCAATGCGTTTCTAGCGGTAAAGATCGGTTTCGCCAATGAGGTGGCCAACATCTGCGAGCGGGTGGGCGCGGAGGCGCCGGAAGTGATGGCGGGCATCGGCCTGGACGCGCGCATCGGAGCGCGCTTCCTGAATCCGGGTTTGGGCTGGGGCGGGAGTTGTTTCGGAAAGGACATCCAATCGCTGCTGCACACCGCGCGCGAGTACGGCTATCAGAGCCGTCTGCTCGAGGCGGCGCTGGAGGTGAACCGGGCGCAGCGGCAACTCGTGATTCAGAAGCTGCAGGAGAAGCTGTTCATCTTGAAGGGGCGCACCATCGCCCTGCTGGGCCTGGCGTTCAAGCCGGAAACCGACGACTTGCGCGACGCACCCAGCCTGCAGATCGCCGAGCGGCTGGTGCAAATGGGCGCGCGCGTGAAGGTGTACGACCCGATCGCCATGCCGGCGTGCCGCGAGACCCACCCGGCGTTGCGAATCCAATATTGCGAATCGGAAGAGGATGCCGCTCAGGACGCCGATGCATTGGTGCTGGTGACGGAATGGAAGCAGTTCGCGGGCCTGGATTTGCGCGCGCTGGCGCAGCGCATGGCGCGGGCGATCCTGGTGGACGGGCGCAACTTGTTCGATCCGGAGGCGGCGCGGCAGGCGGGGTTCGACTATTGCGGGATTGGGCGTCCGCAGCGGGCGGCGCGGAGCAATTGGGTCGTGCCGAGCCCGGTGGTTTAGGCGGCTTGACTAGTCAGGTGACTAGGCTGTACCATTAAAGGTGTTCAAGGAGGCGTTTATGTCCGCATGGCCCGTACAACACGCCAAAGCCCGTTTCAGCGAACTGTTGGATGCTTCGGTGGAAAAAGGCCCCCAAATCGTTACCCGGCGGGGCGTCGAAACCGCTGTGCTGGTGCCTATCGATGAATGGCGCCGATTGAATGCCGTAGCGCCACCCAGTCTTAAGGCACTCCTGCTCGCTCCCCACCCTCGATTCGAGAATCTGATTCCACCTCGACGGAAGTTTCGCAGGCGGCCTCCCGTGGAGTTCGAGTGACCAGGTTTCTTCTCGATACGAACGTGATCTCGGAGTTGCGGAAACCCAAACCGCATGGCGCGGTGGCGGCATGGGCGGGAGGGCTGGCCGCAAGCCAAATGTTTCTTTCAGCCGTGACGCTTGGCGAGCTGCAGGCTGGTATCGAGCGGACACGCAAGCAAGACCCGTCCAAAGCCGACGAGATCGAGGCGTGGGTCGAACGCCTGGCCGGATCTTTCGAGGTCTTGCCGATGGACGGCGCCTGTTTTCGGGAATGGGCTCGCCTCATGCACGGGAAGCCCGACGATTTATCGCAAGACGGCATGATCGCCGCCACGGCGCGCGTCCATGGCTTGACGGTGGCTACTCGAAATACACGCTATTTTGAGCGCCTCGGCGTAAGTGTGGTAGATCCGTTCCGCTAACGGAAGGAGAGATTATGAGCGAACCCGAAGTTAATCTGGCACAAAAGCATTGTGTTCCTTGCAAGGGAGGCGTGCCTCCGTTGCGGGGCGACGAGTTAGAGAAGTTAGCCGCTCACATACCGGACTGGAAGGTGGAGGCCGGACATCATCTTACCAGGACCTTCGCGTTTCCGGACTTCAAGACTGCCCTGGCATTCGTGAATCGCGCGGGGGCGGTGGCGGAAGCCGAGGGACACCATCCGGACATGTTGCTCGCTTGGGGGCGCGTGGACGTGAAGACCTACACGCACAAGATCGACGGGCTGACGGAGAGCGATTTCATCCTGGCGGCAAAGATCGATCGGGAATTCTCCAGCAAGTAATTCATGACGGCGTACGATCGCGACCTGGCCTACATTCACGACACGGGCTTCACCGGTTTCGTCAGAAAGGCAGCGCCGGGATTGCTGCGCCTGCTGCGTCAGAACGGCATCCGCGCGGGGCTGGTGGTGGACGCCGGATGCGGCAGCGGCGTGTGGGCGCGGGAGTTGACTGATCGGGGTTATGAGGCGCTGGGAATCGATATATCCGCCCCGATGATTCGGTTGGCACGGCGGCAGGCGCCGGGCGCGAGGTTTCAACTCGGATCGTTTCTGAGCGCGGAATTGCCGCCGTGCGACGCCGTGACCGCGATCGGCGAATGCGTCAACTATGCGTTCGACCGGAAGAGCGGCAAGCAGGTGCTGGCAGCGTTCTTTCGCCGGGTCTACCGCGCCTTGCGCCCCGGCGGCGTATTCATTTTCGACATCGTGGAACCTGGCGTGGGCGAAGGCGCGCCGCCGCGGAGATTCCTGGAAGGGCCAGATTGGGCGATCCTGCTGGAGGTGGGCGAGGACCGCGGACGGAAGATGCTGACGCGCCGCATCGTGAGCTTCCGGAGTGTGGGTAAGTTATACCGGCGCAGCGAGGAGACACATCGGTTGCATTTGTACTCACGCTCGGAGCTACTTGAGGAACTAAGTCGAGCCGGCTTTGAGGCGCGATTACTCAGCGGCTACGGAGGATTTCAGTTCGCGCCGGCGCACGTGGGTTTCCTGACGCGGAAGCTGCGCTAGAGAGATTACGCCCGGCTCGTTTCCTGCCGGAATATATCCAAGATGTCCCGGCGGGTGAAGGCCTCGGATAGCTCCCGGAGTCTTGGCTCCAGGTAACCTCGGTCAAGCGTGCGTCGAAATCGGCGGATGAGGCGCCGGGCATCGTCCACGTCTTTGGGCCTCTCGGAAATCAGCTTCATCCAGATTAGGTCTTCGACCGTGGCGACATGGACCATTCTGCCCCCGAGTTGCTTTGGCTGGGCTCTGGCGATCAGGTCGCGTTCCGCGGGCAACAACGCGAAAACCAGGTCGAGCCGGATGCCGAGGGATGACAACATCGGTAGGACCCGCGTCTGCTCGGCGAACCGGAGCGGATCGGCGGACAAGGCTTTCAGCCGGGAGCACAAAGCTCGTACGGTGGCCGCGAAGTCCGCCGGCTCAGCCCAAAGGTTCAGGTCCACGTCCAAGGTGGCGCGCGCCTCGCCCCACGCGGCGACCGCCAGACCTCCGATGAGCATGTAGGGAACCGACAGTTCATCCAGGATGGACGCCACTTCCGCTACAGACGATTCGAGGTCGGTCATGGACGGCGATTCAAAACCCGGCCGGCTGCCAGAAGAACCTGGACCCCGCGCTTCTCCGGATCGGGATCCTGCAGGCGATCCTCTTCCGGAATCCAGCTCAAGATAGCCCCCAGATCGGCCAGAACTTGGCCTGAGTCTCTTTCGAGGGGCGGCTGTTGCTCCTCCCATCTATTGAACGCTTCCCATTGCCGGCGGCGCTGCTCGATTTGTTCCTTGAGCATCATTGCGTGCGCCGGAGGGCGATGCCCAAATCCTTCAAAGCCCTTTCCGGCACCGGCGCCGGCGCGTCGCACATCAAGTCGGTGGCGCGCGCGGTTTTCGGGAACGGGATGACGTCGCGGATGGAAGTTTCGCCCGCCAGGATCATCACCAGCCGGTCCAGGCCCAAGGCGATGCCGCCGTGCGGCGGCGCGCCGTATTCCAAAGCTTCCAACAGGAAACCGAACCGTCGGCGGGCTTCCTCTTCGCTGAAGCCCAGCGCGGCGAACACCTTTGCCTGCACGTCGCGGCGATGAATACGAATGGAGCCGGAACCTAGCTCCGTCCCGTTCAGCACCAAGTCGTACGACTTGGCGCGGCAGCGGGCCGGGTCGCTGGTAAGTCTGTCGAGATCCTCGTCGTGCACCGAAGTGAAAGGATGGTGCGCGGCGTTCCAGCGATTCTCGTCGGCATCCCACTCGAACATGGGGAAATCCAGCACCCAGAGAAATTCGAAACGTTTCGGGTCGAGCAGCTTGTGCCGGTCGTTATATTTCTGCGCGGCGAACAGGCGCAATTGCCCGCACGCCTGGAAGACGGTCTCTTCGGGGCGATGGCCCTTCGGCTCGCCGGCCCAGCAGGCCAGCATCAGCAAGTCGTTTTCGCCTGCGCCGGTCAGGTCGCGCACGCGGGCCATCGGCTCGGCGTGGTCGCGCTCCAGCCGCTTAGGATCGTCGTAGACGCGCAGGCCGCGCTCGACGCCATAAGCCTTCAGTTCGTCGCGTTCGCGCCGGCTGAGCGGGCCGGTTTGTGGAATGTGGATGGCCACCAGCGGCAACCTGTGCGCGCTCAGGCTGCCTTCCGGGAATAGATGCTCCACGGGATGCATGGGCGGAATGCGCCGGTCGGGCTTGTCGCTGCCGTAGCTGCGCATGGCTTCCGCATAGGTCAGGCGCGGAAACGGGTAATCCACATGGAATCCCGCCACTTGGCACACGCGCTGCACCAGCGGCTCGATCACCTCGAAGATGCGCTCTTCTTGCGGAAAGGACATCTCCAGGTCGATCTGGGTGAACTCCGGCTGGCGGTCGGCGCGCAGGTCTTCATCGCGGAAGCAGCGCACGATCTGGAAATATTTATCGAACCCCGCGACCATCAACAGTTGTTTGAAGATTTGCGGCGATTGCGGCAGCGCGTAAAAACTGCCGGGCTGCACGCGGCTGGGAACCAGGTAGTCGCGCGCGCCTTCGGGCGTGGACCGGGTCATGAAAGGCGTCTCGATTTCGAGGAAGCCCTGCCCGTTGAGACATTCGCGCACGGCGAAGGAAATTTTCGAGCGCAGAATAATATTACGCTGCATGTGCGGGCGGCGCAGATCGACGTAGCGGTATTTCAGCCGCACCTCTTCGGCCACATCCACCTTCTCTTCCATGGGGAAAGGCGGCGTGCGGGATTCGTTCAGAATCCAGATTTTTTCCGCGAACAGCTCGACTTCGCCGGTCTCCAGACTGGGGTTGACGGTATCCGCGCTACGCAGTTTTACCGCGCCTTCTACCGCGATCACGTACTCTGGACGGACTTGCCCGGCGCGGCGATGCGCGGCTTCATCCGCGTCGGCGCGAATGGCGATCTGGGTGACGCCGTCGCGGTCGCGCAGATGGATAAAGATCACGCCGCCGAGATCGCGGTGGCGGTGGACCCAGCCCATCAACACGGCGCGCGATCCGGCGTCCACTGCGCGCAACTGTCCGCAGGTATGCGTACGCCGTAAGCCGCCAAGAAAGTCGAGTTCCGTTTCCATAGGAGTTGTCCGCGCGGCCCAGGAAGCTACGGGGCAGCTCGAATCCGGTGGGATTAAGACTATCGTAACATGGGGCGCTACAATTCGGTTATGCATCGAGCCTTACTCGCGCTTCTGGCGGCCGCCGGCCTGTTCGCACAGAAGCCACCTTTCGACGCGCACGCGCTGCTGGACTTGGCGCGTATCGGCGATCCTCAGGTTTCTCCCGACGGCCGGCTGGTGGCCTTCCAGGTTCAGACCATCGACGTACCCAGCAACAAGAAGATCACGCAAATCTACGTGACTCCGGTGGCGGGCGGCGCCGCCGGGCAGATTACGCAGGCCGGGCAGGATAACGAGCGGCCGCGCTGGTCGCCTGATTCCAAGCGCATCGCGTTCGTTTCGGACCGCGGCGGTTCGTCGCAGATCTGGCTGATGGATGCGGACGGCGCGAACGCGAAGCAGGTGACGAATTTGGCGACTGAAGCGGGCGGCGAGCTGTTTTCGCCCGATGGGAAGAACCTGGTTTTCTCGAGCGATGTGTACCCCGATTGCGGCGCGAACGATGTCTGCAACAAGAAGGCGCTGGAAGACGAGAAGAACGCCAAGGTGAAGGCGCGCATCTACACCAGCCTGCTGTACCGGCATTGGAATCACTGGCAAGGCGCGCGGCGCAGCCACCTGCTGGTGGTCCCGGTATCGGGCGGCGATCCCAAAGACCTGACGCCGGGCGCGCTGGACGTGCCGCCGTTCTCATTGGGCGGTGGCGACGATTACGCCATTTCGCCGGATGGCGGCGAGGTCTGTTACGCGGCGAACGCCGACCCCGTGCCGGCCGTCAGCACGAATACGGATCTCTACGCGGTTGCGATAGCGGGCGGCCCCGCGCGCAAGATCACCAGCAATCCCGGCGCAGATAACGGCCCGCAATATTCTCCGGACGGCAAGTATCTGGCCTGGCGCGCGCAGATCCGGCCGGGCTATGAAAGCGACCGATGGCGGCTATGGGTGATGGAACGGGCGACCGGACGGGTCACGGATTTGACGGAGAACATAGACCGTTGGGTCGAGAGTTTTGCCTGGCCGCCGGATTCCGCCAGCGTGTTCTTCACGGCGGAGGATCGCGGCCGGCAATCGATCCAGTTCAAGTCCGTGAAGGGCGGCGAGGCGCACGTGGCGCTCAGCGGCGATAGCCACCTGGACGATATGCAGTTCACGCCGGATGGCAAGGCGCTGATCTACACGCAGCAAAGTGGCGCTCAGCCGGCGGAAATTTACCGCGCGTCTTCCACGGGCGGGGCGGCGGTGGCGTTGACGCATATCAACGACGCCGTGCTGAGCGCGCACGAGACCACGCCGCTGGAGGAATTCTGGGTGGACGGCGCGGATGGCGCGCGCGTGCAGAGCTTCGTGGTGAAGCCGTACGGTTTTCGGGAAGACCGGAAGTATCCGGTGCTGATGCTGATCCATGGCGGGCCGCAAGGCGCGTGGGGGCACACCTGGACCTATCGCTGGAATGCGCAGGTATTCGCGGCGGCGGGATACGTGGTGGTGATGCCGAATCCGCGCGGGTCGACGGGATACGGCCAGAAATTCATCGACGAGATCAATGGCGACTGGGGCGGGCGCGCATTCGAAGATATTATGGCGGTGGCCGACCACGTGGTCACCAGCTTGCCGTATGCCGATGGCAGCCGCATGGCCGCCGCGGGCGGTTCCTACGGCGGATATATGATCGATTGGATTCTGGGCCACACGCAGCGCTTCAAGGCGCTGGTGGCGCACGACGGCGTGTACGATCTGCGCAGCGAATTCGGCGAGACGGAAGAGCTATGGTTTCCGCTTTGGGAGTTCGGCGGGCCGCCGTGGGACAATCCCGAGAGTTACGGCAAGTGGTCGCCCAGCTTGTTCGCGAAGGAGTTTCATACGCCCACGCTGGTGATCCACGGCGAGCTGGATTATCGCGTGCCGGTGGGCCAGGCTCTGCAATTGTTCACGGCGCTGCAACTGGAGAAGGTGCCTTCCAAGCTGTTGCTGTTTCCCGACGAAGGGCATTGGGTGCTGAAGCCGCAGAACAGCCTGCTGTGGTACAAGACGTTCATCGATTGGATCGATTCCTGGACTAAAAAGTGAAATTTTTCATTGCGTTCGTGGTTGCCTTGGCGGTGGCGGCGGTGGTGGTGCTGGCGGCGCTTTCCGCTACGCCCGCGATTACGATGGATCCGCCGGTGAAGGCGATCGGCGCCAGCACGCCCGTGAAAGTGGAAGTGGCCAGCACGTACGGGCTGCGGCGATTCACGGCGGTGCTGGAACAGAACGGCGCGCGTTACACGGTTTACGACCAGCACACTGCCGCGCGCCGGTTGCTGTTCATGCGGCATCGCGAAGGGCCGCATGCGATCGGTTTTCCGGCGGGCAAGCAGCAGGCGCCGGCACTGCAGGCCGGGAAGGCGACGCTGATCGTGGAGGCGCAGTCGAACGACTTTCTAGGCCGCGCAGTGAGCGCGAGCTTCGACCTGGACGTGGTGCTGGAGCCGCCGCGCCTGGCAGTGGATGAGGCGCAGCATTACATCAACCAGGGCGGCAGCGAGTTGGTGACGTTCACGGTCTCGGGAGATTGGAGCGAGGCGGGCGTGAAGGTGGGACCGTACACATTCCGCAGTTTTCCGATGCCGGGCCGGCCCAAGAACGAGCGGTTTTCCCTGTTCGGTTTCGCTTGGGATCTGCCGGTGGATACCGTGCCGCACGTTTATGCGCGCAATGCAGTGGGCACGGAAGTCACCGGCCGGTTCTGGTTCAAGATTTTTCCAAAGCCATTCCGCACGCGCGATCTGGAAATCACGGATGCGTTCCTGGACAAGGTGGTGAATCAGATCGATCCTACCGGGAAGGGCGACCTGCTGGAGCGGTTTCTGCACATCAACCGCGATCTGCGCAAGCAGAACAATCAGGCGCTGGCGGATCTGCGGCTAAAGACCGAGGAGCGCGTGTTGTGGAGCGGCCCGTTTGCACAGCTTGCGAATTCGCAAGTGGAGGCACACTTCGCGGATGTGCGCAGCTACGTCTACAAAGGCAAGAAGGTGGACCAGCAGGTACACCTGGGATACGATCTGGCGGTGACCGCGCATGTGCCCGTGGTGGCTGCCAACGACGGGCGCGTGGTGTGGGCCGCGGATCTGGGCATCTATGGGAACTGCATCGTCGTCGACCACGGGTATGGGCTGCAATCGATCTATGGGCATCTGAGCCGGATCGACGTGAAGGCGGGCGATCTGGTGAAGAAGGGGCAGGCCATGGGGCACAGCGGATCGACGGGTTTAGCAGGGGGCGATCATCTGCACTTCAGCATGCAGGTGGATGGAGTGCAGGTGAATCCGGTGGAATGGTTCGACGCGCATTGGATTCACGATCGGATCTTGAGCAAGCTGGCGGCGGACAAGTAAACCGGCGCAAGCCAGGACGATCAGGCGCTGAGAGTTACTAGGGTCCTGACCCCAATCGCGTCCAGAATCTCCTGGAGGCGCGATATCGCCACGGTTTGGTAATCGCTCTCTTCATAACGGCTGATGACCTGCTTGCTGACCCCCAGCCTACGCGCCAATTCGGTTTGGGAAACTCCCTTGGCGATACGGACCCGAGAAATGAACGGAGCGATTTGATCGAGCCGTTCCATATGGGGCAGAGCTATTTCACCAGACTTCAACCGATCGTACTCGCGCAGCTCGTCCTCAAGCTGCCGGATCATGCCTTGGTAGCTTCCTAGGATAGCGCTTGAGCGTTTTCCGGGCTTCTCCCGTGGCACCTTGGAAAGCGCTTGCCGAAAGCCCTCTATCTGGGCAATCGTACGTTCTCTTTGCGCATCGCTCTTGATCATGAATGCTCAGCCTTGGACCACTTGAACTACGCCCCGCGGCCGCCCGTCCCGGTCCTGCCGGAAGAACTGCGGAAAGCCCAGATCCGGAGTTGCCTGCATCTCGGGGTGGATAAAGAACTCGACGCCGAAGTCGATCCACATGCGCCACCTTCGCCTTCGAGTATGTGGCGCCAGCACGAGCTCGAAGTCGATCCAATACGGATCGATCCGTTCGTAAACACCCGTATCCGGCTCGACCCAGTAACCATCGATTGCGCCCGGGTCCGGCTTTTCGGGCGAAGCCGCCATCGATGAAAATCTCCGTAATACCCGCAGCCCAAAACGTTTCGACGGCGGCGCGGAGCCCCCTTTTCACCAGCCACTGCGAGGATCAAACGCTACAATCAAACGATCAACATCATTTCAGATACAAGTGCCATTGTCAACATTAATGTTGACTCCTGCCGACAGCCGCCGCTTGGCCGGCAATGGCTTCGAAACCGCGGGCATGCGCTTCTTTCGAGAGTTTATCGAGGACGCGACGCGCGTCCGCCGTCCGGCCTTGCTTCAATTCGACCTCGCCGAGTGCCAGTTGCCCGTGCATCCGATATGCCAGGTAGCCGCTCTTGCCGGCGTCGGCGACGATCTTCTCCAGCCCAGCCGCGGCGCCGTCCACACGCGCGCGCTCAATCTCGAATGCGTAGCGCGCCTCGGGCCCGTACTTCTCTGGATCGAGCGCAGCCGCACGGTCCAACTCGGCGCCGGCTTCGGCGGGCTTCCCCTCCTCCAGCAGCGCGCGCGCGAGTATGGTGCGCGCTTCCAACTCCAGCGCGGGAACGCCGTTCTTCTTGAAGAACTCCGCCGCCTGGCGTACATCGCGCTCAGCCTCCGCGGCACGCTCCGTCCCCAGCCACGATTCGGCGCGAGCCAAACGGCATTCGGCGGCAAAGACCTCGACGCCCGTCCCACTGGCCACCTTAACCGACTCGTCCAACCGCCGATGCGCCTGATCCAATTGTCCGCGCGTTTGGCTGACGCGCCCGAGCCATGCCAGCACGTCGGCGCGGTCCAGCGGATAGTCGATCGCCTGGTCTACTTCCAACGCCTGGCGCAGCATTTTGTCCGCTTCCGGCACGTCTCCGCGCAGGTACAAAGTCTCGCCGAGATTGTTCAATACGCTGCCGACGCCAGCCTGGTCGTGCAGATCTTGAAACCTGCCGAGCGCCTTCTTGAAAAAATCTTGCGCATTGGCCAGATTGCCTTCGCGCATCCACGCCACGCCGGTGTCCTCCAACGCATTGGCCTCGTCGGGAAGGCTGCGGATCAGGCGTGCGATCGCCAGCGACTTTTCCGCGCATTGGCGCGCGCCAGTGAAGTCCCCGCCCCGCCGCAGGACGTTAGCCAACCCGTCCCATTCCAAAATGGCCCCGGCTTGATTGCCGATTTCCTGGTGGATCCGCAACGCTTCTCTGTACAGGCTGGCCGCTTGGGCGGCGTCTCCCTGGTTGAAGACTACCCATGCCAAATAACCCTGGCTGGTGGCCAATCCGTTCCGATCGCCCGCGCTGCTGTACGTCTCGATCGCGTTGCGGCAGGCGCCAGCGGCCGAGTCCGGAAAGCTGCGCTCGACGAAGAGTCTGCATTGCAAGGCGCGCGCATCCGCCATCAAGACCAGTTGACGCCGGGCTTGCGCCGCGCGCTCCGCCGCGGCCGCAGCGCCTTGCGCTTCGTCAAAAGCGCCCATCTTCTCCCGCGCGAGGGACTGCGTATAGTCAATCGACGCCGCAGCCGCCTCGCGCGTCTCCGGAGGCAGCCCGCGCAGCCCGTCCAGCGTCTTCAATGCATCTTGCGGCTTGCCCGCCTTGATCTGCACACGAGCCATGCGCAGCCAGTAGCCGGGGTCGTCGGGGCTGGCATGGACCAAGTCCCCGTAGGCGCCGATAGCCTTATCCCATTCACCCATGGCCTCGCGGTAGCCAGGCTCGAAGAAGAGACGCTCCCGTGGACGGCTGGCGGAAAGCTTCCAGGCTTCCAGCGCCTCGGTCCTGGCGTTGGCGCCGTATCCCTGGGATTCCCATGCCTGGGCCAGCGCAGCGTGCGCCGGGGCGAAGCCGGCGTCTTTCGAAACGGCCTTTTCGAGCAGATCGCGCGCGCCTTGCGCATCGAAATCGCGCAGCCTCGCCAATCCCAGCGCATACAGTGCGGCACTATCCGGGTTGGATGGCAAGGCATCGCCGGCCGCGTCGCCCGCATGATGGGTGGCGGCCTGACGGGCGAATCCGAGGTTGCCCAGGACCGCATCGCCGCCCAGCGCCGCCAACGCCGGCAGATCCTCCAGCGTGCCGCTCTCGGACCGCGCAGCCAGCGTTTTTCCGTGTTTCGTATCCTGCACCAGCAGCTTCAGCGACACGGCGCCGGCCCGCCCGCCCGGGGCAAGCGACACCACCGCCACGAAATCGGCGCCGGTGTGCGCGCGAATCTTGCCCAATACCTTCGGCGAGAAACTGTCGGCGTCCGGCAGCCCCAGGTCTCTGACGGCCTCCGCCACATCTTCTCCCGCGATGCTTCGCACCCGTTCGCTCGCTTCGAATTGCTTCCTGAGTCTCTCGGCGATCTGCACCCCGCTGGCCCTAGCCGGCTGTCCGGTCAGATCGCGTACGATCACGGCCACCGCCGGCCGGACCTTGACTCCTTCGGGCGGCTTGCGCGGCGGTTTGGTGAACGATGTCCAGAGCGCTAGCCACGCCACCACTCCGGCGAGGATCAAGCCTAAAGCCAGGCGGTCCGGACGCCACTCGACTGCCACGGGTGCGGCTGCCGCTTCCGCTGCTGGCGGTGGCTCTTCCACGGCGGCAATGAAGCGATAGCCCAGGCGCGGAAGAGTTTCGATGTAACGCGGCTTGGCGGCATCGTCACGCAACACATGGCGGAGCTTGCCGACGGCGATGTTGAGGCCGTTATTGAAGTCGACGAACGTGTTGGCGGGCCAGACGATCCGCCGCAACTCCTCGCGTGTCACGGCCTCGCCGGGGTGTTCCAACAAGGCCGCCAGGACCAGGAACGACTGATCCTGGAGCTTCAGACGGCGCCCGTTCTTGAGGATCTCGCGACTGCGCATGTCGAGCGCGAATGTGCCAAACCTGCGCAGTTGGGGGGCGTCCGCCATATGGCCGCTGAGATCGTCTGCCGGAAGTCTAGCGCGAAGTCCAGGCGGAATCAACTCCTGAGTTGGCATTTGTCCGTTGCCGTGAAGCATGAGTTTGCCTCGGATCGCGGGCCGGATCAATCAAATTCTTCTTTATTTGCGCTGTAATCTTTGTGTGCCGGCAAATGACTGAAAACATTGCACGATCCGACCGAAGGTAACATGTTACAGATCGGCAATCGCGGTGCGCAGGCGCCGCCGCCGATTGACTTCGGTGAGGAAACGTCTCAGAATTCCACCTATGGTCACAATTCGGTCCAGCATCTCGATCCGCGCGCTGCTGACGGTGATCGGCATGCTGGCGCCCTCCGGAGCGGCGCGCGCCGCAAGCCCCTTCACCACGGTGTTCACATTCCCTGCGAGCGGCAAGGACGGGTCCACTTCCGTTGCCGATCTGGCCGCGGACCCGTCCAGCGGAGTCCTCTACGGCGTCACGTACTACGGCGGGAATATGAGCGGGAACTGTGCACCGTTGGGCTGCGGAACGGTCTTCTCCTTGACCCCGCCGCCAACCAAGAAAGGCAAGTGGCAGGAAAAGGTCCTGTATAGGTTCACGGGCCTGGACGGCGGCGGCATCGACGGCGCCAATCCCGCGGGACCTCTTTGGTTTGATGCGGCCACCCATACGCTTTACGGCAGCACGCTGTACGGCGGGGCGGGCACGTGTCCCGACGCGGAGGGAGCCGTGGGATGCGGCACGGTATTCTCGTTGACCGCGCCAACGGCACCGGCCGTCGCGTGGAAACCCAAGTTGCTCTACCGCTTCACCGGGGAAAAAGGGGATGGCGCGAATCCTTCCGGAGCACTGACTCCCAGCGGGAGCCTGCTTTATGGCACCACGCGCAACGGCGGGACGGGCGGTCTAGGCACGGTCTTCGAACTGCCGCTGGCGGGCGGAAAGGCGGAGCCGATTTACAGTTTCGGGAGCGTGGCCGGTGACGGGGCTAATCCCTATGCGGGCGTGGTGGCCGCGACCATTAGCTCACAGTTCATGCTCTTTGGCGCCACCGCGAATGGCGGGACCACCGGCGGCGCCTGTGGCTCTACCGGCTGCGGCACGGTCTTCGCGCTCGCGCAGGTGTCCGGCGCATGGATGGAAAGCGTCCAAGCGTTCAATTTCGGAAACGGCGCCACGCCATATGCGGGCCTGACGATAAACGGAGGCGTGCTCTACGGCGTCACCTACGCGGGCGGGAGCAGCGCATGCCTCTCCAACGATCCGGAGGGAGTGGCGGGCTGCGGCACGATTTTTGAGGTCCAGGCCACCGCCGGAGGTCTGGGGGATTTGCAGACCCTGTATGTCTTTTCGGGCGGCGCCGATGGGGCCAACCCGTATGCGGGCGTGATATTCGCTAACGTCCTGACAGCCGGCGTGCTCTACGGCACGACTGCGTTCGGCGGGGATACCACGGGGGCTTGCGGCGCAGCGGGCTGCGGCCTTCTTTACAGATTGGCGCTGACAGGCAATCTAATCGAGCCTCTTTACACCTTCCAGGGCGGCGCGGACGAAAGCAACCCCTACGGCGGCGTGATTTTCGACATCGATGGGAATCTGTATGGCGCCACCGCTCCGTTAGGCGCGGCGGTTCTGCAGGGCGCGACCGCTCCGCTCGACCGGCCCAGCGACTCGGGCGATAACGGCACAGCCTTCAGTTTTCAGTGCACCAAGGTTCCGCAGTGTTGCGGCAAAGGCTGCTAGGCTTGCGCCCCTGGAGGCACAGGCATTGATGTACACTGTTCCTTCAGCCAGATCGAGAAAGGTGTGTCCATGCCAGACAATCAAGACTCATTCAATCGCAGAGACTTCATGGCCAAGACCGCGGCCGTCGCCGGCGCGCTCGCGGCCGCCAAGGAATTGTTCGCCAAACCCGCCAGAGCTGCCGCCGCCACCGGCCGGGTGATCGGCGCCAACGACCGCATTAATGTGGGCATCATTGGCGTCGGCGGACGCGGCTCGTATCTAGCCGGCCAGTACGCCGCCATCGGCGAGAAGACTAATGCCTGCAAGATTGTGGCCGTGGCCGACGTCTACGAGAAGCGCAAGCGCCTGGCCGCCGAGAAGCACAAGTGCGACGGCTATTTGGACTACCGCGAAATCATCAACCGCGCGGATATCGATGCCGTGGTGGTGGCCACGCCCGATCACTGGCACGCGCCCATCGCGCTGGAAGCTTTGGACCATGGCAAAGACGTGTACCTTGAAAAGCCCATGTGCCACACCATCGAAGAGGCGCGGCACCTTTCCCAGACCGTGAAGGAGACCAAGCGGGTGCTGCAGGTCGGTTCGCAGACCACCTCCGCGTTGCAGTGGCACGTGGCCAAGAAGTACATCGCCGACGGCGCCATTGGCAAGATGATCATGAGCCAGGGTTCCTATCACCGCAACTCCAAGGACGGCGAGTGGAATTGGGACATCGACGCGGCCGCCGGTCCGGATGGGAAAGACGAGAACTACATCGATTGGAAGATGTGGCTGGGCAAAGCTCCCAAGCGCGCCTTCGACGCCGACCGCTTCTTCCGCTTCCGCAAATATTGGGACTACTCGGGCGGCATTGCCACGGACTTGTTCTTCCACGTGGTGGCGCCGTTGAACATCTGCTGGTCGGAGCCGCAATTCCCCACCAAGGTATCGGCCAGCGGCGGCATTTACGTGTTCAAAGACGAGCGCGAAGTGCCAGACACATTCCATTTGATGGCGGAATTTCCGCAAGGCCACTCTTTGGTCCTGAGTTCCACTATGGCCAACTCCAAGCACATTCCCGGCCTGATTCGCGGACATCAGGGCACCATCATCATGGTGGACCACGGCATGTTCGAGGGCAAAACCGACCACATCACGCTGCTGCCCGAGCGCCGGGTGATGGACGACGCATACAAGGCGAAGTTCGGCGACGATGCGGAGACCAAGATACCGATCGAGCAAAAGAACGAGATGGTGGCCCATATCACCAACTTCCTCGATTGCATGCGCACGCGCGAGAAGCCGACGCTGGATGTGGATACCGGATTCCACGCGCAGGTCACCATATCGATGGCGGTGCAATCCTACCGCGAGGGGCGCGTACTGTATTGGGACGATAAGAATCAGAAGGTGGTGGGCAAGCCGGTGAAGGGGTAAGCAGGAGACAGAAGATTAAACCGGGTGTGACTTCTCAGGACCACCAGTTCCCACAACCGCCTTACCGTAGAATCCGCGGGTTGGCGGGGAGTCACGGATTAAGAAGTCAGGAGATAGAAGACAGGAAGGACCCAGGAGGATGCAGACATTTCCTGCGGAGTTTGCCGATCTTCTGAACGCCAAAGGCAAACGCCTGTTAAGCGGAAGAATGCCGGCCGCGGCGGAATCGTTCCGCCAGTCGCTCCCCCACTACATCTCGCTGCCGGGCATCTTCGACGTCCCCGTGGCCGAAGCTTGTATCGGGGTGCTGGACCGTCTGCACTATCCGGAACTGAAGAACATGACGCGGGAGATACCGCGGAATGCGATCTGGGGGATGAAGAAAAACTACACCGACCAGATGCCCAAGAACATGCGCATGCGCACGTCATTCCTCACCAGCCGGGCGGAGTTGAAGCTGGGAAAACGGAGCGGACTGCTGACCATGATGCAGTCGGCGAGTTTCCGCCGACTGGCGGAGGCGCTCACCGGATACCGCCTGAAGGACGATTGGGACTGCCAGTTGGTCTGCTACACACACGGAGACTATGCCGGTCCCCACAACGACCATCATCCGGAGTACAGCAGTATCCAGAACGGTTTTGTGGATCTGCATGTGATGCTGGCCAATGACGCGGTCAGTCATCAGTGGCTGGTTTACGAAGACCATGGATTGATGACCAAGATCCAATCGATCAATTTGAACGGCGCCGTGTCGGCGTATCTGCTGCCGTTCTGGCACTACACCACTCCGCTGACCGCGAAGCCGGGGCGGGAAGGGCGGGCGCGCCGCTGGCTGTTGCTGGGGAGCTTCGAAATCGATCCGCCGCTGGCGCGCAGGCCGTATTGAACGGAAGTGCGCGGCCCCGCGAAACCTGTCAATATAGATGATTATGAAAAAAGCAATCTGTGTTCTAACGCTAGCCGCATTGGCGCCGGCATTCGCGGCGACCGTAACTCAAGCCGACCGCGACCGCGCCATCGCCGAACTGACCGCCAGCCGCCAGCAGTTTCTGGATTCGGTGGCCGGCCTCTCCGCGGCGCAGTGGAACTTCAAGCCCGACGAGAAGACCTGGTCGGTGGCCGAATGCGCGGAGCACATCGCCGTCAGCGAGGACGTGATCTTCGGCAGAGTCACGCAGATGATGCAATCGCCGGTGGACCCGGAAAAGAAATCGGCGGTGACGGACGATTTCATCCTGAAGGCGGTGGTGAACCGCACACAGAAATTCCAAGCGCCCGAGATCCTTCGTCCCACACATCGTTTCGCGACGCCGCAGGAGACGATCGAGCACTTCAAGCAGAGCCGCGAGCGCACCATTGCGTACGTGCGGGATACGCAGGACGACTTGCGCGGGCACTTCGGCGATCATCCGGTGTTGAAGACCATGGATGCTTATCAGTGGATCCTGCTGATTTCGGCCCACAGCCAGCGGCATACGGCGCAGTTGAATGAAGTGAAGGCGAACGCGAATTTCCCGAAGGAGTAGGCAGGTGGCGCATGGCGCCACCCCACATCATTCCGAACGGAGCGCGTTTGGCGGGGTCGACCGATGTGGCGCGCCGGGCGGGCAGGTAGCAGGCTAGCGCCGCGATGGCGATGGCGAGCGCCGCGACCGATGTGAAGGTCACGGGATCGGCGGCGCTCACGTCGTAAAGCAGGCTCCGCAGGACGCGGCCGAGGGCGAGAGCGCCCACGAGTCCTAAGGCCACGCCCAGCAGCGCCAGCTTTGCGCCTTGGCGCAGGACCAGGCGGCGCACATCTCCGGCTTGCGCGCCGAGCGCCATGCGCAGTCCGAATTCATGCGTCCGCTGGCTCACAGCATACGAGATCACGCCGTAGATGCCGATGGTCGCCAGAGTAAGCGCGAGCGCGGCGAACAACGCCACCAGGAACAAGGCGAAGCGAGGCGTGGAGACATTGGCGTCCGCGATATCGTCCATCGGGCGGACGTTCGCGACGGCCAGGGTGGGATCGATCTGGCGCACGGCTTGCCGCAGAGCGTTGGCCAGGAGCGCGGGGTCGGAACTGCCACGCATCACGACCGCCATGTTGTTGTTGACGCCGACCGGCGACTGTTCGATGGGCCACCAGAACGCCATCTCCGCCGTTGGGCTATCGGGCTTATCTTTCACGTCGCCCACGATGCCGACGATGGTCATCCAGTCCTGCTCCTTGGGGTGGTCGTCGATTGCGACGCGCTTACCGAGTGCCTCTTCGTTAGGCCAGTAGCGGCGGGCCATGCTCTGGTTGACGATCAGGGCCAGCGGGGCTTTCATATCGTCACCGGGAGTGAAGAACCGGCCACGGACCAGCGGAATGCCGACGGCGCGGAAGTAGCCGGGGCTGGCGACGTGATAGCGCGCGTGGAAATCCTGGCCGGCCGGCGCCTTCCGGCCTTCGATGTTGAGGCCGCCGAAGTTGTCGTCGTAGCCGGTCCAGGGAAGATCGGTGCCGGCGCCGACGGCGCGAATGCCCGCGGCGGAATCGAGGCTGGCGCAGAGGCGGGTCCAGAAGTGTGGGGCGTCGGTGGGTTTGTAGGTCGCGTACGGCAGAGATACGCGGGCGGTGAGAAGATGGCCGGGGCGGAAGCCGGGGTCGGCGCGCAGCAGGTTCACGAAGCTGCGCAACATCAGGCCCGCGCCGATCAGGAGCAGGCAGGCGAGACCGACTTCGCCGACCACCAGGGCGCTGCGCAGGCGCAGATGTCCGCGGTGGGCGCCTGAGCCGCGGCCACCGGCGCGCAGGTTGTCCTGCACATCGGTGCGCGCGGCTTGCAACGCGGGCGCGAGGCCGAAGAGGACGCCGGTAGCCAAGGCAACCAGCAGCGTAAAGGCGAAGACGGCGGCGTCGACGTGAATGGCGCCCGCGCGGGGGAAGCCGGCGGGCAGGAGGGACACCAGCACGCGCACGCCTGCTACGGCGATGGCCGTGGCCAGGGCGCCGCCGAGGCAGGCAGTCAGCAGGCTTTCGGTCAACAGTTGACGAACCAGGCGGGAGCGGCTGGCGCCCAGCGCGGTGCGCACGGCGATCTCGCGCTGGCGGGCGGTGGCGCGGGCTAGCAGCAGGTTCGCCGCGTTGGCGCAGGCGATCAGCAGCACCAGGCCGACGGCGCCCAGCAGGACGAAGAGCAGGCGTTCGCTGGAACCTACGATCTCCCTGTAGAGCGGAATCGCCAGCGCCTGCCAGCCATCGAGGAAGCCGGGATGTTCGCGGGCAAGCTGCGCGATCAACGCGTTCATTTCCGCTTGCGCAGCGGCGGCTGGGACTCCCGGCTTCAACCGTCCGATGGCTTCGAGAAAATGCGAGCCCCATTGGTTTGGGTCTCCATCGAACGCAAAGGGCCACCAGAGGTCCACGGTTTCGCCGTGAGCTACGCCGTTATATTCGTTGCCGGGATGCTCGGCGCCGGGGGGCATGACGCCGGCGACTGTGTATGGCCGGGAATCGAGCGTGACCTTCCGGCCGAGGATGTTGGGATCGGCGGCGAAGCGGTTGCGCCACAGGCGATCGCTCAGAATCACCTGCTGTTGGTTGCCGGGGATCTCGTCGTTGGCGGTGAACTCGCGCCCGCGGGCGGGGCGCAGTCCGAGGGTGTGGAAGAAACCGGCGGTCACGGCGAAGCTGGTGAAGCGCTCCGGTTGGCCCGCGCCGGAAAGCTGCAGGTCGGCGTGCGCGTAGCCGGCGAGAGATTCGAACGAACGGTTGCGTGCGCGGAAATCGCGGAAGTCGAAGGGGTTGAGGGGGAACGTGGGGTAGTCCGCGCTGTGGAAGAAGATGCGCACGATGCGATCGGCTTCGGGATAGGGAAGGGGGCGCAGCAGCACGCCGTCGATGACGCTGAAGATGGCGCTATTGGCGCCGATGGCGAGGGCCAGCGTAAGCACGATGACGGCGGTGAAGCTGGGGGACTTGCGGAGCATGCGCAGGGCGTAGCGCAGGTCGCGCCAAAGGTTTTCGATGTTATCGGTGCGTCGCATATCGCGGCATTCCTCCTGAATTTGGGGCACGCCGCCGAGTTTGCGGAGGGCGGCGCTACGGGCTTCGGCGGGCGGCATGCCCGCGGCGAGGTTTTCTTCGAGTTGTTGTTCGAGATGGAAGCGTAGTTCGTTGTCTAGATCTTGCTCGACGCGCCGTCCGCGCGCCAGGGAGCGGAGGCGCAGCCGGACGATATCCCATGTGCGGCGCAGCTTCATTGCACGATCACCAAATGGACGGCGCGTGACAGGCGCTCCCATTGCGCCAGTTCCTTCTCAAGCTGCGCGCGGCCGGCCTTGGTGAGCTCGTAGAACTTGGCTTCGCGCCCGGTCTCGGTTTTGCGCCACGCGGCGCGGATCCAACCTTGCTGCTCGAGACGATGGAGCGCGGGATAGAGCGCGCCCTGGGTGACCTGGAGCACGTCTTCGCTGACCTGCTCGATGCGCTTGGCGATGGCCCAGCCGTGCTTGGGTTCGAGCGCGATGGTGCGGAGGATCAGCAGATCAAGGGTGCCCTGGATGAGATCGGATGGTTTGCTCATGACGCCTAAGTTAATTACAGCCGATGCCTAAATCAATTACAATACAGCGGCCGGTGCGGAAAGTCAAGCTATGCATGACCGTACTCCGCCGTACACGGCAGCACGCTGGGGAGGGAAAAAGAGGGGAATAAATCAAAAAAACTTTCAACGACAACTAAAAAGTGGGTTAGAGAATTATGTCAACGAACAGTTTCACGATAAGAGGCAACAAAAAGGTTGCAATGGAGGCGGATTGATGTATAACCGAACCCGGCGAAGAAAACCAAACGGAAGGTTTTTGTGCGTAAGGAAAGATGAAAATGAAAAAATACGGAATCGGAATGCTGGCGGGCTGTGCTGGGCTGCTGGCGATTGCAACCGGTGCGCTTACCGCGCAACCGCTTTGCACCCCATCGGTCACCGCGTATTGCAACCTGGGAACGGGCCAGTCTCCGGGAACGGTAAACACGGCGTCCGATCCAATCTGGAACATCGTCAGCGACCCGAACGGCAACCCGCCCGGGCCGGCGGTGCTCATTGGAAAGCCTGTCTGGGGCGCAGCGCCTTTGGGGCTGCACTGGATCGCGACCATGCCCGGCAGCAATTCCGGCGGAAGTGGGTACGCCGGAGGATACTATACCTATCAAGCAACCTTCAGCGGCGAGGCTGGGGTGCTCAGCTTCAGCGTAAAGGCGGACAACGCCGTGTGCGCCTACCTCAACGGGACCCAACTCGATCTCGATGCGCCGACAAGCCTGTGTTGGGGAGATCCGACCGGGGGGAACTCCACGGGGTGGTCAAGTTTCAGCCCCACCTTAAAGGTCACTACGGGCTTCCTGCCCTCGAATACCCTCACGCTGGTCGTGTTTAACAAAAGCTTGTATACGGGCGTATTATTGCAGGGCACCTTCACGCCGACCGGTTACATTGAGGTCTGCAAATCGTCGTCCACCACAAACCCGGTCCCGCCCACGGGGATTTACAAGTTCACGGTGGGCGGTAGCGCTTTCAGCAGCAGTACAAATCCGCTCATGGTTCCCGTTGGCGAGTGCTCAGGACCTATCCCGGTTACGGCTCCAACCGCCATCATTACCGAACTGCCGACGCCAGGCGTCGGTGTCAGCGCTATCACGGCGGTCGGCTATAGTGCGCCGCCAAACTCCCAGGAGGAAAACCTGCTGGAATCGTACGACCTGCAAACACTAACCGCCACCGCACTTCTGGTGCCACCGGCCACCGCGGGCGACACTTCGACCGAAACCATCGCGACTTTCACAAATTACGAAGCCCCGCCGGGTCAGTTGAAGGTCTGCAAGATCGCTGGTGCGGGTGTTACCGTCAATACAGCTTTTATTTTCGCGGTAAACGCCGGAGCCCCTTTTAGGGTGGAAGCGGGTCCCCTGGACCAAGGAGGCGACTGCGTGGTAGTCCCCGGCACGTTCCAGGTTGGAACCGCGGTGACCGTCGCGGAAGTCTTGCCAGCCGGCGATGCGGCGCCGACCATCACGGTGAATGGCGTAAGCACGCTGAGCGCCGGCTGCACGCCGATCCACAGTTGCGTCGTTGCCGAGATGGGACCTGGCATCAACGAAGTCTCTTTTACGAATAGTTGCCCGCCGTGCGAGAAGGTTAACGGGGGGAATCCTTTTACCAGCCTTGACATTGTCAATTACTCGCTGGTGCGGCAGGTGGCCGTTACAGGCACGCAGTCCTATATGACGTACCGGGCGGATCTGTTGAACCGGGGGACGACGGCCATGGGTCCCATCACGGCGAGTGTGACGAGCATGGATCCTTCGCGGTTTGTGGTGGTGGGGCAAGGCGCGCTGAATTTCGCGGCGGTGCCGGCTGACGGCCAGATTGCCGGCAGCGGCACGTTCACGATCCTGGCCAACCCGGCCGCTCCGGTCGATTTCTCAAAGCTGAACTGGACGTTCCAGTCCACGCGGAGCATGTCGCCGGGGCAGTAGGGGGCAGACGGGGCTTGTGGGGCAGCCGGGTTGCCTGCCCCACGGGATAAGAGGAAGATCATGGTTCGAAAGTTACGCAAGTATTTGCTCGGATTCGTGGCGCTTGCGCCGGTCGTGAGTATCGTGTGCCAGGCGCAGTCTCCGCCCCCGCTGACGCGCCATGTGCGGGATGCGGTCCGTAATGGGCAGGCACGGCAAGTGGGGCGCCTGCCCGCCACGCAGCCCATGCGCCTGGTTCTGGTTCTGCCGCACAGCAACGAGGCGGAGTTACAGAGCCTTTTGCGGCAACTCTACGATCCTTCCAGCCCGTCTTACCACCACTACTTCACGGTGGAGGAGTTCACCGGCAGGTTTGGTCCCAGCCAGGCGGATTATGACGCCGTGATCGGCTTCGCCCAGGCGCACGGCTTGACGGTGGTGGGGACCTCCCGCAATCGCATGAACTTGGATGTGACGGGACCGGTGGTGAGCGTCGAGGCTGCCCTGCATGTGACCATGGGCGTGTACCAGCACCCCACGGAAGACCGCACGTTCTACGCCCCGGACCGGGAGCCCACGCCGGATCTGCCAGTCCCGCTATGGCACATCGCCGGTCTGGACAACTATTCGATCCCACGGCCCGCCCTGGTGCGCAGACCTCCGGGCGTGCAGCCGGCAGCCACTATCGGCTCCTGCCCTTCGCAGTCTTTTTGCGGCAGCGATATGCGGGCGGCTTACTACGGTGGAACTCTCACCGGCAGCGGCCAGTCGCTCGGATTGGTGGAATACTACGGCACCGATTTGACCGACCTGACCACCTACTTCACGAATGCGGGTCAAACGAACAATGTCCCGATAACTCTGCTCTCCACGGACGGGACCAGCACGACCTGCCTTGAATCGCATGGCTGCGACGACACCGAACAGACCATAGACATGACCCAGGCGCTCGGCATGGCGCCGGGCCTCATCAGCTTGGTGATGTACATAGGATCCACCGATTCCGCCATTTTCAACGCCATGGCCACGGCCAGTCCGCCGAACGCGCAATTGAGCTGCGGGTGGTCATGGAGCCCGGCTGACCCCGATACGGACAACCCGTACTTCGAGGAGTTCGCGGCGCAGGGCCAGAATCTGTTTCAATCGGCTGGCGACAGCGCTAAGTGGACGCCGTCTTCCTTGATTTACCCGGCGGACGATGTGTATCTGACGTCGGTGGGCGGGACGGATTTAGAGACCAGCGGCGCGGGCGGTCCCTGGAGCTCGGAAACGGCCTGGGTGGACGGGGGCGGCGGCATTTCGCCGAACCTGTTCGCGATTCCCTCCTGGCAGGTAACCACGGCCGCCGGCTGCGCCCCTTGTTCGCAGACCTACCGCAACGGCCCGGACGTTTCGGCAAACGCGAATTTTACGTTTTATGTCTGTGCCGACCAAACCGCTTGCACCGCCAACGAGTATGGCGGGAACAGTTTTTCCGCGCCCATGTGGGCCGGTTACCTGGCTCTCGCCAATCAGCAGGCAGTGGCGAACGGCGGTAATACGCTCGGCTTCATCAATCCGGCCATCTATACAATTGGCTTGGGATCGAGCTATGCCACCGATTTCCACGACATCACCAGCGGCAGCAACGGCTATGCGGCAACCACCGGCTACGATTTGGCGACCGGCTGGGGCAGTCCGAACGGCGCCGGCCTGATCAACTCACTTACCGGGAGCGGTCCCATTGAGGACTACGTTGAGGTTTGCAAGCTATCTTCCACCACAAACCCTGTCCCGGCCACTGGAACTTATAAGTTCACAGTTACGGGCAGCGCTTTCAACAGCAGCACCAATCCACTCCTGGTTCCCGTGGGCGAGTGCTCGGGACCTATCCCGGTGACCCCCTCAACGTCCTCGACGGCCATGATTACCGAGCTGCCGGTACCAGGCGTCGGTGTCAGCGCGATCACCGCGGTGGGCTACAGTGCGCCGCCGAACTCCCACGAGGAAAACCTCCTGGAATCCTACGACCTGCAAATACGAACCGCCACCGTACTCTTGTTGCCACCCCCCACCGCGGGCGATACGTCGACCGAAACCATCGCGACGTTTACGAACTACGAAGCTCCACCCGGTCAGTTGAAGGTCTGCAAGATCGCCGGTAAGGGTGTCACCGCCAATAAATCCTTCAAGTTCTCAGTAAACGGCGGCACCTCGTTTACGGTGGACGCGGGTCCCCTGGGCCAAGGCGGCTACTGCGTCGTGGTCCCGGGCACTTTCCAGGTTGGAACCCCGGTGACCGTCGCGGAACCGGGGCTGTCGCCCAGCTATGCGGCGCCGTCAATTACGGTGAACGGTGTAAGCACATAGAGCGCCGGCTGCACGCCAATACACGATTGCGTGGTGGCCGGGATCGGGCCGGGCATCAACGAAGTATCTTTTACGAACAGCCTGGGCAAGGGACAAAAGCTGGCGACCGCTTTTGCCAACCTCGACATGGTCAATTACTCTCTGGTAAGGCAGACGGCCGTTACGGGGACGCAGTCGTACATGACGTACCGTGCGGATCTCTTGAACAGGGGGACGACGGCGATGGGCCCCATAACGGCGAGTGTGACGAGCCTGGATGCTTCCACTGTTCGGGTGGTGGGGCAAGGCGCGCTGAATTTCGCGGCGGCGCCCGCCAACGGCCAGGTTGCCGGCAGCGGCACGTTCACCATCCTGGCCGACCCCGCCGTTCCCGTCGATTTCTCCAAGCTGAGATGGACATACCAGTCCACGCGGAGCATCTCACCGGGGCGCTAGAGGCCGCCGTCCGGCCAGTTAAGGAGAAGAGCGCATGACCAGTCGAAATGGAAATTTAGGGTTCCATCTCGCGTTCGCGGCAGCGATGCCCCTTCTCTTGGGTGCGGGACTGCCAGCCAGCGCATGGGCGAACCCGATTCTCTACATTGTGACGCAAAATAATATTAATGGAACGAACCCAACAAGCGACACAAACACACTCGTGTCCGTCGACCTCGGGGCGCCTCTGGTGGGCGGTATATTCACCGCGACGGCAATCGGGCCAACTACGCTAGTTGGCGCCGGAGGACAAACAGCCGAAATCCGAGGGCTTGCCTACGATGATATCGACGGTATGATGTATGGGATTACAGCGCAAGGCATTCTGGTCACCGTGAATCTAAACACGGGTGCGGCAACTCCTGTCCTCACGCTACCTTATTACCCACAGGGTTCCATCCAAAATGGATGGAGCGGCCTGGCTTTCGATGGAACGCAGAATCTCTATGTGGTGAATGCTAATGGGGCCCAGGAGTTGGTCAGGATCAACCTTGGTTCCGCGCCACCGGCGCCGGCTCTGGTGGGCAGCGTAAATTACGCGGGCATTTCACTTCAAATCCTGGGCCTGGCTCTTTCAAACGGTGTTCTTTATGGGAGCGATCGCTCTAACGATACGCTGGTCACCATCAACACCGCTACCGCGGCCGCCGCCTTTACTTATGGTAATGCCGCGGTCCTGAGCAACGTGCAGGAAATTGCCTTTGGTCCGACGGGCACACTCTATGTTATCTTCGACCACGTCTCCACCAGCGATAATGCAGGCCTCGCGACATTTAGTTTCCCGCCCCCCAGTCTCACTGCCACTCAAATAGGAGAGCTTCCCTTTCAGATCGATTTCAATGGCTGCGCGGGCTGTGGGAATAGCACCTACGGCGCGGGCGGGCTGGCCTTCGGTCCGGAGGGCTACGTCGAGGTTTGTAAATCGTCGTCCACCACAAACCCCGTCTCGCCCACTGGGATTTACAAGTTTACCGTGAGCGGTAGCGCGTTCAGCAGCAGCGCAAATCCGCTCATGGTTCCAGTTGGCGAGTGCTCAGGACCTATCCCGGTGGCTCCCGCAACGGCCACCATTACCGAACTGCCGGCGCCAGGCGTCGGCGTCAGCGCGATCACCGCGTCCGGCTACAGCGCGCCGCCCAACTCCCAGGAGCAAAATCGCCTGCAATCGTACAACCTGCAAACAGGGACAGCCACCGTACTTGTGGTGCCCCCACCCACCGCGGGCGACACGTCGACTGAAACCCTCGCGACTTTTACAAACTATACCGAAGCCTCCTTCATCCTTTCAGCCTCGCCCGTTTCGGTTTCGGTGGCGCAGGGCAGTTCCGGAACGAGCACCATTACCAGTTCGGTGACGGGCGGCTTCGACGCGGCCATCGCCTTGACCGCGAGCGGCCAGCCAACGGGCGTGACCGTCAGCTTCAGCCCAACCTCGATTACCGGTGCTGGAACTTCGACCATGACGATGACCGTAGCCGCATCCACAGTCCCAGGCACGTACAGCATTATGGTGACGGGAACCTCGGGCAGCATTACCGAAACCACCTCGGTTTCGTTGACAGTAACAGCGACCGGGATCGGGGCCGTCACCCTGTTCGGCTTCAATGGCACGGACGGCGAACACCCCTACGGGGGCCTCGTCCAAACCACTAATGGGGACTTGTACGGGACAACCGAGGGTGGCGGGACCAACGGCTACGGGACAGTCTTCAAAATCACCACTAGTGGCGCCCTGACCACGCTGCACAGCTTCGCCGGTCCGGATGGCACGGGACCTGTGGTTCCGCTGGTCCAGGACATCGATGGTGACCTCTATGGGACAACCGAGAGTGGCGGGGCCAACTCCAAAGGCACGGTCTTCAAAATGACCCTTAGTGGCACGCTGACTACGCTACACAGCTTCTGCTCCCAAGCCGGGTGCGCGGACGGCGCAACCCCATACGCGGGGCTTGTCCAGGGAACCAATGGGGAGTTCTACGGGACAACGGCATCTGGCGGCGAGGCCAACTGTACCGACGGTTGTGGGTCATCTTCAAAATCAGCCCGGGGGGTACGCTGACGACGCTGCACACGTTCGAGGGCGCGGACGGCGCAGACCCCTACGCGGGGCTGGTCCAGGGAACTAATGGGGAGTTCTACGGGACAACGGTGTTTGGTGGCGGGGCCAACTGTACCGACGGCTGTGGGACGATCTTCGTAATCAGCCCCGGGGGCGCGCTGACGACGCTATACAACTTCGAGGGCGCGGAGGACGGCGCGAACCCTTACGCGGGGATCGTCCAGGCCATCAATGGGGACTTCTATGGGGCCACGTTTGCCGGCGGGGCCAACGGCGGCGGGACGGTCTTCAAAATCACGCCGGGCGGCACGCTGACGACGCTATACAACTTCTGCTTGCAGAGCGGGTGCCCGGACGGCTCGGGCCCCTACGCGGGGCTGGTCCAGGCCACCAATGGGGACTTCTACGGGACAACGGAGTATGGCGGGGCATCCAACGTTGGGACAGTCTTCGAAATCACCCCGAGTGGCGGGCCGACGACGCTATACAGCTTCTGCTCCGAAAGCGGTTGTGCGGACGGCGCCGATCCCCTGGCGGTGCTGATCCAAGACACCAATGGGAGTTTCTACGGGACAACGTACAATGGCGGGCCACCCGAGTGCGCAGGAGGCTGCGGGACGGTTTTCAGTCTGTCTGCCGGTCTCGGACCGTTTGTGAAAACGCTGCCCACCTTCGGCAAGGTGGGAGCGGCCGTCGACATTCTGGGGACCAACCTGACTGGCGCGACCAGCGTTACCTTTAACGGCACTGCGGCTGTGTTTGCCGTCAACTCTTCGGGCACCGCTATCTCGACGGCCGTGCCCGTCGGCGCAACCTCCGGCGCCGTCCAGGTTGTGACGCCCGGCGGTACGCTTTCGAGCAACGTGCTTTTCCGAGTGTTGCCATAAAGTCCGCGCTTATGGTCGCGGCCGCCGGCTGAAATCAACGCCCTATGAACGAAACCCGCTTCACGCAAGCAAGTCAGGGAATCGCAATAGGGCGGCATGATGGACACCCGCGATTTCGTATTCTATGAAGGGGCATGGCATAGAGGCGCCTCGTGTTTGGTGCGCAATTTGGCCACCAGCGCAACGTGCAGAGCGATTGTAGCCGGCCTGCCGTGAGTAGCGAAGACGGCGGGACAGGCGGAAGCAGTCCGCGGCCCGCCAAGCCGTCGTCGTGCCCTGCCTGGCGCCAGGTTGCCTCCCGGAGAGCAGATCATAGCAGAGCGGGGCTTATAATTAATTAAAGCCCCGCGCCGGCTAAAGCTCGCTCTCCAGGCTTCACTTTTGCGACGAAGCGGAGACCACGGTCCGTTCGAGCGCGGCCTCCAGCTTGGTGACCCGTTCCTCAAGCGCCGAGATGGTCTTGTTCTGCTTCTGCAGTTCGTTCAGGAGCATGGAATCCAGCACCTGGTACTTCACCGTCTGGATCTGCCCGTCGGCCGAGCGCACCACCAGATCGGGATAGGCTTCCGCCACTTCCTCGGCGACAAGCCCGTATTGGATGGGTTTCGATCCGTCGGCGTAGGCCTGCTTGTAGCGGAAAGTGACCGGCCGCAAACGCAGTAAGCCGCCGCTCGCATCGCCCATATCCTGGATGTCCTCCTTGTAGCGGCGGGAGGAAGTAGCGATGCCGAGTTGTCCGCCGGAGGTGACCAAGACCGGCGTGCCACTGACATTGCTGGTGTAGATGCCCGAAATATAAGCGGAAGTGTGGTAGGCCGGGGTGCCGATGCGGATGACGCCGCTGTCGCCGGCAGCGCCATCGTTGGCCAGGTCGATGTCGTTGCTCTCGACCGTGAGGTTGTTACCAGCGAGTTGTCCGAGCGCTAAGTTGCCTTCCCGCTAGTCAGGTTGAGCAGCGTCTGCTGGCCGACGGCCGTATTACCCGGCCCGGTGGTGTTTGCCAACATGGTGTTGAAGCCGAGGGCGGTGTTGTCGAACCCGATCGTGTCGGCCTTGAGCGGCAGGTCGCCGACGGCCGTATTCTGGGAACCCGTGGTAACCGCCTTCAGCGCTTCGTATCCTATGATCGTGTTTTGCGACGAGTTGGTATTGAATCCGGCGCCGATGCCGGCGCTGAAGTCTTCCTGCCCGTTGGTGGAGAACTGGATGAGAGGTGCGCTTCCGGTCGACCACAAGATGCTCCCGCTCAGCGCGAGATTGCCATCCACCTGCGCTCCGCCGTTAACCTCCAGCTTGGCCGCGGGACTGGTCGTGCCGATGCCGATATCGGCGCCACTCTGGTAAATCACGGAGTTGGTCACTTTGGTGGCGGTGGAGAACTTGGGGATGTAATCGGCCCCGCCGCTACCGGTGACGGACGGCTGGGCGGACTCCGCTGCCGCGGATGAACTCTGGGGCAGCGCCAGAGCCGCGGATCCCGCGGCAAGGCAGAAACACAAACAGAAACGGACGGTTCGATTTTTCATATTTTCCTTTTCAGATCTCCCGGATTGAGCCGATAATCGGCTTTCATTCAATACGATTTTTCCAAGCTGAGATGGACATACCAGTCCTCGCGGAGCATCCCGCCGAGGCGTTAGAGGCCGCTGTCCAGCCAGTTAAGGAGCGACCGCATGACCAGTCGAATCACTGCAACCGTAAGACGGCCGGGCCGCGAAGTTTCGCGAAATGGACATTTCGGGTTCCATCCGGCATTCGCGGCGGCGATCCTGTTTCTCTTGGGTGCGGGCCTGCCATCCAGCGCATGGGCGAACCCGGTTTTATACATTGTGACGCAAAACAATATTAATGGAACTAACCCAACAAGCGACACAAACACACTGGTGTCCATCGACCTCGGCGCGCCCCTCATAGGCGGCATATTTACCGCGACGACAATAGGGCTAACTACTCTCTAGTTGGTGGCGGCGGACAAACGGCCGAAATCCGAGGGCTGGCCTACGATAACCTGAACGGTTTAATGTATGGGATTACGGCGCAGGGCGTTCTGGTCACCGTGAATCTAAGCACTGGTGCGGCAACCCCTATACTCACCTTGCCCTACTACCCTCAGGGTTCCATTCAGAATGGCTGGAGCGGCCTGGCTTTCGATGGAGCGCAGAATCTCTATGTGGTGAATGCAAATGGAGGGGCGGATCTGGTCAAAATCTATCTGGGTTCAGGACCACCGGCGCCGACTCTGGTGGGCAGCGTAACTTATGCGGGCAGCACATTCCAAGTCATAGGGCTGGTTTATTCCGGGGGCGTTCTTTACGGAAGCGATCGCACCAACGATCAAATCGTGACGATCAGCACCACCAACGCGGCCCTCACGTTCACTTACGGCAGTTCCACGGCCGGCGTCAACAACCTGCAGGAAATCACCTTCGGTCCTACGGGTACGCTTTATGCCGTCTTCGACCACGTTTCCACAAGCGATAATGCCGGCCTCGCCACATACGATTTCTCGACTTTCACTGCCACGCAAATAGGAGAGCTTCCCTTTCAAATCGATTTCAACGGCTGCGGGGGATGTGGGAATAGCACCTACGGAGCGGGCGGGTTAGCCTTCGGTCCGGAGGGTTACCTTGAGGTTTGTAAAGCGTCGTCGCCCACCAATCCGGTCCCGCCTAACGGGGTCTACAGTTTCACGATAACTGGAAGCGCTTTCAGCAGCAGCGCAAATCCGCTCACGGTTCCCGTGGGCGAGTGCTCGGGACCTATCGCGGTTTCTCCCCCAACGGCAACCATTACCGAACTGCCGACGGCAGGCGTGAATGTCAGCGCGGTCACGGCGGTTGGCTACAGTCCACCGCCGAACTCCCAGGAGGAGAATCTCCTGGAATCGTCCAACCTGCAAGAACAGACGGCCGTGGTAGTTGTGATGCCGCCGCCCACCGCGGGCGACACTTCGACGGAGACGATCGCGACATTTACAAATGCTAGAGGTCCGGCGGGTCCCGGCTTCGGCGTTTCAGCGTCGCCCACCACGGTCGCCGTGGCGCAGGGCAACGTAGGAACGAGCGTCATCACGGTTAAGGCGACAGGCGGGTTTGACTCACCCGTTACGTTGAGCGCGATCGGCCAGCCAACGGGAGTGACTGTCGGCTTCGGTGCGAACCCGGTTACCGGAGCGGGAACCTCGACCATGACGATGTCCGTGGGCTCATCCACCGTGCCCGGCAAGTATAAGATTACGGTGGAGGGAACCTCCGGCGGCACTACCGAAAAGACCAAGGTCACACTGACGGTGACCGCGACCCCCGGCTTAAGCGATTAGCGAATTCGGGTCGGTAACCCAGACCAAAAGAGCGGGCCTGCGAGGCCCGCGCACGCTGCGAGCCTGCCCCACTACGGCCCGCCCTCCAATCAAAGGAATCGGGTAGGAGGGGCCTCGCGAGATCGGATGGCTTGCTCATGATACCTAAGTCAATTACGATCGATGCCTAAACTAATTACAATACGGCCTTCAGTGCGGAAAGTCAAGCGAGCACCGGCGGTCCCTTTAGGAACCTGTTTGGCCCAGAAAGCGCGTGCGGAATCGTGCCGGTGCGGGAACACAAGTGAAGAGGGATGGCTTGGGCTGTCACGCAACAGGGAAATCGCGTCCCACAAGCGAACACCTTCTTGTCCCGCACATCTCTTGGTCTTGTGCTATCGGCGTTTATCGGCGTTCATCGGCGGCCGATTTGCTTTGGCCCTGCAACTGCTTACCACATGGACCTCAAACTCGCTCTTCGATCCCTGCGCAAGAACCCCGGGTTCACCCTGCTCGCCGTAGTCGTGATGGCGCTGGGCATCGGCGCCAATACGGCGGTGTTCAGCGTGGTCAACGCGGTGCTCCTTAAGCCGTTGGCGTATCGCGACCCCGACCGCATCGTCACGCTTTCGTCTTTATGGCGGAAGAGCGGCCTGCACGGCCCGGTCTCCGCGCCGGATTTCCACGACTGGCACGACCAGAGCACGGCGTTCGCGGCTATGGCCTATTATGAAGACGATTCGACGTCCGTGATGTCCGGCGCCTCGGCCGAGTACGCGCATGTAGCCGAGGTGACACCGGAATTCTTCCGGGCTTTCGCGGTGGAACCGGTGGCGGGCCGGCTGTTTTCGCCCGAGGAGCAAAAACCGGGTGGCGCAGCCGCGATCGTCGTCAGCTATTCGTACTGGCAAAGTCACTTTGGCGCGAACGCCAGCGCACTCGGGCAAACGGTGCGCATGCTGGGCAAGAGTTTCAGCATCGCCGGAGTGCTGCCGCCGCGTTTCCATTTCCCGAATGGGACCGATATCTGGCTGCCGGCGAACGTGGTGTTTCCCGAAACGACGTCGCGCGGCGGGCACAACTATATGGTGGTCGGCCGGCTGAAGCCGGATGCCGGCCTGGAGCGGGCGCAGGCGCAGATGACCGGCATCGGCGCGCGCCTGGAGCGGCAGTATCCGGACAGCAACGGGGGCAAGTCGGTCGCGGTGACGCGCATGCGGGACGAAATGGTCGGCAATGTCCAATTGACGCTTTACCTATTGTTTGGAGCGGTGGCATTGGTGCTGCTGATCGCGTGCGCCAACGTGGCGAATCTGCTGCTCGCGAGGGCTACCGCGCGCACGCGGGAAATGGCCATTCGCGCCGCGGTGGGCGCCAGCCGCCTGCGCATCGTGCGGCAGTTGGCCGTGGAGAGCATGGTTTTGGCGCTGATCGCCGGCGCGGCGGGGCTGCTGCTGGCCAAGTGGGGATCGGACGCGTTAGTAGCGCTGGCGCCCGGCAACGTACCGCGCCTGACGGAAAGCGGCATCGACGGATGGGTCCTGGCATTCACATTGGGCATCACGATGGCGGCCAGCCTCCTGTTTGGCCTGGCGCCCGCGCTGCAGATTTCGCGCGTCGATTTGAACGCGACGCTGAAGCGAGGCACATCGCGCACGATGGGGGGCGGCGGAGCGGGCCGTATGCGCGCGGCGCTGGTGGTGCTGGAAGTGGCCCTTTCCGTGGTGCTGTTGGCCGGCGCCGGTCTGCTCATTCGCAGCTTCGCCGCGTTGCAAAACACAGCCTTGGGCTTCCGTCCCGAACACGTGCTGGTGATGGAATCGGCGGTGCCGTCGGCCGACTTGGAGAGCGCCCGCCGCGCCACGCGATTCTATAAGGATGTGCTGACCGATCTTGCCACACTGCCCGGCGTTTCGGCGGTGGGCGGCACGCGCAATCCACCGGCCACGGTCTTCTCCGAGGGCAGCTACTTTATCGACCGCGTTGGCGCACTCACCGTAAACACGCCGCAAGCGGTTCTATCCGTGGTCACGCCGGGCGCATTCGCCGCGCTGGGCATCCCGCTCAAACGGGGCCGCGACTTCGATGCGGGCGATACCTACGACGCGCCGTTTACGGCCATAATCAACGAGGCGCTGGCACGCAAGTCGTTTCCCGGACAGGATCCGCTTGGCCGTTTGATCTACTGTGGACTGGACTCGGATAAAATCATGAAGATCGTAGGGGTGGTGGGGGATGTTCGGCAGTACGGGCCGGCGGTACCGCCTTGGCCGGAAATCGTCATGCCTTACGAGCAGCACCCACAGACCGCTACCGCACTCGATATCGTGGTGCGCGCATCCGTGCCAAGCGGCGCGCTCTGGGGGCCGCTCCAGGGCAAGGTGCGCGCGCGTTCGGCGGAGGTTCCCGTTAAGTTCACCAGCGTGGAAGACCTGCTGGCCGAGAATACGGCGGCGCCACGTTTCCGCACGCTACTGCTGGGACTCTTCGCGGCGATCGCGGTCTGCCTGGCGATGGCCGGCGTGTACGGCGTGGTGGCTTATACGGTGGGCCAGCGCGCCAGCGAGATAGGCCTGCGCATGGCTCTGGGCGCGAGCACGCGCGACGTTCTGCGGCTGATCTTGCGGCAAGGCATAGCGCTGACGGGCATCGGCCTGGCTATCGGATTAACCGCCGCCGTGGCCGCCACGCGGCTGTTGGCCAGCATGCTGTTCGAGGTAAAGGCCAGCGATCCGGCGACCTATATCGGCGTGGCGGTTTCGCTCGGCGTGGTGTCGCTGGCGGCCAGCTATATTCCAGCGCGGCGCGCGGCGCGTGTGGATCCGGTGTCGGCGTTGCGGCAGGATTAATTAGCCTTGTGGCCCGCGGCCAAGATTAGCCGCCCCACAAAGTGCCTACTGGGCGCGCTGCTCTTCTCCCCAAATGGCGCTGTCGGGACCTGAAATCGCCCGAAAAATCCGATAGTAGCTGGCGGCTTCCGCGGGATGCCCCTCCCGCGCCAGCACCGCGCCGCGCAAGAAAAGCAATCGGGGGAAGTAAAGCGAGGAAAACATCGGCAGTCCCGAAGCTTGCGGCAATGGCGTGAGCCGCAATAATGGCTCGGCGCGCTGCCAATCCCCCGACTCTGCGTAGGCCCAGGCCAGCAGCACGGCTAAACCGTCGTCCAAATCGGTAGCGGGACGCCGGTAGATTTCCTGGAGCGCTTGTGCGGCGGGCCGAAACTGTCCGCCGAACAGCAGCGCGTAGGCCCCTGCATAGTCCTTAAGAGGAGATTGCGCGGGTAACGGAAATGCTTCCGGTTGCGCCAGAAACGCCACCAGCGCGGCGATCGCGGCGGTTGCGGGACCGGCCTCGGCCCGCGCTTTGCGGGCGTGTTCCACCGCGTTCGCACGGTCTCCCAGATCGATCTGCCAGAGGGCCGCTTGCGCATCGGCACGGCTGGCGATTTCACGCAACGCGCCCGTTTCATACGACCGCGCCACAGTGTCCATGCCGGCGATGGCCGCGCGCCGCGCGCCGGTCTGCCACGACCATGCCGCCGCATGATACGGAGCATTGGGATCGTGCGCCGCCTCGCGCTCCGCATGGAAGCGGTTGAACAACACCGTGGCGACCGAGACGTCGCCCGTCATCAGGCGCGCCTGCGCGGCTTTCAGCACTTCGCCGCCGTTCAGAAAACCCGGAGACTTGGCGTGCGCCGCCAGATAGAATTGCTCCGCTTCGCCGAAGTGTCCCAGTACGAAGTGTACATCGCCCAGCGAATCGAGGGGATTCGGCTCGTTCGGACGCAATTGCTCATACCCGCGCAAGACCCGTATGGCGGTGGGCAAGTCGCCGGAAAAAGCCGCCGCGTAGCCCATCACGTTCAGCGCCACGGCGTCGTTGGGCCGGATGGAGAGCGCGCGTCGGAATTCCACGATGGCATCGTCGAAGCCGCGCACGCTCATGAGCGCCTCGGCCAGCGCGCGATGGCGATTGGGGTCCGCCGGATCGAGGTGCGTCAGTGCGCGGCGCGCCTCCAGTTGTGCGGAAAAGTCGCCGGCCAGTGCGGCGGCGTCGAGATCGAGTTCCCCCCGGTCCAGCGCGGAGAAGCGGTCCCGGTAGGCGCGCGCTTGCGTCACGATGCGATCCGCTTGGGCGCGGTCCCGTTGGGCAATCGCCGCATCCAGCCATAAAACGTAAGCGCGACCGAAATTGGGGTCGGCCGCGGCGGCTTGCGCGAAACCCTGGGAAGCCGCAACCGGGTCCGGCGATTCCAAAGCGGCCGCGAATGCGCGGAGCGCCTGCGGGCTTCGCGTGCCAAATGGACGCGCCTCGCCCAACTGGCGGGCCAGCGCGTCGGCGACCGGGAAAATGCCGGCGCGCAACGGGCCGCTGGCCGAAGCGGCGCGCACCATCTTGTGCGTCACCAGATCTTCCTCGGTCGCGGTGACGTGCAGGACGCCGTCAACCACCGAGAAACCGCCGTACACGATCCGGTTGGCGCCAGCGGCCAGGGCGCCGGTGCTCTCGGTGGAGATCCCCGGCGCGTCCGGCCGCTTGCCGAGCGAAGCGTCGAACGAATGCAGGGCGCGATATTGGAGCGCGTATTGCTCCGGGGAGCCTTGCAGTTCGCCGGATAGGATTTCGGCAAACCCGCGTCCCATCCAGTCGAGGGACACGTCCGCGGAGAGGTTTTCAAAGCGCAGGACGGCGACTTGGGGCAGGGGCTGCTGGGCATCTCGGCGGGCGCACCCGGAGATGCTCGCCAATAAGATAGCGATAGCCGCCAGCTTCCGTAGCTGAATGCTGAAAGCTGAATGCTGAAAGCTAGCCTTCAGAGGACCTTCGGCTCCAGCTTGAGCAGTTCCTTGAACTCCGGCAGATCCCGCATGGCGGCGAATTCCGGATCCTGCAAGAACTTCTTGCGGTCGGTGAAGCCCTCTTCGAGCGCCTTCCTGATATACTGCAGCGCGCGATCGTTCTGGCCTTTCTTGGCGTAGATCTTGGCCAGGTAGTAGTGGAAGCGGGCGCGTTCATCGACAGTGCGTTCTTGCAGGAGCACGCCATAGGTACTGTGGTGCTCGAAAACCTCCGGGTCGAGTTGGATAGCCGTGTTATACGCTACCCAAGCCTCTTTATATCTTTTCACGGCAAAGTAGGCGGTGCCCAGATTGCTGTAAATCGAAGCGGAGCCGGGCGCCAGCTTCAGCGCGCGCTTGTAGCAGGTCGTGGCCCTGCTGTAGCGTTTCTGCGCGTAATAGATGGTTCCCAGATTGTTCACGGCTTCCGGGTACGAGGCATCCAGCTTGATAGCGCGCCGGTAGCGCTTCATGGCCGCATCCAGATCCAACATCTGGTGATAGGCGATGCCCATCTTATTCAAGACCACCGCGGAATCCTGCGGGGCCTGTTGGTAAGTCTCGATGGCTTCGCGATACATCTTGCGCGCCATGTAGACGTCGCCCCGCTCCTCGGGCTTCAGTGGCGGGAGGACGGTTTCGGAAGCTTTGGGTTTGGCGGCGAGCGGGGAATCGAGAGCGGGTTGCGCATCCTGCGCAAAAGCGGTCCCCGAAATCAGGCAAGCGCCGAAAATAACGACGAGGTTGCGAGCGGAAAGCATAGGGCTCCCCCTTTTGCTTTATTTAAACACACCCAGCAGGCGCCGGAAAAGGCTTTTCTTTTCCTTGGGCTTTTCGGTCTTCTGGGCGGCCTCGGCCGGAGGAGGCTGGACGAGCGGCGGCCGGCGTGACGCGAGCACAGGGGGCGGCGCGTTCACATGGGGAGCCGCCTCCACCGCGGGTGGATCGCTGGGGAGTTCCCAACCGGCCACGTGCGTGACGCTCTGCCCTCCGCCGTGCAGCGGGCACGTGGTGACTGGCTGCGTCCCCGAGATGTACACTTCCGAAATCGTCTTGGGACACTGCGGAGTGGCCAGCATTCCCGACTCCGGGTCGATCTGCACCGACACGATGCCATCCGGCGCCTCAAAGCGCCGCGCATCGCGATACGCCCGATACTGCAGCGCGCGCTTCATGAACTCGGTCCAGATGGGCAAGGCCGAGTGAGCGCCTTCCAGATCCAGTTGGCTATTGTCGTCGAAGCCCACCCAGACGATGCACAACAGCTCGAACGTATAGCCCGCAAACCAGCCATCGTGGGAGGTGCCGGTCTTGCCCGCTGCGGGGACTCCGAAGCCGAGCGCCCGCACTCCGGCCGCGGTGCCGCTGCGCATCACCTCTTCCATCAGGTTGGTCATCAGGTAGGCCACCCGCGGATCGAGCACCGTGCGCTCCTCCTTCTTGTTGACGTAAATCTCCCTGCCGTTCTGCGCGCGCACCATGGAGACGAAATCCGGCTTCACGTACACGCCCTGGTTCGCGAAGATGGTGTAGGCGCCGGCCATCTCCATGGGGGTCACTTCGTAGGCTCCCAGCGCCACGGCCGGCGTGGGCTGGATGTTGTAATTCAAGCCGGCTTTCTTAGCCAGGTCCACGATAGTATCGAAGCCCACCAGCTCGCCCACTTTCACGGTAGCCACGTTGAGCGAATGCGCGATCGCCTGGCGCAGAGTCACCGTGCCGTAAAACTCGTGCTTAAAATTGCTGGGTTCGTAAGGTTTGTTGTCGTACCAGAAGGTGGTCGGCTCATCCAGCACGGTGGTGCTCGCGGTGAGGATGCGGGAGCCGCCCTCGATGGCCGTGTTCATGGCTGCGGTATAAACGAAGGGCTTGAAAATGGATCCCGGCTGCCGCTTGGCCAGAATGTGATTGAGCTGGCTGACGCCGTAGTTGCGCCCGCCGGCCAGCGCTTTGATTTCGCCGGTGTGCGGGTCGAGCGCGATCAGCGCGCATTGCGCCTCGGGCGGGGTCTGGCCTTTGAAGCGCTTTTGCTTGCGGACCAGATCGTCCACTTTCTGCATGCCGTCCCGGATCGCCTCGCCGGCGGCGCGCTGCAGGTCCAGATCGAGCGTGGTGTAGACCCGGAACGAATTCGCCTGGAAATCGATATCCTGAAACTGGCTCTGTAGAAACTCATTCACCTGGTCGACGAAATAGGGGGCATCCAGGGATTGGATCGTGCCTTTCGTGAGATTCAGGGGCGACTCCACTGCCAGGGCGTAGTCGCGGTCGCCAATATCGTCGTTCTGGCGCATCAGGGAAAGCACCAGGTTGCGCCGGTCGCGCACGCGGTCCGGATTGCGCCATGGATTGTAATAGCCCGGACGCTGAATCATGCCGGCCAGCATGGCCGCTTCCGGCAGCGTGAGTTGCCGGATATCCTTACCGAAATACGCTTCCGCCGCCTCGCCAAAGCCGTTGATCCGGAAACTACCGCGGCTGCCGAGATAGATCTGGTTGGCGTAGTCTTCAAAGATTTGCTGCTTGGAAAGGGTCTGCTCCAGGCGCAACGTAATTAGGAGCTCCGCCATCTTGCGCGTCCAGCGCTTCTCCGGATCCAGCCAAAGGTTTTTCGCCAGTTGCTGGCTCAGCGTGGAAGCGCCTTGCTCCTTGCGCCCCTCTTTCAGGTCCACGTAAACAGCTTTCATGATGCGCAGGGGGTCGAAGCCCTGGTGCTGAAAAAAACGCTTGTCTTCGGCCGAGGTAACGGCGTCGATGAGCACTTTCGGAATATCCGCGAACTTCACCAGGCGGCGCTTTTCGCGGTTGCGGTCGAACAGGTTGGTGATAAGCTGCGGCTCAAGCTGGTATTGGCCGCGCGCGGTGTTGTCGCGCAGCGAAACGATCTGCGAGATGCGGCCATTCTGGAACTTGATAACGCCGGCTTCCTCGTCGAAGTACGAATCCGGTCCGGGGAAAACCTCGATTCCCCCGTCCGGCCGCATTTGGAACGAGCCGATGGCGTTGCCGCGCGATTCGGTATAGCCGGAGCGGCGCAATTCGGCGGCGATGTCGGCGGCCGTGGTCGCGTCGCCGACCGCGATCAAGCGCGGCGCCGCAAAGATCTTGGAAGTGTTGGCGAACGGGCCGGCGCGCAGCTTCTGGTCGATCAGGCGGGAATATTTCGCGTAATAGTGCGTCAGGACGCCGGCCATCAAGATGAAGGCCAGGGTGAACGAAATTGCCAGGAACTTGCCGGCGGGATGCAGGAAGAACCGGACCAGGTAAGCCTTCCTGGGCACCCGGACTTTGACTCTTCCCTTCGGGTCGGATTTCTTCTCTGCCACTAATACCGATTCTCTCATATGGTGGGGCGGGCCTCTAGGCCTGCGCGGGTCCTCCAGGACCCGCCCGCCCGCGGTCCGAGCGGCTTTTACCGGCTTCCGGCTCCCGGATAGAAGTGTAGATCGACCGTATAAAGCGGCAAATCCACGCGCACCGCATAGCGCACTTCAATATGCACGCTTTCCGGTGCACGCTGAATTTGCACGTTATCGGCCACCACCGGAAGCCCCAGATCGGCGGCCCTTGCGAGCACCCAGGAGCGCAGCACGTCATCGGAGCTCGTGGGCGCCGCGGCACGATGTGTCACGTCTTCCACAAACTGTTGCAGTTCCCGATTGCGCAAATAAATGGGGATCAGGCGGACCCCCAAGACTACGAGAATCGCCAACACGGCCACCCCGGCCGCCAGGCGCAAACGGGTGGCGATCACTGCCGCTCGTCCGCATCGCGCGCGGAGGCGCACAACTCGTCCCACATCTCGCCGTGGGGGTTCCATTCGGGATTCTCCAGGCCGGAAATTTGCATCTCGGCCATCGTTAACGTGCCGTGGCCGTAGGGGCAAATGTACTCGATGCGCGGGGTTCCGAGGAAGAGCATGCGGCCCCACGATCCCGTCTCGACCGGCATCCGCAGCCGCCGCAAGCAGACCCGGCACCGATAGCGTTGGTCCCAGATGCACAGGTACAGCAGGCCGCAGCACGAAAGAAACCACAGGCCCGCCAGCAGAGTATACGTCAGATCGTAGGTTAAGCGCGGCGGAGTGTAATCGTAGAATTTAGGCGGGACCGGCCAGGTATTCAGCCAGCGCAGCAATCCGTACATCACGGCCGCGCAGAGAGCGATCTTTCCCGCCAGATAGGCCCAGTACCGCATGTATGCTTAGATGCCACCACGCATCGCTAAGTTTCCGGCCCCGCCCTTAACTGCGGAACAGGTTGCGCGCCAGGAAGAAGACGTTGGCCGGCCGTTCCGCCAACCGCCGCATGAAATACGGATACCATGCCTGCCCGTACGGCACGTACAACCGCAGCCTGTATCCTTCCTTAACCAGCCGCTTCTGGATATCGCGGCGGATGCCGTACAACATCTGGAATTCGAAGGAGTCGCGCGCGACCTTGCGCGACTCCACGAATCGCTTGGTCTGTTCGATGATCTTCTCGTCATGCGTGGCTATAGCGGGGTATACGCCGCTTTCGAGCAAAAGGTTCATCAGCTCGACGTAATTGCGGTCCACGTCCGCTTTGCTGGGGAAGGCCACCGCGGGCGGCTCCAGATAAGCGCCCTTGCACAAACGCACGCGAATGCCCCGCGCGCACAGCATTTCCACATCCTTGCGGCTGCGATACAGGTACGCCTGGATCACCGTGCCGGTGGTCTTGTATCGGTCGTGTAGCGTAACGACCAAGTCGAGCGTGCGGTCCGTGTATTCGCTCGATTCCATATCGATGCGCACGAAAGTGCCCAGCGCGCCCGCCTGGCGGACCAACGCCTCGACGTTCGCCCGGCATTCATCCAGCGATAGATCCATGCCGAACTGCGACAGCTTCAGCGAAATGTTGCCATCGATCTTGAGCTTGTCGATTTCGTCGATCGCCAGCAGGTAGGCATCCCGCGAGGCGGCCGCTTCTTCGAGCGACGTGACGCTCTCGCCCAGGTGATCGAGCGTTACGGCGATGCCCTCTGCATTAATCCGCTGACAGGTGGCCAGCGCGTCGGGCAGATTGTCGCCCGCCACGAAGCGCGCCGACAGGCGCCGGGCCCAGCGGGAAGTTTCCATCCATTTCCGCAACTGCTTCTGGCGCGAGAGGAACAGGAAGAACTTGCGCATTCTGGTTCAACATAACGCGTGGCGCACGCTCTCAGCGTGCCGTGTGCCGACTCATCGGGACACCCTGCTTACCCTTGCCAGCCGGACGGTTTCACTCTTTTCAAGATGACCTCCATGTAGGGATCGACCCGATAGGGGCCTTCGAGCCTGTAACCCAGTTTGTCCAGCTTACTCGACCCTTTCCGCAAATACGTCTGGTAGATGCCCGCCAGTTTATCTCGCTTGGTGGCGAAGACCATGGTTTCCGGCTCGCGCACCTCGATGAATTCCTCGACGGCCTGAAACACACCGTTGAAAATCTCGAAAGATGAATGCACCGCCGCCGTGCTATCGCTCTGGTCGACCTCAAAGACTACGTGCCAAGGCCCAGTTGTGTCCCTCTGTTCAAAGGAAACCCTAACCTTGATGCCATCCACGCGGAACGCAGCAGTCGCGTGGGAACGCCGTGGATAATTCCACACCAGCTTGGCGTTGGAATTGAAAGATTCAGCCATATATTCCGCGAACGTTTGCATGATGGCCGCCGCTCTCGTCGATGCGTTCATTATATCGAAGGCGCCCGTGGGTTGGGGCAGAATCGCTTCGCACCCTGCGATCCACGCCGCCAAAATCACGCTTCGTCGCACGATGTCTCGGTGTATCGATTCCATTCAGCTATAAGTTCGCCCCTGCACCTCCCGCAGCCGCCGCTCCAGAAACCGCCGCTCGCTGTCGTTCGTCACCAATTCCAGCGCCCGCCGGTAACTCTCCGCAGCCTCCGCCCACGACCCCATCCGCCGCAGCAGATCCGCCCGCGCCGCATGCAGCAAATGATAGCCGTCCAAATCGCTCGCCGCCGCCAGCCTGTTGACAATCTCGAGCGCCGCCGCCGGACCGCTCGCCATGGCCACCGCGACCGCCCGATTCAGCGCCACGACCGGCGAAGGCTGCAGCCTTTCCAGCACATCGTACAGCCGCACGATCTGCGGCCAGTCTGTATCTTCCGCGCGCCGCGCCCGGCAATGCAGCGCCGAAATCGCCGCCTGCAGCGCGAACGGCCCAGGCCCTCCCGCCAGCGCCTCCTGCACCAGCGGTAAAGCCTCCGCGATCTGCCGCCGATCCCATCGGCTGCGATCCTGTTCCTCCAGCACCACCAGATCGCCGGCCTCATCCAAGCGCGCCTCTCGCCGGGCATCGTGCAGCAGCATCAGCGCCAACAGCGCCGTGGCTTCCGACGGAGTCTGCGGCGCAGTCAACGTCCGCACCAGGCGTCCCAGCCGGATGGCTTCCGCGCACAGATCGGTCCTGACCAGCGGACCGCCCCGCGTAGCCGCGTAGCCCTCGTTGAAAACCAGATAAATGACCGTCAGCACCGCGTCCAGCCGGTCCGCCATGTCATTGGTCTGCGGCACGCTATACGGAATGCCCGCATCGCGAATCTTCCGCTTGGCGCGCACCAGCCGCTGCGCCATGGTCGCCACCGGCACCAGAAACGCGCGCGCAATCTCGTCCGTCTCCAGGCCGCACAGTGTGCGCAGGGTCAACGCCACCTGCGCCTCGGGCGCCAGCGCGGGGTGACAACAGGTGAAAATCAGCCGCAGCCGATCGTCGGGAATCTCTTCCGTGTCGTAATCCGGCTCTTCGACTTCCCGGACGAAGCCGTCGGCGACGTACGATTCCAGTTTTTCCTTGAACATCGCCTTGCGCCGGATGCGGTCGATCGCCTTGTGCCTGGCGGTCTGAATGATCCACGCGCGCGGGAACTCGGGGATGCCCGACACCGGCCACTGGTCCACCGCGGCGGTGAAGGCTTCCTGCGCGGCTTCTTCGGCCAGGTCGAAATCGCGCGTGATGCCGATCAGCGTGGCGACGATCAGACCCCAATCCGAGTGATAGACCGCTTCGACGGCCTTCGCGGCGTCCGCGGGCATAATCGATTATATTGATTCTTGAGCGGGGATGTCGATTCGGCCGCGCGCCGTTCGACATAGTCTTATGAAATACATGCTACTGATTTACGGCAACGAGCAAGCCTGGACCGAGGCCGAGCGCGCGGATTGTTTCGTCGAGTCGACGGCGCTTGCCCATCAGCTTAAGGCGAACGGACAGTATCTGGCCACCGCGCCGCTGCAGCCTGTCGCGACAGCTACTACCGTCCAGATGCGCGATGGCAAGCGTCTGGTCACCGACGGCCCTTTCGCGGAAACGCGCGAGCAACTCGGCGGCTATTACCTGATCGACGCCAAGGACCTCGATGAAGCGATTTCGATCGCCGCCCGCATTCCCGGCGCCCGCAAGGGTACGGTCGAGATCCGGCCAGTTTTGGAGATCGGCGGCCTGCCGGCATAGCAAAGGAGAAAACCATGAGCAAAGTACGAGTTCTAGTCGGTACCCGCAAAGGCGCATTCGTTCTCACCTCCGACGGCAACCGCGAACAATGGAACGTCGCCGGCCCCCATTTCGGCGGATGGGAAATGTACCACATCAAAGGCTCGCCCGCCGACCCGAATCGCCTCTATGCATCGCAATCCACCGGCTGGTTCGGGCAGTTGATCCAGCGCTCCGACGATGGCGGCCAGACTTGGAACCCCGTGGGCAACAAATTCGCCTACGAAGGCGTCGCGGGCACGCACCAGTGGTACGACGGCACGCCGCACCCGTGGGAGTTCAAACGCGTCTGGCATCTGGAACCGTCCCTCACCGATCCCGATACCGTCTACGCCGGCGTGGAAGACGCCGCCTTATTCCGTTCGACCGACGGCGGACAGAACTGGCAGGAACTCCCCGGACTGCGCAGCCACGGTTCCGGTCCCGACTGGCAACCCGGCGGCGGCGGCATGTGCCTGCACACCATCATTCTCGATCCGGCCGACCCGCAACGCATCTACATCGCCATCTCCGCGGCGGGCGCTTTCCGCACGGACGACGGCGGCCAGACCTGGCGACCGATCAACCGTGGACTGTACTCCAAAACCATCCCCGAGCCAACCGCCGAAGTCGGCCACTGCGTGCACCACGTGGCTATGCACCCATCTCGCCCGGACGTGCTCTACATGCAGAAGCATTGGGACGTGATGCGCAGCGGCGACGCGGGCGATTCTTGGCAAAAGATCAGCGGCAACCTGCCGGTCGACTTCGGCTTCGCGATCGACGTACACGCGCACGAGCCGGAAACCATTTACGTCGTCCCCATCAAGAGCGATTCCGAGCATTATCCGCCCGAGGGCAAGCTGCGCGTATACCGCAGCCGCACGGGCGGAAACGAGTGGGAGCCGCTCGGCAACGGTCTGCCGCAACGCGACTGCTACGTGAACGTGCTGCGTGACGCCATGGCGGTCGATTCGCTCGACGAGTGCGGCGTGTACTTCGGCACTACCGGCGGACAGGTTTACGCGTCGGCCGACGCCGGCGATCATTGGGCGCCGATTGTCCGCGATCTTCCGGCCGTGCTTTCGGTCGAGGTGCAGACGCTGCCATGATCCGCGTCGAGCTTCCGGCGCATCTGCGGAACCTGGCGCGTGTTTCGGGCGAAGTGCACCTCGATGTCGCCGGCCCGGTCACGCAACGGGCGGTGATCGACGCGCTGGAGGCCCGGTATCCGGCGCTGCGCGGCACCATCCGCGATCAGGTGACGCAACAACGCCGCCCGTTCGTGCGGTTCTTCGCCTGCGAGGAGGATCTGTCGCATGAGCCGGCGGACGCTCCGCTGCCCGCGGCGGTCGCGTCGGGTAAGGAGCCATTCTTGATCGTCGGCGCCATCGCCGGCGGCTAGGCCTTTGAACGTTCCTGCTTGTGTGTACCTACAAAAAGAGTTACACTGCTAGATGACCTACGAATGGGACGCGAAGAACCGGAGCAACTTCGTCAAGCATGGCATGGCTTTCGACGACGCCGAACAGGTGTTCAGCGGGCTTTGCGTCACCTTCGAGGACAGCCGCTTCGATTGTGGAGAGGATCGGCTTATCACCTTGGGCTTGCTTGCCGGGCGGGTGGTCGTCATAGCCCATGCCCCGCGCGGCGAAGCGACCCGCGTAATCTCCATGAGGAAGGCAAACAGCCGTGAGCAAGAAATCTATTATCAGCGACTTGGCAAGACTTGATCGGATGAAGGATGCGGACATCGACTATTCCGACATTCCGCCCCTTGGCAAGGCTTTCCTTAGGAGGGCGAGTGTGGCTTGGCCTCCGGTCAAAAAGCAACTGACGATTCGCCTGGATGCAGACGTCCTGAACTGGCTCAAGGCCAATGGCCGGGGCTATCAGACGCGCATCAACCGCATCTTGCGCGTAGTAATGGAGAGCCAACCCCGCCGGCCGGGGCGTCCCCGTTCTGACTCCTGACTCCTGTCTCCTGACTCCTGCCCTTCAATCCCCCCGCAACGCCTGCACCACATCCACCCGCGCCGCGCGCAACGCCGGCAGCAACGACGCAATCACCGCCGCCGCCAGCAGCACCGTCGCCGACCCCGCCACGACGGCCGGGCCCGGCATCCGCACGGCCTCGAAATAGCTACCCGCCAACTGCGCCAGCGCGAACCCGCACACCCCGCCCGCTACCACTCCTGCCGCCGCGATCACCGCGCCTTGCGCCAGCACCCCCCTTACCAGATGCCCGGGCTGCGCTCCCACCGCCAGCCGGATGCCGAATTCCCGCGTGCGCTGGCTCACCGAAAACGCCAGCACGCCCGCCACCCCCACCACCGCGATCGCCAGCGCCACCGCCGCGAAGCCGCCGAACACCAGCGTGTTCAGCCGGTCCGGCGTCAGCACTTCGGTGCGGATATCTTCCAGCGTGGCGGCATGCTCCACGGGCGTTTCGGGCGACATCTCGCGGACGATGCGCGTCACCGGCGTCACCAGCGCGTACAGATCCCCGTGCGCGTGAATGAACAGGCGGCCGCCCCAAATCGCCTCCTGGTCAAAGGCATGATACACGGTTAGAGCCGGCCCCGGCACCACGTTTTCGTCGTCCACGTCGGCAGCCACCCCCACGATGCGCCGCGGCACCGTGCTGATATCGGCAAACTTCAGCACCGGGTCCGTCCATATCAGGTGGTGGTTGACCGCGTCCTGACCCGGGAACATCCGCTGCGCCAGGCTCTGGCTCACGATCACTACTTTCTCACTATCCCGCCGATCCGCCTCGTTGAAATCGCGCCCGGCGATCATCGGAATCCCGAGTGCCGCGAAGAATCCCGGCGAAACGGTCCGCATCCGCCCGTGCGGGTCTTCTTCACCCGGCGCGCGCACGCGGCCTTCCGTCGTGAACTCGAATCCCGGGCCGAAGCTGCCCGCGTCCCGCCACGGCACGAAAACGCCCATGGCGACGCGATCCACGCCCGGCAGCGCCGTGATCTTCCGGATCGCCTCTTTATAGAACTCCACGATTTGGTCGGGCGTCTTCCCGTAGGCGTTCGCCGGCACGTTCAACGCCAGCACATGCCGCACGTCGTAGCCGGTCTCGACCGCCTGCAGAGCCAACAACGTCTTCAGCAGCATGCCGGCGCCGGCCAGCAGCACGAAGCACGCCGCGATCTGGGTGATAGCGAAAATCCGCAGGCGCCGGTTGGTGCTGCCCGTAATGCGTGAGCCGCCGCTCGACAAACCCAGGCCCCGCGGCGATCCCGCCGAAGGCAGGCGCGGGACAAACGCGAGCAGCAGCGCGGCCACCACCGCCAGCCCAGCGCTCACCCACAGCATACTGAAATCCACCTTCAGATCCAGCGCGCGGACCGAAAAGCGGGAGGCGTACCCGGCCAGGATGACCACCATGGGCCGGGCGATCAGCACGCCCACCGCCGCGCCCGCCAAGCCCAGCAACAGCGTTTCGGCCAGCAGTGTCCGCCGTAGCGCGCCTGCGCTCGCGCCTAGCGCCGCGCGCACCGCCAGTTCGCCTTCCCGCCGCACCGTCCGCGCCAGAATCAGATTCGCGACGTTCGAGCATGCAATCACAAAGACCAATCCCGCCGCCGCCAGCAGCACCAGCAGCACGGTCTTCGCGCGCGAGGTGATCTGCTCGCGCAACCGCACTGCATCAATCCGGAAATCCGCCCTTACCGGATAGGATTCTGGATGTTCCTTCATCATCGTGCCATGCACGACGCGCAACTCGGCGCGCGCGGACTCTAGCGTGGCGCCAGGCGCCAGCCGCGCGAACAAGTCCGTCATGCGATGCACCCGCCCCGTGACCATGGTGGCCGAGAGATGATGCGGGCTGGTGACTATGTTGGCGAACAACTCCGTTTCCGCTGGATACGGCACCGACGGCTCCACCACGCCCACGATAGTGGCCGAACGCGTATTGAGCCGGATGGTCTTGCCGATAACGGCCGGGTCCTTTTTCAGCGCCGTCCAGAATCGATACGTCAGCACCGCCGCCCCGGCGGCCGCCGGACCATCGTCCCGCGCATCCAGCAGGCGGCCCAGCACCGGGTGCAGTCCCATCACCTCGAAATACGATCCGCCAACCACGCCGGACCGGATTTCGCGCGGCTCTCCAAGTCCCACCATGGTGAAGCCCATGGTGGAGAAGTCGCCGATGGCGCTCAGCGATTTGACGCGCTCGCGCAGATCCCGGATCTCCGGAACGGAGAAGGCGGTGCTTTCGGCGCCGATGCCCCGCGCGCTCTGGCTGATGTAGATCAGCCGGTCCTCGTCGCGGTTGGCCAGCGGCCGCAGCAGCACGCCGCGCACCACGCTGAACATGGCGGAGTTGGCGCCGATACCCAGCGCCAGCGTCAGGATCACCGTCATCGTTAGCCCCTTGGTGCGTGCCAGCGAACGGACCGCGAATTTCAGCTCGCGCCAGAATGTGATGTGCACTTCGGTCATATATTCCTCGCTCCTACCTTTATGTCGAACCAGACACCGCGAAATCGACACTCGAGAGCGGGAATCTTGGCCGGATCCCGGTGTCATAATGATCTCCATGCTCTTCTCTCAATCGATCCTCCTGGCTGCGTCGTATCTGCTCTGGACATCCGCCGCGGCCGCCCAAAGCCCAGCTCTCGACATCCCCGCCCTGGACGCCACGGCCAACGCGGAACTGGCCGCCACCAAAACGCCCGGCGCGGCCATCGGCGTCGTGCAGGATGGCCGCCTGGCTTACGCCAAGGGGTTCGGCACATCCAACATCGAAACCGGCGCGCCCGTAACCCCGGAGACCCTGTTCCGCCTCGGCTCGACCTCCAAAATGCTGACCGCCGCGGCAGTCGCCACCTTCGTCGCCGAGGGCAAGCTCGATTTCAACGACCCGGTAGGCAACTATATCACGGGACTCGATCCGGCCATAGCCGCGCTTACCGTCAACCAGATCCTTAGCCACACCGCCGGCCTCAAGGACGAAGCCATCATGAATGGCCGGCACGACGATGCCGCGCTCGGGCAGGAAATCCGGGCGTGGAAATCGGACTGGCTGTTCACCAAGCCGGGCGTCATCTTCTCGTACGCCAACCCCGGCTATTGGCTTGCCGGTTATCTGGCGGAAACGGTCGCCGCGAAGCCCTACGCGGACGTAATGCAGGACCGCGTCTTCGGACCGGTGGGCATGGAGTCGTCGACTGTGCGTCCGTTGATGGCCATGACGCGACCGATCTCGCAAGGGCACGGCCTGGTGAATGACAAACTGGCCGTGCTGCGCCCCGCGCCGGACAATGCCGCGAACTGGCCGGCGGGCTCGGTCTTTTCCAATCTCAACGATCTTTCGCGCTTCACGATCGCCATGATGAACGATGGCAAACTCGACGGCAAGCAGGCACTGTCGCCGAAGGTGGTGGCGGCGCTTACCTCGCCGCACGCCAAAGCTCCCGGATGGGAAACGCCCTACGGTTACGGCCTGAACATACAGGAGAGAGGCGGGCGCGTCTGGACGCACGGTGGATCGCGCGCCGGATACGGTTCCTTCATCGCCATGCTGCCGGACCGGCAGGCCGCCGTAATTGTGCTGTGCAACCGCAGCGGCGAGAGCCTGGAGAAGACCCACGTCAAGATCATGGGAATGCTCGGTGCGCCGCCGCTCGAATCCCACGACAACATGCCGGATACCGCGATCCCGCCGAGCGAGTTTGCGAAGTACGCCGGCGCCTACCACAACGGAGACAATATCACGAAAATCGAAGAGCGGGATGGCAAGCTGTTCATCGGGCAGCAGGAGCTGCGGAAGGGCGCGGGCGATTGGCTGGTCGCGAAAACTCGCCAAATCTTCGCGGTTCCCGGCGCCGATGGAAAGATCGAATACCTGTACGAGGGCGGCCGCGCGGCGATCAGGACGACCTTGCCCTAGTGACTCGGCACACCTTCTATTTCCGCCACCTGCCGGACTTCGATGATACCCAGGCTGCTCGGCCCCATGAACCCCGCCGCGATGGCGATCGCCTCCTCCCGATCCTTGACGTCGATCAACGTGTACCCGCCAACCTGCTCGCGCGTCTCCGCAAACGGACCGTCGGTCACCAGTTTCTTGCCATCGCGCACGCGGACGGTGCTCGCCTCGGCCGTAGGATGCAGCGGCGAGCCCCCCAGGAACTTGCCGCTCGCGATGAGTTGTTGCACGTAGTGCATCGGCTCCGCAATGGTCTCCTGCCGCTCGGCCTCGCTCAGGCTCAGCCAAGCCTTCTCATCCAGATAAGTAAGTAGCATGTATGTCATTCGAATGTCCCTCTCCAACGGTTTATCGAACGGCACGCGCCCGGATCGACAACTCCGCCGTTGGGCAGCGAATCTTGGTAGTGCTGCCCTTGCGAGAAGATGAGATTTCTTTGGGGCCTGGATAAATCATGTACCGGATCTCGGCGCTACGGGTGTGTCCTGCAATCCGCACGAGGGAGCGTTGCACCCTGGGCCGCGCGTATAAGCGCCAACTGGCCAACGTTCGACCGTTCCAGCGAATACAGGCGTAAAGGTTACGCTCCACGCTTTCAGCCTTAGTGCCGGCGGCCCGGATCATCTCCAGATGGCGAGGCATCTGCCCCGCCGGAGGATCTCGTCGAAATCTTAGGGATACGATGACGGGTTGGATTCCGCAAACATTTTATTCTAGCTCATTGTCTTGATGCTCACGGAATATGGCGCCGCCTCGACCCGCTGTGCAATGCCGCAGTTCTTGAGGTAGTCATGAATCGTTGACCTTGGGTAGGTTAGGAGAAATTCGCGCGAAATGCGTAGCTCCTTGGGCCTGCCGTGCGAATCGGCCACGTCAATGACGACGCTGTCCAAGCCGCCTCCTCTCTCCTGCAGCGCTTGACCGGAGAAGTGCTCGAAGAGGGTATTCTCGAACCCATGCCGTTTGCGGAATATTCAGTCGTTCCATAAAGCTCCTTGACTTAGGCGTCCGGCCCTTTTACGTACCGCACGCCTGTCGGCCCCTTGAAGGGCTCTCCCGCTGCAACGTTTCGGGGCGGGTCGATGTCCTTGTACAGCATGTGACGTTTCTCCAGTGACTCAATTAGGGCGCTGACCGTCTCGTAGTCTTCGCCCAACTCGGCGGCCACGTTTTCCAGGGCTTTCACGGGGTCCGTGAATCTACCCTGTGCGACAGTGAGTGCAATGGCCCTACGCTCGCGGGGAGTGAGGACGTAGTTCCGAACGAGCGCGCGATCTTGTGCCGGCAAGACGTTGATGACGGCTTCGCAGTACTCGTCGGGGAGGATGAACCAGATCGGCAGGCCTCTCGATTGCGGGTTACCGATGGGATTGTCTCCTTCGCCATTCCAACGCACCGCCAAGACTCCTTTTCTGTCCCAGAGGCCGAGCGCCAAGGCGCTCTCGCCTTCCCCCTTGTCATCGAGGACCTTTATGTGATGCCAATGCCGTTGTGGTGACGCGACCTCATCGGGCGGTATGTACGTCATTTGAACTCTCCTCTCAGCGCGGTTTCTAATGGATCTGCAAAACGGTACAGCTATAGTATACAACCCAAGTCGCACGATGTCAAATCAAGTCATCTCACGTCGTATGACGTCTTTCATCCTTCAGATTGGCCGTGCAAGGTAAAAGCGGGACCGCAAGGACAGGGGCACATGCTCACTTTCAAGCTGTTTACCGGCTTCGACACATCCGTGCCTGCCCGAGTCCAACCGAAAACGCCCCACGCTAAGTCTGCGGTGGGTTTCCCGATCGCCGCCGTGCTATCTTTATGGTCGAAAAGGACTCCTCCGCCGACCGAACGGCGTTCCGAGGACATGAATACCGAACGAACCCAACAGGGGGGCGCGCGCGCAAACGCGGGGTATTCACCCGGCAAGGTTCTGAAGTAACAATGTTACCTCGCCGCTGAATTCCCCAAAACGGGCAGGACAGCTTTACCATTCGAACCCAACACGCCCGTGCGTCGAACTGGGATCGCCCCCTCGCCCGCTCGCCCCCTCTCCCGCTCAGCCTCGGACCGCCCTCACGCAGATCCCCCCAAGAAATCTTGCGACATTTCCCCCGAACCGCCACTAACTGTGTATCACCATGCGGCTCTGGATACTCCTCCTCGCCCCCACTCTGGCATCCGCCCAGACTCCCGACCCCTCCTACGAGCCCCTCACCAAAGCCTACGAAGCCGTGCACACCCGCAACTACGATGACGCCATCGCCCTCTTTCTCAAAGCTATCGAAGCCGCCCCCGCCCGCCCCGCCATCCGCAAGGACCTCGCCTACACCTACCTCAAAATCGGCGAAAACACCGCCGCCCGCGATCAATTCCGCGAAGCCATGCTGCTCGATCCCAAAGACTTCCACGTTGCCCTCGAATACGCCTTTCTCTGCGACGAAACCAAGCAACAAGCCCAGGCCCGCCGCGTTTTCGACCGCATCCGCAAGTCCGGCGACCCCGAATCGCGCGCCACCGCCGAGCGCGCCTTTCAAAACATCGACCGCCCCCTGGGCGAAGGCATCGCCCGCTGGACCAACGCCCTCCAGCTCGGCGGCGACAACTTCAGCGCTCATTTCGAGCTCGCCACCCTGGCCGAACAGCGCGACGCGCTAGAACTTGCCGCCAATCATTATGAGAAAGCGTGGCGCCTGATCCCCGAACGCCGCTCCGTTCTGGTAGACCTCGGCCGCGTCCTGCAAGCGCTGCACCGCCCCGAAGAGGCCAATGCCGCCCTCCTGGCCGCCTCCCGCGGAGGCGAACCGCGCGCCGCCGAAGCCGCCCGCGAACTGCTGCCCACCCGCTATCCATACGTTGCCGAATTCCAGCGCGCCCTGCAACTCGACCCCAAAAACCTCGAACTGCGCCGCGATCTCGCCTATCTCCTGCTGCGCATGAACCGCCAATCCGAGGCCGAACAGGAATTCCGCGAGATCACCACTCTGTCCGAAACCGACTATCTCTCCGCCGCGCAGCTCGGCTTCCTGTTATTGGCCCGCGGCGAAACCACCGAGGCTATGCCGCTGCTCGAACGCGTCATGAAGGGCGCGGACGAAGATCTTGCCAACCGTGTCCGCGCCGTCCTGCGCCTGCCCCAAACTTTGCTGAAACGTCCAACCCAGCCCGCGCCCCCTTCCATCGACGCCAAAGTCATGGCCGAACGCAGCTTCCAGGCCGGCTTCATCCGCGATTCGCTCAAGTATCTGCAACTTGCCCAGGAAGACGATCCCGCCGACTTCGCCGTCATGCTCAAACTCGGCTGGACCTACAACATGCTGCACAACGACCGTCAGGCCATCCGCTGGTTCGACCTGGCGCGCAAGAGCTCCGATCCCAAAATCGCCAAAGAGGCCGAAACCGCTTACCGCAACCTGCGCCCGGAACTCGAAAATTTCCGCACTACGGTCTGGATGTTCCCCCTCTACTCCTCACGCTGGCACGATGCCTTCGCCTACGCTCAAGTCAAGACCGAGAAGCGCCTGCATTTCCCGGTTCACCCTTACGTCAGCCTGCGTTTCATCGGCGACACGCGCGGAACCATCGGCCCTGAAAACGGCGGCGTTGCCCCGCAATATTTATCCGAGAGCGCCTTCATTCCGGCCCTCGGCGTGGCCACCGACGTTTGGCATGGCTTGGTGGGCTGGGCGGAAGCCGGCGTCGCCGCCGGATATCTGACGGGTCACATCCTTCAGGATTACCGCGGCGGCGCTTCGTTCACCAAAGGCTTCGGCCATATGCTGAAGTCCGAGACCGGCGGCCTCTTTTTCGAAACCAACGACGACGCCATTTTCGTGAGCCGATTCGACGACGATTTTCTGATGATCTCCCAAAATCGCGCCGGTTACACGCCCACTCTGGGAGCTTTGCAGATGCAGCTTTACTGGAACGTCAACCTCACCCTGGATCAAAAACGCCAGCCGTGGGCTAACTTCTTCGAAACCGGGCCTGGCCTGCGCTTCCGCCACGCGGCCATGCCCAGCGCGCTTTACTTTACCGTCAACTACCTGCACGGCAACTACACCATCGCAGGAGATCCCTATGGCCCCACTTTCAACGATTTCAGAGCCGGATTCTGGTATGCGTTTACTTATTAGCCTCATCCTGGGCGCCGCGCCTCTCGCCCACGCCGCCGCCCTCCCCTCCTTCACCATCCTCTCCGACGACCAAGGCGGCTGGCCCCTACTCCTCCAATCGGTCGGATTCATGCCGCAACCCGCCGCCTCCGCCCGCATCTTCGTCCTCCGCGCCGGTGCCGCCGGATCCCCCGAATGGCCCGCGCGCGTCGAGAACGGCGCGTATCTTATCCTGGAAGGCGAATCCTCCACCGCCGAATCCTTCGGCTTTCGCCCTACCAAGGAAAACGTGAAAATCACCAGCCTCGAAGACGTGCACCTGCCCAAGCTGCCCATCGTGTGGGAGAAGGGTCTCGAACTGCCCCGCTACGAAGTGCCCACCGAAGCCAAGGTCTTCGCCAAAGAGCGCTGGACCGGCGCGCCCATATCGGCCGGCTTCCGCCGCGGCGCGGGCGCGATCCTTTGGGTGGAAGTCTCCCCCGGCGAGCGCGGCTATGAGCGCTTCCCTTACCTGCTGCACGCCCTCGCCGATCTCGGCCTCGACCCGCCCTTCCGTTCCAACCGCCTCTGGGCCTTCTTGGATTCCTCCTACCGCCTGCGCGTCGACCTCGACTACTTCGCCGCCCGCTGGCGCAACGCCGGCATCGCCGCCGTACACGTTGCCGCCTGGCACTTTTACGACTCCGATCCCGAGAGCGACGCGTACCTGAAGCGCCTGATCGCCGCCTGCCACGCCAACGGCATCCTGGTTTATGCCTGGCTCGAACTGCCCCACGTCAGCGAAAAGTTCTGGGACGAGCATCCCCAATGGCGCGAAAAGACCGCCGTTCTCCAAGATGCCCAACTCGATTGGCGCAAGCTCATGAACCTCTCCAATCCCGATTGCTTCCGCGCCGCCGCCGCCGGCGTCAGGGACCTGATCGGACGCTTCGATTGGGATGGCGTCAACCTCGCCGAGCTTTACTTCGAGTCGCTCGAAGGCCTCGCCAACGCCTCTCGCTTCACGCCCATGAACGACAACGTGCGCACGCAATTCCGCGCCGCCGGCGGCTTCGATCCTATCGAATTGTTCCAGAACCGCAAAGACGCGCCCTCGCAGCGCGCCTTTCTGGACTTCCGCGCCCGCATCGCGCGCGAGATGCAACAACAGTGGCTCGCCGAAATCGAATCGATGCGCGGCGCGCGCAATTACCTGGACGTCGTGCTGACCCATGTGGACGACCGCCTGGATACTTCCATGCGCGACGCCATCGGCGCGGATTCCGCGCAGCTTCTGCCGCTGCTCGACCGCCACAACTTCACCTTCCTGGTCGAGGACCCGGCGACCGTGTGGAACGAAGCGCCGCAGCGTTACGAGGAGATCGCCCGTCGCTACCGCCCGCTGACGCCGCGTCAGGACCGCCTGGCCATCGACCTGAACATCGTGGACCGTTACCAGAACGTCTATCCCACCAAGCAGCAGACCGGCGCGGAGTTGTTCGAGGTGGTGCACTCGGCGGCGGGCGCATTCGCCCAGGTAGCGCTCTATTTCGAGAACTCCATCCTTTCGCCGGACCTGTCTCTGCTGCCCGCCTCGGCCGCCGTGGTCACCCGGATGGAAACCGTCGGCCCTAAGCTCATGGTCGATTCGCCGCATGGCGTGGCCCTGCGCTGGCCGGGCCCCGCGATGGTAGATGGCCTACCGTGGCCGGTGCAAAACGGCCCGCTGCTGTTCCTGCCCGCCGGTGCGCACTCCGTCGAAGCCGGCGCCAACGCGCCCGCGCTGCAAGTGACGCACTTCAATGGAGAACTGACTTCCGCGCAGCTTGCCGGCACGTCCGCCGTCGAGTTGTCCTACCGCGGTTCGGCGAGGGCGATAGCCATCCTGAATCGCAAGCCGGTGAGCGTGGAAATCGACGGGGCCGAAACGCCGCCCGATGCCTCCGGACCGAACGGCATCTTCCTGCCGCGCGGCCAGCACCTAGTAACGATAGAAGCGCAGAAGTAAGAAGACAGAATAAAGAAGCCAAAATCGTGGCACAGTGCCGACCGAGGAATTCTGACTTCCGACTTCTGTCTTCTGTCTTCTATTTTCCTAGCTCATACGCCGCAATCGTCTTCCGGTCCCGCAAGTAAAGCCGCGTGCCCGCCAGCGTGGGCGGCGTCCAGGAGATGCTCTGCATCACCGAAGCCTTCGCCAGCACCTCGAACTTCTGCGGACTCGCGCGGCAAAGCGCCAGCGTCCCGTCCTGGTCCGCGAGGATCAGCTTGCCGTCCGCCCATAGCAATTGCGCTTTGGCGAAGGTGCGGTCCTGCCACACGATCTTCCCCGTCTTAAGCTCGACAGCGCTCATGAAGACGGGCCCGTCGTAGCCCCGCGATAAGTATACATAACCGTCGCGCAGGATGGCCGTGCCGATATGCAGTTGAATATGCGGGTCGTACCAAAGTTGATCCACCTTGGTCTTTCCGCCGGACTGGCTCAGGTGCAGCACGCGCGCGCCCTCGCCGTATGCCGAAGCCACGAACAGCAGATTGCCGGGCGCCCATACCGGAGTGTTTACGGCCAATCCGTAGTTGGTCTCGTGCTCGTGCGACCAAAGCAGCGCGCCATTGTCCGGATTGAAGCCGAACACCGTCTTGGCCGCCAACACCACCACCTGCGGCTGGCCGTCCACGTCGATCAACAGCGGCGAGGAGTGCGAGTTCGTGAATTGCAGGGCCTTCCAAACCACCGCGCCGTCGCTCTGCCGAAACGCGATTATGCCGTCGCCGTTGCCGCCCGCTTGATAGATCAGCGTGTCCTTGTAGGGCAGCGCGTGGCAGGAGAATCCGAATTGAAGCTGCGAGGCGTGAAACTCCTTGTACAAGTCGTGCGACCATTTCGGCTTGCCGGTTTTCTTGTCCAGCGAATAGATCTTCCCGGTTCCGCTGGCCGTGATCAGGCGATCGCCAACCACTTGCGGCATCGCGTACGGCCCCGGGCCCACCCCCTCCGAATATGCGTTGGTGAACGGGTTCTCGTACGCGTATTCCCAGACCGTCTTGCCGGTAGCCGCGTCCAGCGCCGTGACCACATCCTGCGAACCCCGGCGAAACCCGGTGTAGAGCACGCCGCCCTCCGCGGCGACCGCGGAATAGCCGTCGCCCAAAGGCCGGCTCCAGACCTTTTTGGGACCCGCCGCCGGCCAGGAGTCCGCCAGCCCAGAAGTATTGACGATGAAGTCGCGGTTCTTTCCGCCCCATACCAGCCAGTCCTGCGCTACGGCGGGCGGTTTGGCGGCTGCGGCGGACTTGGGCGCGGCGCCTTTGGGGGCCGTCTGCGCCCCGAGCACGCAGCCCGCGATAAACACAGTTGTAGCGATGGACGCATACCGCATGTTTCCATTGGACGCATCCGCCCGCATTTTGTTCCGCAATCCCCCCGCAGGCGGTATTCTAGGAAGAATGATCGGAGCCAAGATCGGCAGCTACGAGATCGTCGACAAGATCGGCGACGGCGGCATGGGAGTTGTTTACAAGGCCCGCGACACGCAACTGGAGCGCATGGTGGCTGTCAAGGCCCTCAACCCCGAACTCTCCGGGAATCCCGTGTTGATGGAGCGTTTTCACAGTGAGGCGCGCGCCCAGGCGAAACTGAATCACCCTAACCTGGCCACGGTGTATGCCTTTCTGGAGCAGGACGGCGTCGCCTACATGGTGATGGAATTCGTGGATGGCGAGACGTTTCATGGGATGATCGTTCGCCGCGGCCCTATCCCCGCCGAGGAGGCCGTCCCGCTGTTCCGCCAGGCGCTGGCGGGGATCGGCTACGCGCACCGCATGGGGATCGTGCACCGCGATATCAAGCCCAGCAACATCATGCTGAACCGCGATGGGATCGTCAAGGTGATGGATTTCGGACTCGCCAAGGTCGCCGGCAGCCACGGCTTGACGCGCACCGGCGTGCGGCTGGGAACGGCGTATTATATGTCGCCCGAGCAAGTACTGGTGAAGCCGGTGGACGCCCGGTCGGACATCTATTCGCTGGGCGTGACCCTGTATGAGATGCTGGCGGGCCAAGTGCCTTTCGATGCGGCGAGCGAGTTCGAGATTCTGAACGATCACGTGAATACTCCGCCTCCGCCGCCGTCGCGGCCGTATGCGCAGATCCCCCAGGGTATTGAGAGTGCCGTACTGAAGGCGCTGGCGAAGGAGCCAGAGCAGCGCTTTCAGAGCGCGGAGCAATTCAGCGCGGCGCTGGAGCGCCCCGCGGAGTTCTATTTGGCCAAAACCGTGGCGGCCGACGCTCCGGTGCCGCCGGATCGGAGGGTGACGGTCGCCGGCACGCCGGCGGTCGCGGTGGCGGTTGTGGCGGCAAAGCGCGCGTTTTGGACACGGTTCCGGGTGGTGGTGGCTGGTGTCGGAGTCGTGCTCGCGTGCCTGCTTGGGGCGTGGCTGATTTCCCGGCCCAAGAAAGAGGCACCGTTGTCGGCGTCAGCTAATCCCACGCCGGCTCCTACTCAAGGCATTACGTCCGCCCCCGCCGCGGCTGCGCAGCCACCTGTAGCCGTACTGCCGCCCGTGACGCGCCCACCCCAACTCGAGAAGATCAATGTGCTGGCCGGGACGCCGATCTCCATTCGCACCGGCGAACCCATCGATCCGAATGATAGCCTCGACCGGCAGTTCCAGGCAACGCTGGCGGCTCCGGTACCTATGCAGGGCCGCGAAGCATTCCACCAGGGCGCGGCTGCGGTACTTCAGTTGGACGAAAGAGCCGTCGCGGACCATCCGGGGAAGACGGAAAGAGTTCTGAAGCTGGTGTCCATCGTCGCCGGTGGCCATCCCGTTCCAGTCGCCGGTCTCGGGCCTCCCCTGAACAAGGGCAACTTCCTGGAACGCAAGCTGCGCAAGCCTCAGATAGCGTCCGGAACGCAGTTCGGGTTCACATTGAGCGAAAAGGCGACCGTTACTCTGTCGCGGTAGATCAGCGCCCCGCCGACTTATACACGACCCGTCCACCCACCATGGTCATCACCACTTCCGTTTTGCCCGTCTGCTCGGGCCGCACCTCAAACAAATTCTGCGACAACACAATCAAATCCGCCTGCTTACCCGCTTCAAGCGACCCCTCAGTCGTCTCGCGCCGCCCGGCGATAGCCGCGCCCAGCGTGTAGGCCTTGATCGCGTCCTCCAGGCTGATCCGTTCCTTCGGCACCCAGCCGCCGGGAGGATCGCCCTCCGTGGTCTGGCGCGTCAACGCGTTCTGCACCCCCGGCCATGGACTCAGCGTGACCACCGGCCAGTCGCTGCCAAACGCCAGCCGCCCTCCCGCAGCTTCGATGCTATGCCAAACCCACGCCCGCCCCGCGCGGTCCGGACCGGCATTGCGCGCCCAGATCTTCAGCGTATCGTCATCCGGATACGCGTGCAGCGGCTGAAAACTGGCGATCACGCCCAGGCTGCCGAAGCGCGGGATGTCCGCCGCCGTAACGGTCTCGATGTGCTCCACGCGGGGCCGCGCGTCCTTGGTGCCGTTTTTCGTCTGCGCTTCCTCGTACGCGTCCAGCGCCAGCCGCACCGCGCGGTCGCCGATGGCGTGCGTGAAGATCTGAAAGCCGCGGCGGTCCAATTCCGCAACGGCTTGCTTGTATTTCGCCGGATCCCAAAACAGGGCGCCGCTCTTGGTGGGATCGTCGCTGTAGGGCGTGAGCATGGCGGCGGTATGCGATTCCACCACGCCGTCCAGCATCGTTTTCACCGCGCCAGTCGAAATCCAATCGTCCCGATATAAGCGGCGCGCCTGCTCCGCCTTCTCGATATCGGCCAGCGTCAGTTCCGGCGGATTCAGGAAGTACGCGACGTACAGCCGGACCGTAAGCTCGCCTTTTTGCCGCAGTTCGTCATAAAGATCCAGCCACTCAAAATCGCCGCCCGCGCTGTGTACCCGCGTCAGGCCCACCCGGTTGGCCTCATGCAGTCCCTTGCGCAACGCCGCCAGCCGCTCGTCCCGCGAGGGCTTTGGCGCGAACTTCGAAACCAACTCGCCGGCTTCTTCGAGCAACGCGCCGGTGGCTTCGCCCTGCTCGTCGCGCACGATCTTGCCATTCAGCGGATCGGGCGTCTCGCGCGTGATGCCGGCCAGGGCCAGCGCCTTGCTATTGGCCCACGAGGTGTGGCCGTCGTAAGCCTCCAGCCAGACTGGCCGGTTCAGCACCACTTCGTCGAGGACCTGGCGATCCGGCATCCCCGAGGGCGCGAACGCCGGATAATTCCACCCTGCGCCCAGAATCCACTCGTCGTACGGATGCGCGATGGCGTATTCCGATACCCGCTTCTGAATGTCGCGCACGGTGGGCGCGCCGTTCAGATCCACGTGCGTCAACCCAAGCGACCCCTCCATGAAATGGATGTGGCAGTCGGTGAAGCCGGGCAGTACCAGGCGGCCGTGTGCGTCGATAACGCGCGTGTTGGCCCCGCGATAGCGGTTGACCTCGCGGGTGCTGCCCACGGCCAGAATTTGGGCATCGCGTATGGCCACCGCTTCCGCCCACGGCTGTTGCGGGTTGACGGTGTAGATTCTGGCGTTCACCACCACGCTATCGGCGGAAGCTGGGTGCGCCGGCTGCTGAGCCCACATCGCGGCCAGCGACACGAAGACCGCCATCGCGGCGCGCCTTATAAGGAGGATACTGTTCATAGGTCCTTGTGGATCATGAAACCTTTCATTGTCACACTAGCGCTCGCGTTCGGGGTGGCCGTTGCTCCCGCCCAAACCAGATCTTCCATCTCCAGCCATAGCGGTTGGTCGATTCAGGACACTCTCGAAACCTCTCCCGATATTGTTGTGGGCGCCGTCGCCACCAGCGACTGCGCCGATCGCGGCACGCTAGTGTCCTGCCGTGCGACGGTGCGCGTGCTGCGGGCGATCAAAGGCGAACTCGCCCCGCAAGCCAAGATCCAGGTACATTGGGACTTCAAACCCGGCCCGCTGGATGGGCCGGAGGCCATGCGCCACGTTCCGGATGCGACGGCACTGTGGTTTCTGCATCCGGCGGCCGATGGCGGGTACACCCCTTCCAAAGCAACGTTCATGCCCGCTTACGGCGGCGTCTTCCTGCGCGTGCCCGCGGAGGCGCCCGGCGGAGATTTCTTCTACACTGGCGATGCCGCGCCGGAATACAAAATCGCGCGGGAAGTGGGCGCGGAGATGGTGGCCGAAGGTCCGGCGGCGGATGCTCAGATCGCCGCACAAACCCGCTTCCAGCCAAGCGCAATCTGGTTTCTCGCTCAAACGCTGAACAACCTTCCGGCAAAGGCGGCCACTGGGGTCTATGCGTCTCTTGCCCGTTCGCCCTCCGCGAGCCTCGAAGCCGTGGGAATCTCGGGCCGCCTCCGCGCTGGAGACGCCGGCGCGCTGATCGAACTCGATCGGGACTTGCCGCGGCTCGCCAACACCTCCGCGGTGCACGACATCGCGGGGAACATCCCCATGCTGAAGTTGCGCGACCGGCCCGCGGCGGCGCAGGCGCTCGCACATCTGGCGACAGCGGAGATCGAGATTCCCTTACTGGAACATTTTGCCCCTAGCCTGTTGGCCGGCACGGGAAATCTTGAGTTCCTTCCTGTGCTGATCGTCATGTTGCATAGCCCGTCGCCCGACGTTCGCGCCGAAGCTTTGTTTGCGGCCTGCGCCCTACTGCAGCCGCGGGCGCCGGCCCAGACTGCGCATTGCCCGGCGAGACTGCGCGAGGCCCACGACATGGAAAACGATGTGCAGCGGGAGAATGTCCGGTTCTGGATCGAATGGTGGCAGACCGTCCGGACGCGGGATACGCAACTGGCAGGGCTTCGCGACCTGCCTGTTCCCGCGCGCTACTCCATGGCGCGGGCGCCCGACGCCCAGTCCCAAACTCAGAGCATGGAAATTCCCATGGAAGTGCGTTTTCAAGGCCTGATCGCGATCGTGCATCCACCAACGCACTACCATACGGCGGACGGCGTGCTTCACGAAGGCGATCCGGCCGGCGGCGCCGATATGTTCACCGCGCGCATGTCCGCCGAAGATCATGCCGCGTTAATCGAGGTGTTGAAGGGCGTGAGTGAGAAAATGGACGCCATCGATGTGGACGCTAACAAGATCATGGGTGAGGCCCGCTTTACAGGCGGGCGGCCCGACATCAACCGGATGCATGCGCTCAATGCGCGCAGAACGGAAGCGCTAAAGTCGGGTCTGACCAGCGTGCAAAGTAACCTCTCGCCGGAAGGTTGGGCGGTGGTCGATGGGTTCCTCCGCGACACGAACAGTCACTCCGCCTTCGGATTGGCCGGTCCGCGGCACTAAACCCATTATGGCGAAGTGACAGGCGCTCCGCTGCGCGCCGCAATGGCGTGCGCCAAATCGTCAGGCCGCTGAGAGCCGATGAGCACCCGCTCGCCGCTCGACAGCACCAGGCGAACGCCCCGGTTGCCGCGCGCGTGAAACACGATGCCCTTGGCGGCCCAACGCACTCCCCAGCCGCCGAAGTCTCTGATGGGCCGATAGGTGCGCGTCTCGACGCTGCGGATTTGGTCCCACGGGATGGTGCGCTCGGGCCACAGCCAGACAAACCAGATGAACAAGCCATCGTCGCGGACTTCCGTCACCAGCTTCAACCGCAAGAACCAGACGGCCACCACCAGCGCCACGATGAAGGCCGGCCACAACAGAGCGCCCGATATCGAGGATTGCCGGTACAGACCGTAACCGACGATGAGTGCCGGGACGCAAAACATCGCCGTCCAGAACCACTCGAAACGCTGCTCTTCGTGGAAATCTGCCATGGGGAGCTTCGACCAATGTAACACCTCGTTTGTGTGGCCGGTTGGCAACGGTTCCGCACCTTCGGCAATTCCACGTTCAGCCACTTCGTGGCCACGGTGCCGGTCAACTCATGCACCCTGCAGCAGCAGCTTCAAGGTTACGTCGTATTCCTGCATGCCTACGGATAATGGTGGGGCGTGCGCGGTCTTTCTCTCAATCCGCGAATGCAGCGAACCGCGCTGGCCGCTAAGTCGGCAGGCGGATGCCGGTTTCTTCGTACAGCGGCACCGGCGCGGTGCCCTGCGTACGGAATTCGTAGCGTTCGATCGCCAGGGCGGCGCCCTCCTTGTCGCTGCGTACGACGCATCCGTAGATCATCAACTTCATAGGACAGACGTCGTTGAGGCGGGCGGGCCAACTCATCGACAGTTCTACCGGCAACCCGGCGCTGAGCACGTTTTCGGTCGTGAACCAGACGCCGCTGCTGCTGATGTTTACGGTCCGTCCGTTCCCGGCTTCGGCTACGCGGCTGCCGTAGAGCAGCTTGTATCGCAGCCCTTGTTCGATACCGAAACGGCGCTTGATACGCCGGTCCACGCTCTCGTCTTGCTTCTTCCGTTTCGCCATAGTTGGTGCGCCCCTTTGCGTCGGTACTTCGATCTTCAGAATTACATCGGATCTGCGGGCACCTCAATGATGTCTTTGGATAGGCAACATTAACTAACACCTTTGGCTATAGGTACTTATGGGCCGAAAGGCATAGGCGGGCGGGATCTACCCGCCCGTGAGAAGGCGCGGCGCCCAATCGGACGCGCCGCCGGCCTGTCACGATTTTTCTGCCGGGAAAGACGGCCAGGAACGCGGCGAACTCCGCCACGTCTTCGCCATGTGTTCGCCCATAAAACAAGATGTTGGGGTGCCGCAGCGCGCCGGTGGATCGCCTAGTAGCTCACTAACCCAAGTCCAATCAACACTTTCTTGAAGATTTCTCTTGCAATGGACTAGGAATTCGTGCCACAATTTGTTGTGGCCAGAAAGTGGCGGTAAATTAGGTAGAAGGTAGCACAAAAGTGGCCGACGAAACATCTCAAGGCGTGGTACCGGGGGAACCACCCCGTGGAATGTACCCTGCCCGCCTGGACGAAAAAGGCCGCCTCAAGCTACCCGAGAAGTTCCAGAGGTACCTGGGAGGATTGTCCGAGAAGAACTTGTTCGTGACCAGCCTGGATCGGCACATGGCTCTAGTCTACCCAATTGGGATCTGGCGGGACAACGAGAAGCTGTTCGCGAACCACGTGGATAATCCGAAGGTGGCGAAGAGGGTTTGGTTTACGGCTCAGGAACTGGGTTCGGAAGCTCAGATGGATGCGCAGGGCCGTGTGCAATTCTCACCCGAGTTGCGCCGGGAGCTGCGCATCGAGAATCAGCCGGTGAAAGTGCTGGTGGACAATGGCGTCATCCAGGTGATGAGCGACGAGATGTTCCACGCGCGGAAGGCGGAAGCCGCGCAGTCGCCGGTGGACGATGTGGAAACGCTACAAAGGGCTGGGCTCAAGTAATGTATGCACTTTGCCGTTATGGCGGCGGAAGCGATCGACTGGCTGGCGGTACGGCCCACTGGCACGTACCTGGATGCCACGGCCGGGCTCGGCGGCCATACGGCGGAGATCGCGCGGCGCTTGACCACGGGCAAAGCGATCGCCAACGACCGCGACCCGGAGTCGCTCGCCATGGCGGGGCGCAACACGGCCGCATGGGCGGATCGAATTTGTTTTCACCAGGGGACCTTCTCCCGGCTTGCCGCGGCGTTGCCGGCCTGCGGAGCGGAGCAGGTGCAGGGGCTGCTGGCCGACCTGGGTGTGAGCCGGTATCAACTCACCGAGCCGGAAAGGGGATTTTCGTTTATGGCCGACGGGCCGCTGGACATGCGCATGGATCGATCCACGGGCATGACGGCGGCCGACGTGGTCAATCAGTACGCCGAAAAGGCGATCGCCGACCTGATCTATCAGCTAGGCGAAGAAAGGAGGGCGCGGAAGATAGCCAGAGCCATCGTTCGGGCACGGCCTATACGGAGCTCACTACACCTGGCCGGGTTAGTGCAGCAGGCCGTGCCTCGGACGAGTC